>OGPU01001759.1_pt1 | contig 17352 bp, 13 predicted proteins | sample 1552991 | NCBI WGS metagenome assembly OGPU01 (sample SAMEA2580296, study PRJEB22360) | human gut metagenome | biome: human gut; feature: human-associated habitat; material: faeces | place: Denmark | collected 2008/2010 | reverse complement strand
GCCCTGTCTGGCCGGAGAACGCGGCCCTGATGGCCGCGGAAAGTGGCCGTATGCATTTTTCAAAGAATTTTGCAAAAATATATTCCATAATAGCCTTTCAACTCATTTAACATTATTCAAATTTATCTTGTATCCAACTTGAAATACGCTTGTTCTCAGATAAAATTATTCCTATTCGAATTACTACTTTTAGGTTAATAGCAGCACTTATAGTAAGTAATTTATTTTTTAACGATGTTGATCCAAATATATAACTCTTCACATATTTCCTATATTTTTTTTGTAACCATCGAATATATGTTATATTCGTACATCTTTCCTGAATCATTTTCAAAGTACAATGATTTGCTGCACTTATAATCGTTGCTTGAACAATTTTTTTAAGTCCTTTATATTTTCTTCCAATATATTCCGCACGTTCTTCCGCACCTTCTATCGCGTCTAAATGTTTATTCGAAAATTGATGTCTTGAAATACTACTCATTCGTTTTCTATATAAATATTTATGTTCACTTCCAATTACAATTTTGTTACATTTTTCAACAAGTTTATATGTCGTATAAATATCTTCATGATATTTTCCTATCGGATATCGAACATTTTTGAAATAATCTGTTTTATACATTTTTCCCCATGCCACAGTATTTAATCCAGATCCAACTAATAATGTTTTTAAGCACTCTTCTGTTCCAGATACACATGTTTTTTTCACGTCAGACATATTTTTTATCAACTTGCTGTTTTCGTCAACATAATCACACTGACAAACTGCCATATCTGCTTTATACGTATTAAGCAAACAAAGTAAGTATTCAATCATATCGCAAGCAATTACATCATCACTATCCACAAAGGTAATATACTTTCCTTTTGCATCATCTATCCCTATGTTGCGAGCGTCTGATAATCCCCCATTTTTTTTGTGCAACACATATATTCTTTTATCCTTTTTCTTATACTCTTCACACAAAGCTCCACTACCATCCGTTGAACCATCATCTATCAAAATTACCTCTATATTGGAATAGGTTTGGTTTAATATTGACTCTATACACTCTTCCAAATATTTTTCAACATTATAAATTGGAACAACAACCGACACCTTATCTTTTTCCATTTAATCATCATCCCCTAATTTTTATCCTTTTCACAAACACAGACACCAAAGTAACAATTATTAACAAACCATCTAATCCTGGACTTTCGGCTAACATCATTACTAATGTTACAATTAACATTAATTTGCATATTGCGCTAATATCATCGTTACTACATTCTTTTATTTTCTTACCAACATGCCATAGAAAAGAGAAAATTAGAACAATTGCAATTGTCCCCCCCTCATAAAGAGTTTGTAAAATTTGGTTATGAGCACTATACGTTCCATCTACTGCTACACGATTCAAAAAATCAATATGTATGTAGAATAAGTTCGAACTTGCCTGAATACCATGACCCAAAAATGGTTTTTGAATAATGTCAGATATTACTTTCACCCAGATTACTGTTCTATTAGTTAATGTAACATTTTTTCCAAGAATGTCTTCTATAAAAAACTTAACAGGCTCAAGATTTAACACCACTGTGCTAAAAAATACAATTCCTACAAAAAGAAAAATGTAACTAATAAGCATTATTCTAAAATCTATTTTTAATATCATTTTTCTAATAAATGGGAATAAAAAATACAACAGAATAATACTTGCTCCTATAAAACTAGACGACGATGCTACTTTTATTACCGTCAAAAGATATATACATATATACACATATAATTTCAATTTATCTTTTTTAATGTACGCATCCATATACATTAGCAATAATCCTATATTTAATGCATATCCAATTTGGTTCTTTATTCCAATTAAATATGTATCTATTCCAAACAACTGTGAATTATATAAAATACACACTAAATTTAATAAACTAAGTACAAAAAACAAATTAGATATTGCGTTAATAAATTCTGTCATTTTCTTTTCTTTTTGTAATTGCACTGTCATCAAGCAACACAATGCTATTAATGGATAAAATAATGTAAAATACCGTCTTAATGATCCATTTTCTATTATGGTTGCGATCAATAAACTTAGCGATAATATTACAACCCAATTAATAACAGAATCTCTTCTATTTTTATATGTCGCAATTAAAATAATTGCTATAATTGCTAGTATTCTTGATATCCAAGTATAAATAGAATTTAGAATTCCTTCTTGTGAGAAATAATATATACTAATCGGTCTACATAGCAAAACAAACCATATTGACATAAAACATTTATAAATCGTTGGTTTTTGTAATTTTAATTTCGGTCTATGAAGCGTAATAAATGCTCCTCTTTCTTTATTCATATAATCACCAATTTTCTTATATTTATTACCTATATATTTTTTACACGTTCCGATAAAGAATAATTTTGTCCTCAGACCATTACACACGCTTTGACAAAAACAAACGTTCTTTTGATTCCATTACTTTTTTCAGATAGTCAACATCTAAACTCCTATAATAATGCAAACAAACCGTTCTCCAAAACATCATTTTAAATTTAATCATTTTCTTTACTCATATATTTACATTTTTTATAAAAACCAAATATTAAATTTCTTCCTGTATTAAACAAACTTTTTATGACTCCCATGTTTTCAGCATCATGATAAAGTTTGTAATGCCACAGAATCATAGTTTTTATACTATGTGTGCTCACACTTCCTACTCTACCTTTTCTATAAAAAGCCAGATATTCATCTAAAAGAAAACCATTTACTTTTTTACATACTTTAAGCCACATTGCGTAATCATTATTTTTCTTGATATCTTTAATCTGAAGAAGACCTACCTTGTTAGCATCAAACATTACAGTTAAACATCCCGGCCAACAATAATTAAACATACCTGTTTTCGTAATTTTCTTCGGCCCTGTTACTCTTATACCTGTTTTTTTCCCCTCAACATCAATTTCTTCATAATTGGTATATGAAAAGCTATAATCATTTTTCTCCATAAAATGAATCTGTTTTTCCAATTTTTCTGGCATCCATAAATCATCAGAATCAAGAAAAGCAATCCATTGACCTCTAGCCTCACGCAATGCTTTATTTCGACTTACCGCAGCACCTGAATTTTTATCGTTCTTAAAATATCTAATCCGAGGGTCTTTGATAGTTCCTAATACCTCATCTGTATTATCTGCTGAGCAATCATCCACAATAATCAATTCCCAATTTTGATATGTCTGATTTAATACCGATTGAATAGTTTCCTTAATATATGATGCTGTATTGTAAGAAGGCATGATAATTGATACCAAACCTTTTTCTCTTTCAATTCCATCATCTCCATTTAAAATATTTTTTGCTATCTGTTGCTTTTGTTCATAATCGTTTTGAACTACTTTTCCTGTTCTCAAAAGATAGTCTCCTAAATCCTCCGCGGTAGCCATATCGTCCTGCGTGATACCTTCTTGTTTTATAAAAGCCTTTTTAACTGTGGAAAGGATAATCTTGATATCTTCTGCCAGACTAATATTTTTAATATATTTCAAATCCCACTCAAGCTTATCTTCCCAACTAATTGTATTTCGACCATTCACCTGTGCAAGTCCACTAAGTCCAGGTTTTGCAGTATGTCTCATTCTTTGTTCATCAGTCATAAAAACCATGTCACGAACAAGCTGTGGACGTGGTCCAATAACAGACATTGTTCCATTAAAAATATTGAATGCTTCTGGAAGTTCATCTAAACTTGTATTTCTCAGCCATTTACCAAACTTAGTGAGTCTTACTTCGTCTGAAAGTAGTTCTCCATTTTCATCTCGTTCGTCTGTCATAGTTCTAAATTTGTACATCTTGAAAACAGTTTCTCTGCCATCTTTCCCAATTAATCCCGGGCGATCTTGTGTAAAGAGGACTGGTGAGCCAAGTTTAAGTTTCACCAGTACAGCTACTCCAAGATAAACAGGGCTGAACACTACAATTGCTCCAGTCGCACAAACAACATCAAAAGCTCTTTTTATATACTTTTCATAAATTCCTCTTTTTCTTTTTTTAATAGGTTCAATAAGATTTGCTTCATATGTAGTTTTATCTGCTTTTTTCTTTGCTTCATATGCAGCAATTGCCGTTGCCACAGTAGCTGTACCTGTTAAAATAGCTAAAATCTTCTTTTTAGACACAACATTCTCCCCTATGCTTATTACTCATCAGACTCACTCAAAACAAGCTCTAATAACTTCAATAATCCTATCCTGCTGTTCTGTCGTCATCTTGTTATCGCTCGGCAAACAAACGCCTCTCTGGAAAATATCTGCACCAACATCTTCAATTCCACCCTCTATGTATGCGTTTGTTTTTGCTCTTCCAGATCCGGATACCGTTACAAATTCATTCATTCTGTACATTGGCTGCATATGCATCGGTTTCCAGATTGGTCTTCCTTCTGCATTGATACTAGAGATTGCTTCCAGAATCTCTGTCGGACAGCTCTTTCCTTTTTCCGGAATATAGATTGCTTCTGTACCACTGCGCACCTGTTTACACATTGCATCTTTATCAATGATCAATGCACTAAGCCAGTAATTAGGCTCACATCTTTTCTCATCAAATGGATTCATCTGAATCGGAAGATCTTTCAGCCCTTCTTTATATCTCTCATATACAACTTTTTTCTGTGCAATGTGTTCTTCCAGATAGTCATACTGTCCACGAATAACACCTGCGATAACATTTGACATTCTATAGTTGTAACCAACCTCTTCGTGCTGGTACCATGCAGCTGCTTCTCTGGCCTGAGTTGACCATTTTCTGGCTTTATTTGCCACTTCCAAATCATTTGTCAGTAAACATCCACCGGAACTTCCTGTTATAATTTTGTTTCCGTTATAGGATACTGCTGCATAATCGCCATAAGATCCACACTGCTTTCCATCCCATGTCGCTCCCATAGCTTCTGCTGCGTCTTCGATAAGAAGTGCTCCGTGTTTTTCACAGATTTCTTTAATCTTTTTAATATCCCCAGAAAAGCCATAAAGTTCTGCTGACACAACCAGTTTTACTTCTGGATACATCTCAAATGCTTTTTCAAGTGCTACAGGATCCATATTCCAGGAATCTTTTTCTGTATCAATGAATACTGGAGTTCCACCCTCATAAACAACCGGATTTAATGTTGCATCAAAAGTCATATCACTACAGAAAACTCTTTTTCCCTCGACTGCTCCATGTCCAATTTCCGGCTTGCCATAAAGCTTTTCACCTGCAAACTTCACGCAAAGATGAAGAGCTGCTGTACAGCATGACAAAGCAACTGCGTATTTTACACCGGATTTTTCGGCTGCAACTTTTTCAACTTCATTGATATTTGCTCCTACGGTTGACATCCAGTTTGTGTCATATGCTTCTTTTACATATTTCATTTCTGCACCGTCATGCATAGTTGGTGATGCAAGCCATACTTTGTTTTCAAATGGTTCAAAGTCATTTTTTCTACTAAACATGTTCCTTGTCCTTTATTATTTATTTTTTACACGCTAATAGCCCGCTTCACTCCTCGAGTTCAGCAGGCTGAATACACCTATTCATTTTTAGTTTCTATTTTTCTTCTTCATTTTCATTCCCTGTTATTTACTTAAAACCTTGTTTCCAGTCACAATTTATTTGTTCAATAACTTCGAGCACGTTCGTGATCGGATGATCACATTCTTTCCGGGCTCCACGGTGGACTCCGATGGGCGGTGCTCCACCCAAAGACTTTATCCTGTAGATAAAATCCTGTTTACAGTTTCCTGTATCTATGAAAACAGCGTTTTAATCGCTTGTTCTCGACTCTTTTGGCTGAAATCCGCGGATGCATTTTAATCCGAGATTCCAGGATGCATTCAGGTAGTAATTTCCCTGATGCCCATTCTTGCAGACAAAGTTCTGGCCTTTTTTATGTATGGATGCCCCACAGGCTGCACATGTAGAACTGATATTGTGCTGCTGCAGTTCCACTACAACAAGTCCTTCCTGCCAGGCTTTGTACTTTATCTTTTCGCGAATGGCGGTGCTTAGATGTAGCGGTGAGAAGTTTCCTGCTTTTGACATCAGGATTCTGCTGTGTTCTTTCTCATATTCTGGAAGAACGATCATCTTCGCGCCTTGCTTTATCGTGTAATTTATAACTTGTCTACTTATGCTATGAGAATAAAAATCGTTTAGATTTTTTAATTTCATCCAGTAGCGCGAATTTGGGATTGCGCTGCTGCCACTGCTTCCTGATGCTTCGGATTTTTTGATCTTGTCAGTAACCTGCCTGCATCGGTGGGCATACTCAGCTCCTCCTCTTACAAAAAAGACGTTTTCTTTTGCGCCGTCAGAATTCAGCACGCAGCAGACTGTGAGTGCATCCTGATTGGTAAACGTTACGGCACAGATTTTTTCACCTGCTGCCATTCGTTCTTTGGCAGTTCTGCCGTCTTTTACAAAAGTTTTCCACGGGATGTGCAGCTCAGGGCCTGTCTTTTTCAGGACGATAGAAGGTGACATCATCTGCCCTTCTTCCGGTATGGTATTGCCACGGAGCTTGATGCGATTCCAGAGCCATTTTTCTCCAGTCCAGACTTTCAGTGTGATCGCATTTCCTTCAAAATCACGATACATGCCTTTATAACAGGTAACGGATTCTGTGAAAGAAGTGGAACGGATCTTCTGTTTTTCTCTGGAGAGGTAACTGCTGGCTGCGGCAATTGCACTGTTGATCGCAGCTCTCCTGAAATACAGGGGAACCTTTTGCCATGGCAGTGGGTACTGCACGGGCTGTCGGTCTCTGCCTGGGATTGTCAGCTTTTCCAGTGTGCGGAGTGCTTCCATGGAACCTGGTCTTCCATCCTGAAATGTGTCAAGGTATAGGTTGTAATAAAATTCCAGTATCTGGTTATACAGTTCCTGTGTTTTTACTAACCAGTCGGAATGTCTGGTCAGGATGTTCATCTTTTTAACTGTGATGGAGTAATATTGTGGTTTCTCCACGGGAACACCTCAATTTTTTCGCAGAGTAGCATACTCTGCGACAAAAGAGCCCTGTGACTTGCATTTCTGCAAAGCCACAGGGCTCTTGACGATTTATTTGACGGTTATTAAATTTATTTCAATGCTTCAATTTCTGCTCTATCCAGACCATCGATACATTTCAGGATGCTGTCCACGGGAATACCATCCATGAGGAATTTCCTTGCGATAGATATTTTCTCGTCCAACAATTCCTGCTTCCTTTCTGCAGCTGCCTTCTGTAGAGCTCTCTCTTTATCTGCGCTTGCTCTCTGGAGAGCTTTCTTCTTATCTGCTTTTTCTTTTTTTATGGCTTCTTGTACGGCTTTCTGTTTTTCTTCTTCAAAGAGTCTTCCAACTTTCGTCATTTCTATCCACCTCTTTATTCTTTCTGAATCTTCTCTGCGAATCACCTTATCTGTAAACACGATCAGTCCTGATAATAAAAATCTTTGTATTTCGGGCGAATCGATCTTCTTCACCATCTCAAAGCATCTTACTATACAGTCCTGCATTTCCTCTTTTGTTTTATGTACCAGCGGCAGGATGATAAACTGCATCTGTTCTTCATCCGACAGAATCTCTCCTGAGTGGATTTTTCTCTGGAAACGTGTTTCAATTTCCTGTGCATCCAGGTCGGAGAGGAATACTTCCTCTACCGTAAATTGCAGGCATCCCATGTCAACATCTGCTCTGGTGGTTCCCCTTCGGATGCTTCCAGTATAAATGACGATCATTCTTACTGGCTGGTTTTGCTTTTCGCTTAATCCATACCTTTTTGTAGTCCGGGCAACGTAATTGAGATACTTGATCTTATCCGCGTAACTGTAGGTGCTTTCATAATCGACGATCACAATCGTGCCATCTTTCAGTCGGAAGAGATTGTCCAGACGCATCTCATTCGCCTCCACCGCCGGAAGATTCGTAGGCAGGATTTCAACGATCTCCGGAATATCCATTCTGTATGCCCGAAAGGATTTGTTCCTCATACTTTCACCAAATACCTTGGATATGATGTCTTTATTCTGGTATGCAACAGGATTTTTCACCTGACCGCTTGTCTTTATCTTTCGTTTTATCTGGCGTTCATTCTTTCTGTTAAGCTGATTTATAGTAAAACCTCCCTTCTTTGATTCCGTAGATATGTTGATACTCTGTTCGTACTTTTCAAAAGAATATTACGCCAGTTTGTTCTATATATTGATTATACAATCACTGCAACTGGACAGCAACATTCTTTTCTGATTTTATAACTTTTTCTGGGATTATCTGGCAGAAGCGCCGGATCAGATGTCTGGACATCACTTACTGATATCCGATATCAGAATTATAACAGTTCTTTCATACAAATTACAACCGTAATCATTCGACAATTTATCCCATATTAATCGAAGCCCTGGGCTTGCATTTCTGCAAAAACACAGGACTTCTGACAATTTATCTAAAGGAAATTAATTCATTCATTTTATTCATATTTTGTTTTTTTAGATCAAAGGATGGATGTACATATCGATTCAAGGTGATATTGATGCTGGAATGACCGAGAATTTCGCTGAGTGTTTTGATATCGAATCCGAGTTCCACACATCTGGTAGCAAAAGTATGGCGCAATGCATGGAAATTTGTTTCTGGGATTTTACATCTCTGAAGAAGCTTTTTGAAATGATACTGATACGTACGGGGCTCTATATATTTCTCTGTGGAACCGGTCAGAAGATATCCTTTTTGAGGAAGCTCACTGCTTTTTATGATCTGCAATAATTGATTTGGAATTGGAATGGTTCGGATAGAAGATGGTGTCTTTGGCGTTGCTATGATAAGCATTGTTTTCTTTCCATTATGTTCTTTTTGAACTCTCTGTATCGTTTTGTCTATATAAATAGAACCTTCCGTCAGAGAAATATCTTCCCATGTGAGTGCACAGATTTCTCCCAGACGGATTCCGGTATACATACATATGAGAATTCCAAGATTCCGGTATGTAAGATGCAGGCATAAATAAGAGGATAAGATTTTTTGATTCCGTTCACTTAAGATTACCAGTTTCTTCACCAGAGGCCGGCATTCAAAACGAAGAGGCGGCAAATATTGCAGATATTTTTTTGTATTTGCATAGACCAGAATGGATTTCATTACCGAAAGAATATCCAGTGTTGTTTTGGGCGCTAAGAGAGTTCCTTTTGGTGTTACTTTCAGAAGCAGTTTTTTATAAAATTCTTCGAGGCGTTGCACGGAAATGCTTTGCATTGTCTGCTCATGGAAAAATGGAAGCAGGTGCAGATTTATGATATTGGTATATTTGGCTACGGAAGATTCTTTTAGCAGCGGTGTCTTGTAGGTGATCCATTCCTTCACCACTTCTGAAAATGTGCGTACGATAATATCAGCAGTGCCAGACTCCGCAGGAATAGTTATTTCCTGTTTGATTTTGTTAAGCTTGATTTTTACCTCTGTGTAGCTTCTGGCATAGACATAACCATATTTGATCTTGCCATTTGCGTCTCTGTATTTGCGGAAACGTCCCTCCCAGCGACCATCTTTTCTTTTGTAAATGTTTTCTCCTTTTCTTGGCATAATTTGTGCTCCTTTCACTAGACCATAATTTTGACGGCTAATGATATTGTAATTGCTCATTTTGTTTATGAATAACACTTCTTATGCCCTGTAATATCGAAAAAACGAAAAGAATTTCGTACTATATAGATATTTTATTCCATATTTTTGCATCTTTACATAATATTTTTTATGTGCTAGAATGTATGCGATTAAAAAAACGTCGCAGAGTATGCTACTCTGCGATATTTTTTTCATCTCATTTATTTCACTTTTACGATATAGGTCTGCCACTCATCATCCTGATAAACGACTTCTCCCATACTCTTCAGCATATCGTTATTCAACTGGTCACCGTACTTCTTTCGTTCACACGATCCCACAAAAATATACGATACATCATACTCTTCCAACAGAGACTTCACATGTGCTTCATCTGTCGAAGTATAAATATTCTCGACATCTGCGATCTTGGCATTAATGTCAGCAAGGTCTCCTCGCCACAGCCACTCATGCACATACCATCCCATGATCGTCGGGAGACCGGTCATGGCGGATACCCGTTCGTATTCGGAATAACTGTCACCGTTTGCTTCAAGCACCACTTCTACATCTTTGACATTTTCTTTGAGCCACTTGATTCCGCCGACATCTTCCGAGAAATCGGTCTCAAGAAAGGCAGTTGCATTCAGTCCTTTATATTCAGACGGTTTCCATACTTCACCGAACCAGGCATGTACACTGTTTCCGAAATAACCACAGGTCCATACAAAGAGAATCAATCCGATCACTGCCAGGGCTTTGAGTATCTTATTCTTTCCTATGATCAGCAGACGGAAGATTGCGTAGATCATAGTCATCCCAAACATAATATATGCCTGATAGGTCAGCTTAAACATCGTATTGGCACGGGCATTTCCGTTTTCATAAATATCACGTACATAGACGAGTTCCGGAATCAGCACCAGACCGATCGCACAGAGTCCCATGACCACAGCAAAAAGATCCGGAAGTGTAACTGATTTCAAAAGCCGATACAGAGATCTGTTTTCTGCCACTTTTAATTTCTCAACAAGTAGAGAAATGATAAACAATACAGTCAGTATCGTCGGCAGGCCCCAGAGCACCAGAAGCTGATGCGGAAGGGAATGATGCTGGGCAAGTGCGATTCCCTGTACCATATTACTGCTGTCAAACTGCATCGTAAACGGAAGGATGATCAGTGTTGCCAGTATCAGGATCTCCGCTGCCTGTGCCGCTGTCACGGCAAGGATCCATTTTACCTTTCCTTCCTGTCCGATAATATTCATGATCAGGATCACTCCACAGGTCACTGTATAATAAATGACAAAATCCCAGTAGTTTGTCCAGTGGAACATTCCCAGAAGGGCTGCAGCTGCCAGGAGCTGTGGCATCAGAAGCTGTCTGCGCCAGAATTCTTTTTTCTCTGTATTCTCGAGTGTGATCTTTGTTGTTCTTACCTTTTTCATCCAGGCATAAAGCAATGCAAGGATCAACAGAACAAACATGATATCCACAACATGTGCATGCAGATCTCCAAGTACGAAGGAATAACATGGAAATTCATGAATCGTTTTGTCAGCTACATCCGGGTTGAATCCGATATATCTGGTCGCATCTGGGAACCAGTAACTGCTGACTTCCTCTCCTTTCAATTTCTGGATCCATGGAATCACGCATGCATAAACAACATAGTGCATATTTCCGGCCACGGAAACTGCGATTCCGGCCAGAAATCCTGTTACAGACGGCAACTTTTTCTTCCATCCGCTGATGTTTCTGCCCAGTCGGTCTTTCACCATCTGATGCACGAGTGAGAATGGCATAATAAAGGCAAGCCCTGCCACAAAAGTACGCATCAGGTTGTAGGTCAGTTCTACTTTCGTGCCTGACAGCTTTGTCAGAAATACTGCAAAATACTGTCCGCCATAATAGTAATTGATCTTGCCCTCAGAATACCAGAGATCTGTTGCCGGAAGTGTTTTGCTTCGCATCATTGCTTCCATGAAACCATAATCCATAAATTTCTCTGTTCCATAAGCTGCCGGATGGAATCCTGCAAAATATGTCCACATAAGAAAGAATGCAAAGAAAAGAAGCTCTTCCGCATATACCAGATTAAGATGTGCAAAAGGAATACACTCGAATCCGTCTTTCTGCTCTTTTCGGTATAATAATATAGAAAGAACAGTGCAGATAACAGTCACCGCCACGCAGGTAACTGCTGTAAATTTCAATATCTTCACAGTTACCAGAAACCATGTCAGAAAACCGGTAATCGCGATTGCGGTTACTTTTGAAAAAATCCATCCCTTATCATCAAAACGTCGAAACAGTCTTCCTGTCAATGGCATAGCTGCCACTCCCAGCACCAGTGCCAGAAGATACCAGGTCCAAAAAGTCCATACATCGCCCTGCAGCAGATATGCTGATAATGCAACTAATACTGCTGCCGGTATGATCATCATGATTAATTTTTTTATTTTATCAGGTTTCATAAATTCTTATTCTCCCGTCCTCTGTTTCATATACCAGCTTGTATACACTGGCAATTGTTTCTTCTCTGCAGTACTGCTGTTCGTATTCCATTCCTTCTTCATACAGAATGTAGGTGATTTTTTCCTGCTTTACAAGTTTCTTCAGTTCTTCTTTGCTTATTGTACTGTAAATAGTCTTTGCCTGTGCTGCGCGATAATAAGTATCATATCCCGCCGACCACGCATAATATGGCCATCCCATATACATCATGACTCCCGACATCGTTACCTCATTGATGCTGTATTCCGGAGTCAGGATCAGATCTTCATGCGTCAGATGTTCTTCCAGCCAGTCTGTCAGATCACTGTTCATATTCACGCTGACTCTGTACCCTGGGCCATTATTTCGTATGATCACAACAAAATCATAAATACCGGTAATGGTCAGACAGACAGCAAGTAGTACCGCTACGATTCTGTGAAGTATCTTTTTCTGAAACAGTTGCATAAGTGCCCATGCCCAGAAAATTGCGGTAAATGCATAGGAGATCATAATATATTTATGATTCACTGCAATATCTGGAGTGAGTGATACAAAAAATGCAAATGCAGCCGGAAACAGGAAACTTATAAGAGCCGCTCTCTGCTGTCGTTTTTTCAACAAGAACACCAGCACAACTGCGCCGACAAAGAAAATCCCACTCATCTGGATCAGGTACCACAGTACTCCCCACAGGGTTTTATCATCGGAAAGAAATCCCCAGTAAAGAGAAGGGCTTACTGCTTCCCCCCAGATAAAGATCCTGGTCTGAAGCACCGAAAAGATCACGGATGTGGCTGCAAGGATCAGATAATCCAGCTTCCCGTCTGAAAAAACAGCAAAGCCCAGCAGGATCAACAGGCCACCGATCACCGCTGCTCCATTCCAGAACGATGTCAATCCCAGGAACATCCCTGCCATCAGTGCATTTTCCGGGCAGATACATTTCCACGCCTTTTTTGTAAAAAATCGGTTACGAAGCCAGACAATGCCTTTTTCTTCCTCGGCACAGCCGATATCCAGCCAGTCCATAAATAACCAGATGACAAGAGAAACGATCAGAAGTCCAAATGCCAGATGCCTCTGATTCAGATATACATTAAAATTCCATAATCCCCAGTTTTCATTGGTTGTATATCCGATAAATGTTGTATTGTCCCTCAGCGTTGCCCACAGGTCTTTTGCCTGCAGATGTTCTGTCACAAAATGAAAAAATGAAAGTGAACTGCGGAAGAAAAAAAGTACCAATGTCAGAATTCCGGCTGCCAGGCTTGCTGTCAGTCGTTTTGCAATGCTGTAAAGCAGCATCAGAAATCCCAGCAGTGCCAGAACACTTTCTATATTATATGCAAAATCCAGTCTGATCCCGAGAAATTCCAGATTTCCGACAAGAAACTGAAACATAAAATGATATTTGACATCCTGTCCTCCGAAATGCGGGTACTCTGTCGGGAAGTTATTGCCCTTTGAGAAAGAGCGCATCATCGCTGTATGTGGTGCATAATCCCCGTATACGGAAAACCCACTGTACAGTTCGCCATTTCTTATATAAAAAACATAAAACATGATCCACGTCAGAAATACCAACAGGAATCCAAATAAAATACACTCTTTTCGAAATGCCCTGCTGTCACTGATCAGCTTCCTGTCTGCCACGGTCCATACAGTTCCTGTTTTTCGATATCGTTTCCAATAAAGCAAAACCAGAACAACTGCCGTTATGATCAGAACAGCTGTATTTCCATAGATCAGTGGTTTCTTAGCACCTGCTTCGCTGGCCGCCCAGGAGATCATGTATGTTGTCCATCCAAATACCAGTGTTCCCATTCCAAAAGCGGCTGCCGCCAGAACCCATATCTGATTGCAGAAAGCTTTGTGCTGTCCGTGCCTGCTGCCTGCTTCCTGAGCGTTTTTTCCTGTAAACAGAAGAATTTCTGCCAGTTCTTTACCAGCCAGCAGGCTCAGTACTATATATATGATACCAAACATTATCCACCTCGTCATTAAATCTCGTACAGAATATATTACACTTTATACCTGCCAGAGCCTGTAAAATCGTTTTTCTCTGCTCATACGGATTTAGTATAACAAAGGAACTTTCATATAGCAAACAAACTTCCTGATTTTCACAATATTTACACTTTTTAGCTGTAACTTTTCCGGTTATCCACATGCAGATATGTATCAATTCCATCTGCCACTGCAGCCGCTACTCTTTGCTGATACACTTCTGTCTGCAATTTTCTGGCCTCTTCGGGATTGGTCAGGAAACCACATTCTACGATCACAAGCGTTCCGGGACTTCTTTTGAGCAGATAATAACTGGTATTTCCCTTGATTTCTCTTGGTCGGTCTATTTCCAGCTTTTCATTCAGGCTGCTTTGTACTGTCTCTGCAAGCTTCTTTCCTTCTACAGAACTTTCATAATAAAAAACCTGCGGCCCATGCACAGATGCATCCTGCTGATAGCTGTTCTGGTGAATACTTACCGACAGCACCGGTGACTTTTCGCCGATCATTGCTATGCGACGCTGCATATCCTGTGCTTTTTTATTATTTGCTGATGCATCATAAAGTCCTTTATCTGTTTCTCTTGTCATTGCCACAGAATAGCCCCTTGTTTCAAGCTCACTTTTCAGCAGAAGTGATATCGCCAGATTGATTCCTTTCTCTTCCAGTCCATCTACACCGATCATCCCAGGATCATCCTCCCCATGTCCGGGATCTATAAGAATCAGTTTCGGAAAATTCATCTGTACTGAAACAACAGCAGCCTGTCTGGACAGCAGGTAAAAACTTACCAGCAGCAGACAGGCCATGACCATTTCCATTCTGTATTTTCTGAATTTTTTCATGCATGCACACCTCGCTGCATATTCCTTCTATGTATATGCAGCGGTATGGCTTCTTACTACCTTACTCATACTTTACGATTTCTTTTTTCAGACGTTTCATAATCCGTTTCTCCAGTCTGGAAATATAGGACTGAGAGATTCCAAGAAGATCTGCGACTTCTTTCTGCGTCTTCTCTTTTCCGTCGGCATTGTTCAGTCCAAAACGCAGCCGTATGATCGTCTGTTCTCTTGGTGACAGTTTGTTGATTGCTTTTCCCAGAAGTGTGATTTCCACTTCATCCTCCAGTTTCCTGGAGATCACATCATCATCGGTTCCAAGAATATCCGAAAGAAGCAGTTCATTGCCATCCCAGTCCACATTCAATGGTTCATCAATAGATACTTCCATTCTCGTCTTACTGTTTCGCCGCAGATACATCAGAATCTCATTTTCAATACAACGTGATGCATATGTCGCCAGTTTGATATTCTTTACCGGGTTGAATGTATTGATAGCCTTGATCAGACCGATCGTCCCGATCGAGATCAGGTCTTCCACTCCAACTCCTGTGTTATCGAATTTTCTTGCAATATAAACGACGAGTCTGAGATTATGCTCAATCAGCAGGGATCTGGCTTCCTGCTCCTGGTCTGTTTTGAGTCTGCTGATCACATATGCTTCTCTTTTTGGCTCCAGTGGTGCCGGAAGCACATCACTTCCTCCGATATAATAAAGTTCTCTCGATCTTGAAAGAACTAATTTCTGAAAAACCTGAAACGGACGATAATCCACTCCTGCTGCCGATCTGCTCATATCCTGCCCCTCCTAATGCAATAATCTGGAATTCAATATCACTTTGTATTCCTTTCCCAAAGCAAAAGGTTCTGAAGACAATGCAAACACCGGTCCGGATACATGGATCCGCTCTCCCGGAATCTGAATACAAAGATCCTCTAATGTCACTGCCAGAATCAGCTGCACTTCCCGTCCTACGGTCTGGAAGGACAGATAGTGCGGTTTCAGGTCAGCGATCTCTGTACTTTCAATCTCCTCCGGTCTTTCTTTAAGATGCAGCAGCCTGTCTGTCAGCTCCTCACTCAAAAGACTTCGAAGTATTTCCGGATCTGCCACCGAAACCGGTGCTCCAGTCACTGTATCACACAGACGGTTTCCTGTATCATACAGACCATACGTCTCCTGCAGCTGTCCGTGATATTTCAGGGCAACCGGATAGATATGTTCTCTGGATTCTTTTATTTGTTCCATCAGGCAGATCATCAGACTTAACCCTCCATAAGTCACAGCCGCACACGATAAAAAAAACGCAGCCGTCACTCTTCTGTTTTCTGATACCGCCATCCAGAAACCACCGGTCAGAAATGTCATTCCAAAGAAAAACAGTGCGGCTCCGGTCATGTGCTTCACATCCTGGATCTCATATGCAATCCATATCATGAACACAGCACAGACTACTCGAAGAACTATGGTCAGTACCCCTGTTTTTCCTGGTCGTACATAAAGATTCAGACACGCAAAAAGAGCTCCGACCGCTGCCGCCGCCAGACATCTTCGTCTGCTGTTCTTTCTCCTCAGAACAATTCCTGTAAGTCTCAGAAGAATATAATCCATCAGAAGAAGAACCTGGCGGTAATCCTCAAAGCTGGATACCGGCAGTTTACGGATAGCAAGCTTATATCCGCTGTTCTTTAATTCTTTCAGGCGGTTAATGTACATGTCATTCGGCAGAACCGCATTATCTACAAGCAGCACCACGCGGTCATGCGGCGCCTTACACTGTTCATTGATATCCGTAAACAGAGAAATATTATTTATGGAAATAAATACTTCCTTATCTCCGGAAAGGGTCTCGATTCCCATATTTTCAATCAGTTCAAACCCCTGAATCTGTCCTACTCCATCATTCATTCCGGTTCCTAAGAAGCTGGGATTTAAAAGGAAGTTCTTCTTCTGGGTAAATAAGGAATATGCCTTCACGGTCATATTTTCATCAAATAAAGGTATTAACGTTGCAAGCATTTTGTCTTCGCCTTTCTCTCAAAAATACCAATCATCCATCTGTCTGGAACTACAATAACGATTTCGAATCGTCATGTTTATTTTACAATAAAAATCCTCCAGTGTCTACTCACCACATACGTCTTCTTTCAAAAAGGAACATAATTTTTCATTTGGATATCCAAGGACTCCTGCCAGAAGTGTTTTCACATAAACCATCTCTTTCGTCATCCCATAAACCGGAACTGCACCTGCTTCCATCATCCATACGCCGGAAGCATATGCCGCCTCATTTGGACAAGGTGTTACGATTACCGGAATCCTGGCTTCCCTGCAGCGCATCAGGAACGGAAGCATGGAATACTCCGATTTCTGTTCCTCG
>OGPU01001754.1_pt1 | contig 17398 bp, 14 predicted proteins | sample 1552991 | NCBI WGS metagenome assembly OGPU01 (sample SAMEA2580296, study PRJEB22360) | human gut metagenome | biome: human gut; feature: human-associated habitat; material: faeces | place: Denmark | collected 2008/2010 | reverse complement strand
CCAATACATTCAATGCGTGCATACCCGTCGGAACAACTCGGGCTTCGCTCTGCCGGGCTACTTTTTCAGCGATTTCATTGATGGTCGGATATTGTATGCCCAGTCCGAACTTTCTGTCGATTTTGGGATAGCAATAGAGGCCCCTTGCAATACGGACTAAACCGCCTTTTCGGGTAAGCCGTTCCAATGCCTTCGCAACCGATACGGCCGATCCGTACACAGCGAAATCGGATGCGGAATACAGCTTACCCCGCCCGCACTTTTTCATCTTATTAAGTATCTTGTCCTCTATTGCTTGCATTTGCTTATTTGTTTATTTATTGTCGCTAATTTATACAAATTTATCGACAAAACAAATTCTACTCCAACACGCTCACGGCATCCCGTTTTATATCCATGTCGATATCGCGGTAACGGGCGAACGCCCGGCTGCCGTCCTTATGCCCGGACATCGCTCCCACGATCGCAGGGTCTTTCACGCTTTTATAAACATTCCCGATGAATGTCCGGCGCGCCATGTGCGACGAAGCAAGGTCGCAGATCGGCACCTGAACATTCTGCCGCGTCCGCTGGTCAATCGTCGTCACCATGCGCGTCAGTCCCGCCTTACGGAACGCCGCTTTGATATAAACATTGTATTTCTGCTCCGAAATAAACGGGAACAGCGTTCCACGGTTCTCGTCGAGGTATTTGCGAATCAGTTCTTTCGCAGCACCGATCAGCGGCACCGAGACCGTCACCACCCGATCGTCGCGCGTCTTGCGGGGAACGTATTCGATGCAATCGCCGATGATATTGGCATAGGTCATCTTATAAAGGTCGCTCACCCGGCAGCCGATCATGCATTGGAAAACAAAAATATCTCGTTGCGTTTCCAGTTGCTTGTCATCCCCCATATCCGCTTCGGCCAACTGTTTGCGTTCGTCGGTCGTAATATAGATAGGCGTACCGTAGACAATCTCCGTGATCTTATACTGCTTGAACGGATCATTGGAAGTATGTCCATTATCATTGAGCCATACATAGAACGACCGCAGACGAATCAACATGTCCGAAACATAATTCATGCCCCGCTCTTTCGGACGGCCGGGAATTACCGTTTCTCCCGCAGCGTTGAGGTACGGGCCGCGCTTCACAGGCAGATTCTTCCTCACCTTCGGCCGAGCATACGGCACCTCGTCGTACAACTCCGGATGTACGTCGAAGATTTCCGGTTCTTTCATCAGAAATGCCCCGAAATCATCAAGTGTCGCCGGGGATACGGTGTGTACATCCAGCACGAACCGTCGGTTCGACAGTTTCCGATACAACTCATATCGCTTCAGCGTCCGCACCAAGACATTGAAATGCTTGACACGCGACTCGGACAATTTGTGTGTAGAGAGATATTCATTTGTCAACGAGAAAAAATCTATTTTCTTATCCTCGACAGAAGTCGCCGTCTTCGGCCGCAAAGTGCGCCGGATCAACTTTTCGAGCCACTCGCGTGTAACGGTCGATTTGTCATCTGCTGCCTCGACCGATGTCTCGATCACGTCAACCAGCTCTTTCAATTTCGCCCGCTTCGCCAACAGCGCATCGCGTTCCTCCCCCGGAATATTCGGAATATTGATATCGTTTTTCTTTCCCCAACGTCTCCGATCGACCCAAATGCCGGATGGCACTCGTACACGTGATTCGCGGGAAACGTAGACTCGGAAATTAACTTGCGATTCTCCCGCACTATTCTCCCCTTGCGCCAAAACATATGTAACTTTTGCCATACATCCTCATTTTATGCTCTACAAAGATATGATTTAGATTCGAATACAGCAATACTTTCGTGTCCGCACCGTGTCCGCATTTTTGCAAAACAACTAAAAACAGACAAAATACATTTCATAGCATATAATTTTAATATACTATATTTCAATATATTATAAATATATTCGAATTTCAGTTGTTTGTATATGTTTTCATAAATCAATCCCTGTCCTGGGCACCAGAAACCCCGTCAGAGTTTCCTCTGACGGGGTTTTGCTTTTTCCATACAAGGCTCATCCCTGACGAACGCAATACTCCGACACACCCCTTCGCACTGTCCGACGACGCTCCTCTTTTCCGGATGACAAAATTTTCCCATTGGGTCCGTACGCATTTCTTCTCCGATCGCGTTCTATAAATGCGACAGAAAAACAGTATCTTTGTTTCATGCTCCAAGAATTTCTGCAATACTTAGCGACGGTCCGCCGCTTTTCCCCATTGACGGTGCAGAATTACCGCCGTGACGTGACAAACTTCCTTGAGTGGCTCGATGTTCCGGAAGCGGATTTCGATCCCCGGCGAATCACCGTGGAAGACGTCCGCGAATGGATCGTGCACCGTACGGAAACAAAACATCTGGGAGCCGCCTCGATGAACCGGGAGCTCTCCTCCCTGCGGAGTTTCTTCCGTTACCTCCACCGTACGGGGCGAATCGACAAAGAGGTCATGTACCGCATCCACGCACTGAAAACCTCCCGGCGAATCCCGGCATTCGTTCCCTCGACACGCATGGAGGGGATTCTCGACGAACTGGACCGGGAGAGCGAAAGTCCGGAATTCAAATTTGTCCGAAATTCGCTCATCGTTCTCCTGTTTTACAGTTGCGGACTGCGGCTTGCGGAACTCGTAGGTATCGACCGCGACGATTTCTCGGGCGACTATACCGCACTCAAAGTCCGCGGCAAGGGCGATAAAGAGCGTATCGTCCCGATCCTGCCGCCCGTCCGGGAAAAAATTTTGCACTATTTGGACGAAATTGACCGGCAGGGAATTTGCATTTCTAAAGAAAAAGCACTATTTTTAAATCAGCAAGGAAAACGAATCTCCCGCAGCACCGTCTATCGGACCGTACAGAGCCAATTGCGACAGGGCGGCGTTCAGGGCAAAAAGAGTCCGCACGTACTCCGGCACACCTTCGCCACCGAATTGCTCAACAACGGCGCCGACATGAGGGCGATACAAGAATTGCTCGGACATGCGTCCCTGCAGGCGACGCAGGTCTATACGCACAACAGCATCGCCAAGTTGCAGGAGATCTATTCCAAAGCTCACCCGCGCGAGAAAAACGGAGCGGAGCAAACAAAACAACAGAATTGATCGGCCGGAGCACAGTTCCGCAGATAACGAACCTTATAAAACATAGTATTATGAACGTACAAATTCAATCCGTAAAATTCGACGCCGACAGGAAGTTGGTCGAATTCGTAGAGCACAAAATGGACAAACTCGACCGTTTTGTCGAACGGGCTATCGGAGCCGACGTCATATTGAAACTGGATAAAGACCACGAACTCGGAAATAAAGTCGCCACGATCAACCTCCATATTCCGGGAGACGACCTGGTGGCCGAGAGCCGGGGCAAAAGTTTCGAGGAGGCGGTCGATCTCTCGATCGAAGCGCTCAAACGCCAGATCGACAAGTACAAGGGCCGGCTCGAAAAATAGAATAATGTTATGGTAATGCATAGCGGCGACCTTAAAAGGTCGCCGCTATGCATTTATTCACCTCATTTTATCCGTAAAATTCCATCGTATTATATCAATCGAGAAAATTCAGCAATGCAAATGACGCGACAAGCGGCCAAAACAGAAAAGCCAACACAATTCCAACGAGCAATAAAAACACCGCTTCTCCGAAACTAAATACCCCACAAAGGGTTAAAATAACGAGAACGATAAAATAACCGATAAAATTAAACAAAACGGCTCCTACTACCAAAGAAACATAACCGAAAAAAGAAGAGAGACATCCAGTGGTTTCCCGGGTCGATTCGGGTTTCCTCTGATCCGTCGGAATAACCTTTATCACCGTTTCCTGTTGGAGAGGCCTTATCAAGTAAATCGAATGTCCGCATCGGGGACATGTCGGAGCATAACGCGACACCTCCAATCCGCAAGCAGGACAATGGATCAACAACGACTCTTCGGAATTATCTTTTACCTCCGGAAATAAAGTCAAATCAACCGCCGACGCACATTCATCGTTTGACAAGGATTCCTTTCGCATATTATCCTTTTTCTTCTTCAAGTGCCTCCGCCATACAAGTAACACAACTATTCCCGCAAGTGTTAACCCAAGTAAAATTTCCACAAAAGCATCCATCGTATTAAACACTTTTAGCAATTTAATTAGAAGCCTGCTTCAAGCCTAAAACACCCACTATTTCACTAAAATCACTCCTTCTTCCGCCACTCCTGCACTTCATTCTCCCGTCCGAACGGATTACGAGTCATCAACCGTCGTGTCTTCTTTATGTCGAGTTTCTCCTGATTCTCGGACAAATACGCTCCGATTTGGGAATGAACCCGATGAAATACACGCGACCGATCGTTTTTATAGGCCGCAAATAATAACTCGACATAGATAATTTCATGTTTATCGGCAAATGCCTCGATAAAATTGCGGGTCGTAAAAATTTCACCCGCCATCTCCGCAATCACCTCTCCGGCATACTTGGTCATTACTTCATAAACCGATTGTCCGTTTTTCTGTTCCATAGTTTTTTATTTTCGAGTTAAAAATTATAATCGTAAAGCAGCTCGAAATCATCCAGGCAAAGGATTCTGGAGCCTGCATCACAGGTAATTATCAGGTGAGTCGGCTTCCGGTCTGTTCGCAAATACTCCAGAGGAATCGTAAATTGCTGCCAATCGACATCCTCAGCCACTTGCAATTCACCGTAAGCAATCAAATCGGAACAGGATGGATCCAAGGCCTCTTCAAGATATTGATCAACAACAGGATGCTCCGGGATTTTAACGTCATGATCTGGTACCGGAGACCATGTTCCCAATGCGATCCTAATTGTCGCCTCCTGCTCCTTCGTATCTGTACTCATCACGTTCCTGCATTGCAACCACCCCCGCAAAGCAGTCGGTGTCGCTTCGAAAAGCTGTCCGTAAATATTCCAAAGCATTGAAAGCACCCCAATAACACCACTACCAGCAGCAGGATCTACATTTATCCCAGTAAAAATATGCCCTCCATATAAATCTTTTACTATACTATCCCACTCTTCTTTCTGGAGTTTCACGGCATATTTCCCAGAACTCCCGGGGCGAATCGTCGGTTGGGGCAATCCCATCTCTGGGTAACCCCTCACGATTGAAGTTGCCCAAAACGCCCCCTCCTCCGAGAAATTCCACTCTTCAAAGTCGCCGTTCGGGAGTTTCAATGCGGGCAGCGTAGTCACGATATGAATCCGACTCTCCTCATCTCGCCAGCAGGCCATTATCTCGTAGGTCGTCTCCGGTTCGGCTTCTACATGTGCGGAAAAATCGTTGATCGAACCCGCTCCGGCAACTTCCACCCACTCTTTATCACCTTGTTTCCGATAACGGAAGCCCGCCTGCGCAACATCGGATGCACACGAGCCGGACAACCAAATCACCTGGGTCCAGACATCGGCACGTTCGAGTCTGACGTTGACAGAGCCCGAAGTAGCCTGTGTAAAACAGATACTGTCCAGTAAATTCCCCTCGGAATCCACCAGTCTAACCGTAGCCTGGCGGCTTTTCACATCGGAATTGGGGCGGAAAGAGAATACGAGCGACTCTTCTCGCTGATCGGTACGGGAGGTCTCCACTCTGATCCACGTCCGATCTTTCTCAGCAATCTCAACCGTGTAATCGATGTTCGTAATAAGCGTTACTTGCAAAGAGGTGCCTTCAGCCTCGATAAGGTAGGAGTTGGCGGAAAGATCAAAAACAACATCCGATTTCGCCTTGACCTCTAAATCGATATAACGGCTTACTGTCTCGTTCCCTTCATCGGAGAGGATTACGACAATCCGCTCGTCCGTCGCAGTATCGGGCAGATAGATAACGATTTTCCCCGACCAGTGATTCGTTTCGATGACATCAACCCAATAGCCGTCCGGAGCGACAACCCTCACTCGTGCATTTTCACTCGCCCCTTCCAACGTATATCCAACCTCACAGGTTTCACCGGCAACAACCTGCAGCGGCATTGAACAGTCGAATACAATATTCAAATTCCCCGACCCTCCATCCGGTCCATCACCACTACACCCCGCCAACCATAGACAGGCGGCCAATAAAGCAAGCATTTTTTTCATAATTATAAAAGTCTGTTGCCACCCGGCTCCGACATGGCGGGTTATAATTAGGGGATAAAAAAGAAAGTGTGGAGCCGTTCGTTTATCTGATAAGAGGTTCTGACAAAACCCAAGACGAATAAACCAACACAATACCCCACACCTGCTCAGTATGGGGTGATTGGAATAATGTACACATACCGAAACAGATGATGAGTGTTGTCGTTATCCTCGTCTTGCTTGAAACTGTCAGATTTCTTATCAAGGATAAAAGCGAAACACTTTCATCAAAATATGTCTGTCGGACGAAACCGACACCACAAAACTATAAAATATTTTGTTCCGGACAACACTCGAGGGGGTATTGTCCTGCAAATTTCCAAAAACAGCCCGTTATAAATACGATTGCGGAAAAAAGAGTATTTTTGTGCACTGAAACCGACGTTTCCAATGCGTTACACGAACAAGAAAATCCTGAAAATCACCTTCCCGGTGCTGGTCTGCCTGCTGATGGAGCAGTTGATCGGACTGACAGATACGGCCTATCTGGGACGCGTCGGAGAAGCGGAGCTGGGGGCTTCGGCCCTGGCGGGTATCTTCTACCTGATGATCTTCATGCTGGGCTTCGGGTTCAGCATCGGCGCCCAGATTCTCATCGCCCGCCGCAACGGAGCCAAGGAGTATTCGCAAATCGGGCCTCTGTTCATGCAGAGCACGGCGTTTCTGCTGCTGATGGCCCTCGTGCTGTTCATCCTCTCGAAAGTCTTCGTAGCCCGCATCATGGGTACCCTGATCGAAGCTCCCGATGTACGGGAAGCCGCCGTCCGGTACCTCGACTACCGGGTTTACGGTTTCTTCTTCGCCTACGTCGGGTCGATGTTCCGGGCATTCTATGTCGGCACGACCCGCACGCGCATCCTGACGATCAACTCGATCGTCATGGTACTCACCAATGTCGTATTGAACTACCTGCTGATCTTCGGAAAATTCGGATTCCCCGAAATGGGCATCGCCGGCGCTGCGATCGCCTCTTCTATTTCGGAAGGTGTATCCGCCCTCTTCTACATACTCTACACCCGCTACCGGACCGACTGGCGCCGCTATAAATTCCGATTCACAGGATTCGACTTTTCCCTGCTGAAACAAATCCTGAGCCTTTCGGTCTGGGTGATGATCCAACAGGGCGTGGCTTTCCTCGCGTGGTTCCTCTTCTTCCTCTGCATCGAACATCTGGGCAAGCGCGACCTGGCCGCCACGAACATCGTGCGGGCCGTATCGTCGCTGATCTTCATGTTCATCAACGCTTTCGCCTCGACAACCAGCTCCCTGGTAAGCAACCTGATCGGCGCGGGTTATACCGAACAGATCATGCCCCTCTGCCGGAAGATGATCCGCCTCTGTTTCTGCTTCGTCCTCCCGCTTTGCATCCTGGCGGCCGCGATTCCTTACTGGACGCTCCGCATCTATACGGACGACGTATCTCTGATCGAATACGCCATCCCTTCGCTCTGGGTAATGCTGACGACCAACATTCCCTGCACGGCCGCCTTCATCTATCAATTCAGCGTATCGGGTACGGGCAACACCCGCACGGCCCTCACGATCGTCGCCTGCACCAGCATCGTCTATGTCGCTTATACGGCGCTGCTGGTTTACGGACTGCATGCCGACGTCGCACTTTGCTGGACCGCCGACCACGTCTATTACGGCTGCACCCTCACGGCTTCCTATCTTTATATGCGTTACGGCAACTGGCGTGCCCGCAAGATCTGACACCGGACAACACCGCTTCATAAAAAATACCTCTCCCGCCGGGGAAGAGGCATAAAAAAAGAGTATCCTTTGGGGATACTCCCGTAAGTTCCGAAAAGGGAAATTACTTGGCAGCTTCAGCAGGAGCCGGAGTTTCTGCCGGAGTCTCGCAGGCCGTTGCGCAGCTATCGGCTTTCTCGCAAGCGGCAGGCTCCTCGCAGCAAGCAGGAGTCTCTACGACCTCGGTAGCCTCAACTTCAACGGTTTCAGCCTGTTTTGCCTGTTTGCCGGCGCAGCTTACCATGGCAGCGGCAGCAACGACAATCATCAGAGATAAAACTTTCTTCATAGTTTTAATTATTAAAGGTTTTTAACGCGGCAAATATATAGATTCGGGTAGAATCTATCAAATTTTTTTCGTTATTTTTAATCTTTTGGAAAATTAACGAATCAGGTCGGCCACCGTGAGATCTTCACGCATTAGATAAGCCTCCGGAAACTGGCTGCGAATCTTGCCCAGCAACACGATCGCCTCCTCGGAAGTGACGCAATTTCCGGCAGAAACCTTGAAATAGGGATTTTCATAAACCAGATAGACCGGAATATCCGGGAATGCGGTTTCGAACGTCTGCTTGGCGGCAAGCGCATTGGCCCGGGCCTCCGCTCCGTTATCGAAGAAAATACCGATTCGATACCCTTTGAACCGGATGCGGTCGTTGCTCTGGCTCTCCCGGCTCACGACGCCCGCAGCATCCCCGTGCTCCACTACGGTAACGGCTGGCGCGGCCGCCAGCTGGGCGCGGACTCGGCTGCCGAACCCGCAGGCTGCGACAGACGCTCCTTGAAAGAGGCGAGCGACTGGGCCGAAACGCCACCATACAATCCGAAAACAAACAGCAATGAAACGATTATCCTATACATAGTCACTATTTTCTTAAACCAGTCGGAACTTCCCGGATACACTATTCGAACGGAAACTCCTCCCGGACAAAGATAGTGAAAGGTGAGAGCAATCGTGCGGGCTTGCACGCAAAGATTGCTGAACCGAATCCTATCTTCTGCAAAGATAGTGAAAGCCGAGAAGAAAACGGCAGGAACCTGCTCCCAGTTTCCCGAAGCGTATCTCCTATCTTCGGTAAAAATAAGGAAAGGCACACGGCAAGCCGAACCTAACGTTCTGTTTTCCTCCTCCTTGCATGGCAGAGTTTGCAAGTGTTCTTGACGCATGCTTCGAGCGTCGGTCGCTTGAGCTTATCCGAGGCGCATCCTATCTTCTGCAAAGATATTCAAAAATTCGGAAAAAGGCATCCTTTCGAAAGAAACACGGCGCCGCACGGCCCCCGCCCGCAGCGTCATCCGCACTTCGACCTCCAGCCGGGCGTAATCCCCCTCCTCCAATCGCTTCCGAAGGACCATTCCGGCGGCGGCATCGGGAAAATCGAATTTCCAGCGACTGCACACCGGGCCGCGACTCCGCCCGGGAACTTCGACAGAACCCCTCAACACGGCACGTCCCAGCGAACCCGCTCCGGTGAAAAATTCCAATTCAGCCTCCTCGAGCCGCAGCGTGCGGCGGGACGCATTTTCCACGTCAAACGTCAAATCCAGACCCACCGTACCGTACTGACGCACCGCCACCTCTTCTCCGATCCGGACCTTTCGGGCCAGGGACGCGCCGCATCCGCTCAAGAGTGCGGCGAACAACACCGGCAATACGTATTTCAACAAGGTTCTCACGCGAAGGTCCTATTTTTCTCCCGTATATATCTGCGCGATTCCCAAACTCTGGGAACGGGCCCTGCAATCCTTGAATCCCGCCTCGCGCATCATCGCCATAAAACATTCCGGAGCCGGAAATTCATCCACCGAAGCAGGCAGGTACTCGTATGCCTTGCGGTCTTTGGAGATCATCCCGCCGATAGCGGGCAACAGGCGATGGCTGTAAAGACCGTACACCCTTCGGAACAACGGATTGCGAGGGGTCGAAAACTCCAGGATAACGACCTTCCCGCCGGGCTTCAGCACCCGGGCGATCTCCCGGAGCCCCGCTCCGAGATCCCCGAAATTACGCACTCCGAAAGCCACCGTCACCACGTCCACCGACGCATCCGCCACCTCCAGGCGCTCCGCATCCCCGAGCGAAAGCACCACCCGTTCGTCCAGTCCGCAGGCCGTCGCCTTCCGGCGGGCCTCCGCAAGCATATTTTCCGAAAGATCGACGCCCAATACCTGCACGCCCCGCATGCGGCGGGCCATCGCCAGCGCCAGGTCGCCCGTACCGGTCGCCACGTCGAGAATCCGCCGGGGCTGCATCCGCCGCACGATCCGCACCACATGCCGACGCCACAATTTATCGATCTGAAACGAAAGCGTGTGGTTCAACCGGTCGTACGCCGGAGCGATGCGGTCGAACATCTCGCGCACCTGTTCTTTCTTGTCCTGCTCTGTATCGTATGGTTTCATCTTTTATGTACTTTATGAATCGTAACGGATCGCCTCCACCGGTTTGACCTGTGAAATGATCGAAGCCGGAAGCATCAGCAACGTCAAAATCACGACCACGACTCCCGCATTGAGCGCCAACCACCACCCCACGCCGAACGCAACGGGCACCTCCGACAGCATATAACCCTCGGGATCGAGCGGGATCAGGTGGAAATAATATTGCAACAGACAGATTCCCAAACCGATCGCATTGCCCCACACGACCCCTCGCAAGATGAGCATCAAGGCCCGGTAGAGAAAAATCCGGCGCAGCGACGCATTGTTCATTCCCATCGTCTTCAACAGACCGATCATACGTGTACGCTCCAGCACGAGCGTCAGCAACGCGGTCGCCATGTTGAATACGGCCACGACGACCATGATGACCAGGATCACCGCAGCATTGACATCGTGCGTCTTGAGCCAGTCGAACACGGTCGGGAACCGCTCCTGCGCACTGCGGGCCGTCAGGTCCCAAAAAGCCTCCCGATCCGAATCCAGCAACATATCGTTCAGCCGGCGGGAGAAATCTTCCGCCTGCAAGAAATCCGCGAGCGTCACTTCGTAGCCCGACACCTCCTCGGACGACCAGTCGGCCAACCGCTGCACGTTTCTCAAATCGGTCATCGCCACGCTCCGGTCGAATTCGTCCATCCCGGTCGCATAGATACCCGACACCTTGAACCGGTCGCGGCGCGGACTCTTCTCCGACTCGACGAAAAGCATCTCGACCTTATCGCCGGGCACAAGCCCCATCTCCCGGGCAACGCTCCGGGAGATCAAAATCTCCTTGGTGCGAATCGAATCCCCGACACGGGGCAACTCGCCCTCGAGCAGATGGTCCCGAAAAAACGACCATTCGTAACCGCCGTCCACCCCCTTGAGCATCACGCCGAGAATCGCATCGGGCGTCTTGACCACGCCCCCCTTCACGGCATAGGGAGTGAGCCGTACGACCTCGCCTGCCGAGCGGATCGTTCTCTCGAGCTGTTCGCTGCGCAATACCGGCACCGACTCGATCGACCCGGCGCTTCGCAGATCGGCGACCTCGACCTGGGCCGAGAAGCCGGTGACACGATCCGTGATTTCCCGCTTGAAACCCATGATAACGGCCAAAGCCAGAATCATCACCGTCACGCTCAACGCCACCGCGACCACGGCGATACGAACCATCACACCCGGACGGTTGCCGGATCCGTTATGCGCGATTCTGCGCGCTATGAACAGTTCGAGATTCACCCTCTTCCGATTTTGCACGTATTTTTCATGCAAAGTAACATAAATTTTTCTTACTTTTGTTCGATAAACCGACCATTATGAAAAAACAAGCTTTAATTACAGGGGCCACTTCGGGCATCGGACACGCTACGGCGCTACGGCTCGCAGCCCTCGGATACGACATCATCGCCACGGGGCGCCGCGCCGAACGGCTGGCAGCGCTCAAATCCGCCATCGAAGCGCAGGGCGGCAGTTGCCGCACGCTCTGCTTCGACGTACGCAGCGAAGCCGAATGCAGGAAACACCTCGAACCGCTCGATCGGGTCGATCTGCTGCTCAACAACGCCGGGCTGGCCGCCGGACTCGAACACATCGACCAAGGCTCCACGGCCGACTGGGACGCCATGATCGACACGAACGTCAAGGGACTGCTCTACGTCACCCGCATCATCACACCCAAAATGATCGCCGCAGGCGGGGGACACGTAATCAACATCGGATCGATCGCCGGAACCGAGCCTTACGAAAACGGCGCCGTATATTGCGCGTCGAAACACGCCGTACACGCCATTTCGCAAGCCATGCGTGCCGACCTGCTGAGCCACCGCATCAAGGTCACGGAGATCCGTCCGGGCATGGTCGAAACCGAATTTTCGCTGGTGCGTTTCCACGGCGATCAAGAGCGAGCCGACAAGACCTATACCGGCGTCGAACCTTTGACCGGCGCGGATATTGCGGAAACGATCGCCTGGATCGTACAATTACCGGCCCACATGAACGTTAATGATATAGTACTGATGCCGGCTCAACAGGCCGGTGCATACTACACCTGCCGGAATACGAAATAACAACCCTGTCCGTCTTCGAAATCCGGGGCCGAATATGTCCGGAAGAATCGAAGCGCAGACACTGAAATTGAAAAATTATGCTGCTGATTTTCAACCTGCTCCAAAGCGGTTATTACACCACGGAGCCCGTAGCGTCGCGGTACGACGCCGCCACGATGGGCATGTTCGTGCTGATTATCGTGATCGGCGTAATCGGCTACATCGTGCAGGCCCGCCTGCAACACGTCTTCAAAAAATACTCCGAAGTGCCTTTCCCCGGCGGACTCACCGGTGCGGAAGTCGCCGAAAAGATGTTGCGCGACAACAAGATCCACAATGTGAAGATCACCCACGTCAGCGGACAACTGACCGACCACTTCAATCCGCAGACGATGACCGTCAATTTGAGCGACGCGGTCTATTCGAGCCGCAGCGTCGTGGCGGCGTCGCGCCCCGGCGCCGGGGCGCCCGCCGTCCCCTGCCACGAATGCGGGCACGCCATCCAGCATGCACAGGGCTACGCTCCGCTGGCGTTGCGTTCGCAGCTGGTACCCATCGTGCAGTTCTCCTCGCGTATGGCAATGTTCGTCATCATCATCGGCCTGGTGATCCTGGCCTCCACGCAGAATGAACTGCTCTGCTGGATCGGCGTGGGCATGATCGGCGTATCGGCTCTCTTCTCGATCATCACCCTGCCGGTGGAATACAACGCTTCGCAGCGGGCCCTCGCCTGGCTCCAGAGCAGCCACACGCTCGAAGGCGCACAGCTCGGACAAGCCAAGGAAGCTCTCTCGTGGGCTGCCCGCACCTACCTGGTAGCGGCCTTGAGTGCCGTAGCGTCGCTGCTCTATTACGTTTTGATGATTTTAGGACGCCGTGATTGATGGCCCCGGAAAAGGACTACACACACCGGAGCTGGATCGCCGTCACCCTGCTCATCGCCGTTCTCATCGGATTGAGCCTGATACCGCCGCAAACGCTCGGCGGGGTCAGTCTGCGCAGGGCTAACATCCTGTCCGACCTCATCTCTTTCGAAGAAGACCTCGAAAAAGCCGAAAAAGCGATCGATCTGGACGATGCGGATTTCCACATCGACCTGACGCAGGTCGCCCGCCAGATCGCCGATACGGTGCCTCAACACGCCCCGACCACCTACGAATGGAACCTCCGGGAAGAGGCGGACGATACGACCGCCCATCCCCGGCTTCCGGATTCGGTCCGGCTGTCGCCGACGCTGATCCCGATCGAAGATTTCGACACGACGGGACACAGCCGCCTCACGGCCTTCTATGAAAAACTGCAGAAAGGCGACGCTCCTGTCCGTATCGCGGTCATGGGCGACTCGTTCGTCGAAGGCGACATCCTCTCCTCGGACCTGCGTGAAAAGCTGCAGCTCCGGTTCGGCGGTTCCGGGGCCGGGTTCGCTCCGATGGCTTCGCCGCTGACCGGTTTCCGGCGCACGATCAAAACCCAGTCCAAAGGTTGGGACTCCTACAACATCATGCAACGGCGGAACACCCCCGCCGCCATCAGCGACTATTATTACATCTCGGGCTGGCTCTGCCAACCTTCGGACGGAGCCTCCGTTCGCTGGGAAGGTTCATCGGACCGGGCTTGCCTGGACAGTTGCCGCACGGCCCGGATCCTGTTCGTCAGCCGTGACGACAGCCGTATCGAAGTGACCGTCAATGATCGGGACAACCGTACGTTCGACATCGAAGGTTCGCCCGCCGTGCGACAGATCGTCGTCCATGACGACATCCGTTCGTTGAGTTTCAAGGTGCTGTCGGGTGCCGCAGAAACGATCGGCTACGGTGCAATCTTCGAATCGGCGCCCGGCGTGGTGGTGGACAACTATTCGATCCGCAGCAACAACGGACAGGCGATGTTCTGGACCTCGCCCACGGTCAATGCCCAGATCAATGAAATGCTCGGCTACGACCTGGTGATCCTGCAATACGGCCTCAACATCCTGGAACCGGGCATCCGCTCCTTCGCCAAATACGGCGAACAGATCGAGAAGATGATCGCCTACATCCGGCAGTGCTTCCCTACGGCCGCCGTATTAGTGATGAGCGTCAGCGACCGCAGCGTGAAGTCGGACTCGGGATTCGTCCCGATGGATTCGGCACCCTACATGGCTGCGGCCCAACGACAGGCCGCGCAAAACAGCGGGGCAGCCTTCTGGAGCGCCTACGACGCCATGCAATCGCTCGGCGGCATGGCGCAATTCGTGGCCAACGGCTGGGCCGGAAAGGACTACACCCACATCAATTTCGCGGGCGGTCGTCGCGTAGCCTGGGCTCTGTACGACGCCATCAACCGAGGTGCCGAACAACATCCTCCCTTCACGCCCGTTGCGCATGACAACGTCATCGACACCCGGAAAATCTCGCACCTGGAAATGATGCTGCGCCAGGCAGCCAGGCCCCGTATGCAAAAACCCTAACGCCCGGACATGATCCAGACGGTGGAAAATATCGGGGAAAAGCTGGTTTCGATGCTCACGTACGACGCATCGCAGCCGTTGATCTTCAGCAGCGGGCTGTTCCTTTTCCTCTTCGCAGGATTCCTCTTCTTCTACGGATTCACCCGCCGGGCTCCGATGGCCCGCATCGTCTATGTCATCCTCTTTTCGCTCTACTTCTATTACAAGTCGAGCGGCATCTACTTCCTGCTGCTCGTCTTCGCTTCGGTGAGCGACTACTGGATCGCCCATGCCATCTACAAAGTGCGGACGCAACGGGCGAAATACTGGCTCGTGGGATTGAGCGTATTGGTCAATCTGGGCATGTTGGGCTATTTCAAGTACACGAATTTCCTGATCGAAATCGCCAACAACCTCTTCGGACAAGGGTTCCTCAACTTCCAGAACATCTTCCTGCCGGTCGGTATTTCGTTCTTCGTGTTCCAGTCGATGAGCTATACGATCGACATCTGCCGGGGACAACTCAAACCCCTGAACAACTGGGCCGATTACCTGTTCTATCTCTCGTTCTTCCCGCAACTGGTAGCCGGCCCGATCGTCCGGGCCAAAGACTTCATTCCCCAGATCCGACAAAACCCGCTGCGGGTCACGCGCGAAATGTTCGGCATGGGCGTATTCCTGATCCTCATCGGCTTATTCAAAAAAGCCGTCATTTCGGACTATATCTCACTCAACTTCGTCGATCGTATCTTCGACGAGCCGCTGCTCTACTCCGGGTTCGAATGCCTGATGGGAATCTACGGCTACGCCCTGCAAATCTATTGTGACTTCTCGGGTTACTCGGATATGGCCATCGGCATCGCCCTGCTGCTGGGCTTCCGCTTTCCGAAGAACTTCGACGCCCCCTACAAGTCGGCCACGATCACCGAATTCTGGCGCCGGTGGCACATCTCGCTCTCCACGTGGCTGCGCGATTACCTCTATATCTCGCTGGGCGGCAACCGCAAGGGGCGTATCCGCACCTATTTCAACCTGCTCGTCACCATGCTGCTCGGCGGTCTGTGGCACGGGGCGGCCGTGCGCTTCATCCTCTGGGGAGCGCTGCACGGCATAGCGCTGGCCCTGCACAAGCTCTGGCTGAGCGTCGTTCCCGGCTCCAAAGCCACAGGAGCCGAAATGCGGTGGTTCTGGCGTATTCCGGGCATTTTCTTCACCTTCAATCTGGTCTGCTTCGGATGGCTGATGTTCCGTGCCGAATCGATGAAAACCGTGCAGCTGATGCTCCACCAAATTTTCACGAACTTCAATCCTTCGGTCATCCCCCAGGTGCTCGAAGGTTATGCCGGCATCTTCCTGCTCGTCGGCATCGGCTACCTGCTGCACATGCTTCCCGACCGCTGCGACCGCTGGGCGCAACGATTCGTCACCTCCCTGCCGACGGTCGTACAGGTTCTCCTGGCCGCGTGCGTCATCTGGCTGGTGATGCAGGTCAAGTCGAGCGATATCCAGCCTTTCATCTACTTCCAATTCTAAACGACCTATGCACTCCTGCGACGAATCCCTGTTTCTGGCTCTCAATTTCGACGGCGGTCCCTGCCTGGACCGGATCATGACCCTCATCTCGGGCATGGCGATCTGGATTCCCTTTTACCTGCTGATACTCTGGCTGGTCTGCCGGCGCTACGGATGGCGCAACACGCTGCTTTTCCTCGCGGCGCTGGCTCTCGCCCTGGTGCTCTCGGACATGCTCTGCGGCATCTTCAAGCACTCGGGTCCCCTGAAACACCTTTGGGCCGATTTTCCTCCCCGCTGGCGCCCGATGTTCTCTCCGGCCCTCGAAGGACTCGACATTCCGGCCGACTCGCTCTTCGCCTGGCGGCATGCCGGGCTCCCCACACCGAACAGCCTCGTACACGTTCCCCCCGGAGCCGGCGCCGGGCCCCTGACGGTGTTCCAGTCCCTGCCGATTGCAGGCATCGTTGTTGTTACCTCTCCGCAGGATCTCGTTTCCATGATAGTTGAAAAGGCCGTGAACATGGCGCGCATGATGAATATCCCCGTGCTCGGCATTGTTGAAAACATGTCCTATTACGAGTGCCCGCATTGCGGTGAACGCAGCGAGATTTTCGGCAGAAGTCATATTGACGAAACGGCGCACAGGTTCAATATCCCCGCCGCCGCACGCCTGCCCATCAATCCCAAACTTGCCGCCGCTTCCGATGCAGGGCTTATCGAGATATATGAGGGTGATTGGCTGAACGGAATCACGGAGTTCCTGATCGGAACGGATAAATAATCAAATACTTGAATCACGGGTCGGGAATGCGGAATTGTTTCGCATTCCTCTTTTTAATTAACAGAAGGAATCGCATTGAAGAGGAGCTGTCACCGCAGCCCGCCCTTGCATTCATACTTCTTCCTTTCGCGCATACAATTAAGCAGCGACAGCGGATATGCGCGGGGCATTCTGTCAACTGCTTCGCGCATTCCGAAATACGCAGCTTGAAAGGACAAAAAGCAAATGGATAATTTGAAATACGGCAGTCGAGGCACGGATGTTGAGCTTTTGCCGCTTTCGCCGCCGCAATTACTTGTTCCTCACTGGCCGAA
>OGPU01001747.1_pt1 | contig 17436 bp, 14 predicted proteins | sample 1552991 | NCBI WGS metagenome assembly OGPU01 (sample SAMEA2580296, study PRJEB22360) | human gut metagenome | biome: human gut; feature: human-associated habitat; material: faeces | place: Denmark | collected 2008/2010 | reverse complement strand
CCGACTCCACGGCGATCATGCAGGTGCTGACCTCGCCCGAAGTGGCGCGTGGCGTGGGGTTCGACAGCGTGACGCTCTTTTCGATGTTCATTCCCAACACCTACGAGTTCTACTGGACGGTGACGCCCGAAGAGTTCGTGCAGCGCATGAAGCGCGAGTACGACCGTTTCTGGACGCCCGGGCGCGATGCCTTGCGCGAACGCAGCGGTCTGAGCCGGCTCGAGGTCATGACCCTCGCATCGATCGTCTACGAGGAGACCCGCAAGACCGACGAGATGCCCCGTATCGCAGGGGTGTACGTCAACCGCCTGCGCAAGGGGATGCCCCTGCAGGCCGATCCGACGGTCAAGTATGCCATGCAGGACTTCGGGCTGCGGCGCATCCTGCACAAACACCTGAAATACGAGTCGCCCTACAATACCTACCGGAACAAGGGGCTGCCGCCTTCGCCGATCTGCATGCCCGGCATCGACGCCATCGACGCCGTGCTCAACTACGAGGTGCATGACTATCTTTTCTTCTGTGCGCGTGCGACGTTCGACGGTTACCACAACTTCGCACGGACGCTCCGCGAGCACAATGCCAATGCCCGGGCTTACAGCGCCGAACTGAACCGGCGCAAGATTAAATAATTTTTCGTACATTTGTCCTGATGCTTACGAAGATCTACGAACAGAACCCCTCGGAGCGGGAATTGCAGAAGGTGGTCGACGTGCTCGTCCACGACGGGATCGTCATCTATCCGACCGACAGCGTCTATGCTTTCGGCTGTTCGCTCCATTCGCCCAAGGCCATCGAACGCCTACGGCGGATGAAGGGTAAGGATGCCGAGGCTTTTTCGGTGGTCTTCGGGGATATGGCCCAGGTGGCGGAGTATTGCCGTGTGGACAACACTGCGTTCCGGATCCTGAAACGGAACCTGCCGGGGCCCTTCACGTTCGTGCTCACGGCATCCTCGCGCGTGCCCGACAAGGCGCTTGAAAAGCGCCGTACGATCGGCATCCGCATTCCGGACAACGCCATATCCCGCGCCATCGTCGCCGCGCTGGGCTGCCCGCTCGTCACCACATCGGTGAAGGACGACGACCAGGTCGTGGAGTATACCACCGATCCCGAACTGATCCATGAGCGCTATGGCCGCGACGTGGCGCTTGTGATCGACGGCGGCATGGGGGACAATGTTCCCACGACGGTCGTAGACCTTACGGGCGACGAGCCCGAAGTGCTGCGCGAGGGCAAAGGGGAACTGCAATGAGATTAATATAAACAGTATATGGAAAAAACGAATTTCTGGAAAGATGTCGCCAAGTACGGCGCGATCATAGGCGCCCTGCTGGCCGTCTCGTTCATGTTGGAAACCCGATTGCAGATTTCGGCCAGTTTCGGCCTGTACGCAATCGAATGGATTGCCGTCGTCGTGCTGCATTACTATCTGCTGCACCGTTTCACGCGCCGGTATTCGATGATGTATACCGCCGAGGAGGGTTTCTCCTTCGGGCAGGGGTATGCTTACATCCTCTCCGTTTCGACCGTTGCGGGGCTCATCGTCGGTATCGTGCAATACCTTTACCTGCACTTTTTCATCGGTTACGCCAACTATACGGAGCGTACCACAGCCGCATTATCCGATTTTATAGGGCGGAACGGCGGGGTGCCGGCCAACATGGAATCCATGCTGTCGCAGATGTTCGACCAAATACAGAATACCCCCGAACCTTCTTTTTTAAGAACCCTGTGGGCCGTAACTTTCGTGAGTATTCTGTTCGGTGCCGTTTTCGGCCTTATCATTGCAGGCGTGTTGTCGCGTGCGCCCAAACCGTTCGATACCCCGCTAAGCGAATAGGGACATACCGTGAATAATAAACTGGACATATCCGTCGTAGTACCACTCTACAATGAGGCCGAGTCCCTGCCCGAACTGGTAGCATGGATCGACCGCGTTGCCGTGTCGCATGGCTATGCCTACGAGGTGATCCTCGTGGACGACGGTTCGTCAGACGGCTCCTGGGAGGTTGTCGAATCGCTCCGGGAGAAGTCCCCGGCGATCCGCGGCATCGGCTTCGCCCGCAATTACGGCAAGTCGGCAGCCCTGTACTGCGGTTTCGCCGCAGCCGAAGGCGAGGTCGTCATCACGATGGATGCCGACCTGCAGGATTCGCCCGACGAGATTCCCGAACTGCGCCGCATGATCCTCGAAGAGGGTTACGATCTGGTCTCGGGGTGGAAGAAACGGCGTCACGATCCCGTGGGCAAGCGCTGGCCCAGCAAATTCTTCAACTGGACGGCCCGGAGCGTGTCGGGCATCCGGCTCCACGATTTCAACTGCGGGCTGAAAGCCTACCGCCGCAAGGTGGTGAAGGCCATCGAGGTCTACGGCGAGATGCACCGCTTCATTCCGATCCTGGCCAAGCAGGCCGGGTTCCGCCGCATCGGCGAAAAGGTCGTCGATCACCACGCCCGCAAGTACGGGCATTCCAAATTCGGCGTCGAACGGATGGTGAAGGGCTATCTCGACCTGATCTCGGTGCTGTTCATGTCGCATTTCGGGCGTTCGCCGATGTATTTCTTCGGCAGCCTCGGGACGCTGATGTTTCTCCTGGGCGGCGGAACGACGGTGTGGATCATCGCCGAAAAACTCTGGAAACAGTTCCACGACCTGCCTTTGCGCGCCGTGACCGACCAGCCGCTGTTTTATCTGGCGATTCTGGCCGTTATTCTCGGCGTCCAGCTCTTTTTGGCGGGGTTTTTGGGGGAACTTATCAACAGAAACTCCTCCGAGCGGAACAAATATCTGATCGACAAAACTTTATAAATGATGATACAACGAATCCAAACGCTTTATCTGCTGATTGTCACGGCTTTGATGGCCGGCACGCTCTTTGCGCCTCTGGCATGGTTCGCGGGTGACGCCGGGGAGTTCGGACTCTATGCCTTTGCGTTGAAGACGGCCGAAGGCGAGGCCGTACAGCCTGCGGTCTACATGGGAACGGTGTTGGCGCTGGCCTGCGCGCTGCCGTTGGTCACGATTTTCCTGTTCCGCCGCCGGCTGCTGCAAATCCGACTCTGCGTGGTCGAGATCGTGTTGCTGCTGGGCTGCGTGGCTATGGAGGGCGTTTATTATTTTCTGAGTTGGCGGGTCTTTTCCGACCTGGCGTTCCACACGCAGGGATTCAAGCCCGCCATTGCATTGCCGCTGGTCTGCCTGTTGTTCGCATACCTGGCGGCCCGGGCTATTTTCCGCGACGAATTGCTGGTGCGCGCGGCCGACAGAATCCGTTGATCTGTCCGCATCCGACTGGACCCGGGGTGTGCCGAAAGGTGCGTTCCGGGTCTTTTTATCCCCGGCGAATGAGGCGCGCGGAGAAAAACGAGATAAAATGGACCGATATGGTTATTAAAAGAATGTTACAAACTTTGCAGGTCCGGAAATTAATTTTATCTTTGAGACATAATATTGGCATTATGTAATGAATTGAAATTTATATTGGCTACATACAATTATTTTTTAATTAACACTAAACTCTATGAAAGCAGTAAACTTATGGAAAACATTGTTCTGCGCGGCGTTGGCGATCACTACCTTCGGCGCCTGCTCGGACGATGACAAGGACGATGAAGGCGGGCTTCCGTCGATCACCGTGAACGGCGAGGCTTCGGCTACTGTCGCCGTGAAACTCGACGGTGGGACTACCGATGCCATCGAGGTCGTTTCGACCGGCAGTTGGGCATTGACTTTCGACGACGAGACGGCTTCCGCCTGGTGCCATCCCAGCAAGGAGACGGGCGGCAAGGGCAAGACGACGCTGACTTTTACGGTAGACAAGTGGGAGGGTGCCGCAAGCAACGCCGAGCGTTCGGTTACCGCCACGCTGACCACGAACGGCAGTTTCGAGGGTATTCCCATTCCCAAGACGGCCACGATCACCGTTAAGCAGAACGGTGCCGGTTCGACGGAGGTTACCACCAATGTAAAAGAGATTCGCGCTCAGTTGACTTTTGACGGCAAAGCTGTTGCTAATTCCCACGTTATTACGGGTATTGTTGTATCCTCTTATGAGGGAAACAATATCAACAATCACCAAATTATGATTACTGACAATACAACCGAATCGGGAGCTGGCCTCATGGTTCGCTTTAAGGGTTTTGTCGGTAATAAGGACACTGATTATAACTTGTCTATGGGGTCGATTGTTTCATTCGATTTGCAGGGAGGTATAGCACAGATGTATAATGATGTGCTCTATCAGGTGGATTTCTCCAATGCAGGTGCAGATCCTAAGATTACCATTGTCGATTCTTCGGATAATACGCCAGATGCCATTACTATTACTGATTTGTCTAAATTGGCTGATTACCAGTCTCAGTATGTTCAGATTTATTCGCAGCCAATATCATCTATCAGGGGTGAAATGTATTATAATGTCTCGTCGGGTTATGCCAATCAGACTTTCATGACGAAGACCGGTGAAACATTCCAACTTTCATTCAATAGCTATACGTCATCGTGGGCCAAATCCATTGAGATTCCGTCCAAGTCTGGCTATATGAAAGGCTGTGTCTCGTTTAATGTTAAAGCTGCAAACCTTGCACCTCGTAATACTGCTGATTTATCGGGACTTACGGAAGATTTATTCCCGGATCCTACTCCCGAAACGACGACTATTAGCCAGATTACGGAGGCTGGAAGTTATGAACTGAAGAATGTGATTGTCGTAACTCGTAGCGATAAGGCTTATATGATCGCGGATAATACGGGTGCAATGCAAGTCTATCATAATGGTAATGTCCGAAAAGTCGGCGACAAGATTAATATCTCCGGTCTCGTAACGGTATATCAGGCGCCCAATAATACGCCTCAATTTAATGATGATGCTACTGTCTCATTGATTTCTGAAGGTAATTCTTGGCAGTATGATTTCTCGGAATATTCGGTTGAGAGTGTCAAGAATTATTTTAGCGATGTCAAATGTGTTGCTGTTCAACTTAAAGGTACTATCGTAAAGGACCGTAATTACTTTAATCTTGTTTTTGATGGTGTTAATGATGTACAGGGGTCAATTCAATATTATACTCCTGATGTTTCTGTCCTCGATGTCCCGGTTGTTGTCAAGGGGTATGCTATTGGAAAATCTCAGTCTGGTAGTATTCAGCGTATCAAGGTATTTCCTTATGAAATTACGGCTGATGCTTCGACTCCTTATATCAATGCGACTGCTCCTGCTACATTCAGTGCCGACGGTGAAACGATTCCAGTGGCATTTACCGCTGGTAATCTCGGAACGAACAAGGTGTTTGCTAAACTGACGGAAAATACTGCCGGACAGTTCTCAGTACTGGATGGTGCTGTTTCGGGGAGTTCGGTAGCAGTTACGGCAAAGAAGAATGAGACCGGAGCTGCCCAGACGGCCCAGTTGACCCTCTATATTGCTGCGTCCCAAGATGCAACGCCGGTTGATCAGATTACAGTTGCACTGAAGCAGGCTGCTCCTTTGAGTGGTGATGAAGGAGCTCCTTATGCTTGGATAATGAAGCAAGGTGAACTGACAACCGCAGGTGGTGAGGTAAGCAAAGGTGAGCCTGCAATGGCTTGGACTGCTTCTGAAGTAACTTATACTGGTTGGGATAGCAATGCTTCCGCAAAGGGAATACAGATTGGGTCGGGTAGTAAGCCCGAAGCTGATTTTACACTTACAACAGCAAATTATTCAGGTAAGATTACGTCCATAAAGGTCAATGCCTCTATTGGAAGTGGTGGAGACGGAAAATTGACCGTAAAAATAGGAGATACACAGATTGGTGAAACCATCACTTTGACAACAACTGCTACGACCTATACGTTTACTCCTGCGTCTCCGGTTGCCGGTTCGATTACGATCGGTTTATCGGCTACGGCAAAAGCAATGTATATAAAATCGGTGGATATCAATCCTGCAGAATAAGTAGTCAAGGAAACTGACTTTGAAAACAAACCACTCTTGGCGGGGATAAAACCCCGTCAAGAGTTTGGTTTCTAAACAGGTCCGAGGACCGTGGCCTTTTTTAGCTATTTTTGCATGGTGAAATTCATGAAACAGACGGGCTTGCTATACATTGCATGGTCGGCAATGCTTGTCCTTTTCGCGGGATGCAGCGACGATGACGACGGAGGTGTGAAACCCCTGGCGCAACTCGAAGCAAAAACCGTGAATTGTATAACCAAAACGGACCGGCTCCTTACCCAGGGCCCGAAGGGGCAGACCTTCCGGGCGAAGATCGTACTGGCGGCGGGCGAGGAGTGGTGTTCGTTCGATCCGGCGTCACGGCTTGCGACGGCTGCGGGCGGTGCGGTGGGAGAGGCACTGCCTCTCTATCTGGAGGAAAACAGCACCGAAGAGTACCGCGCGGCGGAAATATCCGTCACCTATTCCGGCGGTTATTCCGTGACCCTGCGGCTGTGGCAGATGCCCTATTCCGCAACTCCGGAGTACGACCGGGCATGGGGCGAATTGCCCGGATACCGCGAGGACGCCAACTATATTTATAAGACCTACAACACGACGCTGGTCGGCAATAAATATTTCGCAGGAGGATATGTCCGCAATTTCACGGTCTGCTACGACAAAAAGACGCGGGTTTCGCAATGGGTGGCCTATCCGGTCTTTTATGCCCTTTACGAGGCGCCCCAGTTGTCGCGGGTCAATGCTTTCGGTTACGATCCGAACGACCAGCTGCCGGTAATTCCGACGGCCGATCAGCAGAACATCAGCTCGGGTTACGGACAGCGGGGGTACGACCGCGGGCACATGCTGCCCCAGGCCACACGTTACAACAACTATGCGGCCAACCGGATGACCTATTATGCGACTAACATGATGCCCCAGAACAGCGCGTTCAACCAAGGCGTTTGGGCGCGGCTCGAAGGGCAGGTGCGTCAGTGGGGACCGCTGCCGAGCGGAGTGTGTTACGACACGCTCTATGTGGTGACGGGCGCCAGCTTCAAGAAATCGACGACGATTCCCAACGCCAACGGCCCGATCACCGTGCCGTCGCATTGCTGGAAGGTGCTGCTCAAGCAGACAGGCAACCTGCATAAGGAGCTTTGGGAGCTTGCGGCCGACGAGGTGAAGACCATCGGTTTTATCTTTACCAACGATGCGGCCGGAGCCGCGACGGGCACGGCCGCGGCGGCCTGCACGGTGGAAGAGATCGAGGAGCAGACGGGTTTCAAGTTCTTCCAAAACCTCGATCCCGACGTTGCCGATGCGGTCAAAAAACAGAAAAATATTGCCGACTGGCCGGGAATTTATTGATAAGGACCTTAATTGCATATCGTTATGAAGAAAATCCTTTTGACAGGACTGTTTGCCTCCCTCATCGTGGCGGCATGCTTTGCGCAGAAGCCCTATAAAGTGGTCTTCTACAACTTCGAGAACCTGTTCGACACCATCAACGAACCGGGGGTGCTGGACGAGGAGTTCACGCCCGAAGGACCCAAGAAGTGGAACACGGCCAAGTACACCAAGAAGATCGGAAACCTCGAACGGGTGTTGTTCGACATCGCCGCCGAGGACAAGGATTTTCCCGTCGTGATCGGCGTCTCGGAGATCGAGAACCGCTCGGTGATGGAGGATGTGATCGCACAGCCGAAACTCGCGCACGGCAACTATCGCATCGTGCATTACGACTCGCCCGATGCCCGCGGCGTGGACGTTGGGTTCTACTACCGTCCCGACGTTTTCAAACTCGAAGGCAGCGCGGCTATTCCGTTCAAAATGCCCGAAATGCCGAACTTCAAGACGCGCGATTTCGTCACGATGTGGGGCACGATCGAGAACGAGCCGTTCTTCTTCCTCGTGAGCCACTGGCCCTCGCGGCTGGGCGGCAAGGAGGCTTCGGACCCCAAGCGTCTGGCTGCGGCCAGCCAAGTGAAGCACATCGTCGATTCGGTGATGGCGGCCAATCCGGCTACGAAGGTGGTCGTGATGGGCGACCTGAACGACGACGCCACGGACGCCAGCGTCGTGGAGGGGCTGAGCGCCAAGGGCAAGATCAAGGACGTGAAGGAGGGCGACATGTTCAATCCCTTCATCGCCCTGCTGAAAGCCGGTTACGGCACGCTGGCCTACCGCGATGCGTGGAATCTGTTCGACAACATCGTCGTTTCGGAGAACCTGGCGACGGGCTCCACCGGCGAACTGAAAATCCAGCCCGTCGGCAAGTCGAAATTCTACGGGGGCATTTTCCGTCGTCCCTACATGATCCAGAAGGAGGGCCAGTACAAGGGTTATCCGCTGCGCACGTTCGTCGGCAACGACTTTCAGGGCGGTTTCAGCGACCACTTCCCGGTCTATATCTACATTGCCAAATAAACACGCTAAAATATTTGTATGAAACTCAAAATTTTACTTATTCTGATGCTCGCCGCCGTGACCTTCACGTCCTATGCGCAGGACGGAGGCATCCGCGGCAAGGTGGTCTCGCGCAACGGCCGCGTGGCACTGAGCAACGTACGGGTGAAGATCGAAAGTCTGGGACTGACGGTCATGACCGACAAAGACGGCAATTTCGTTATCGAGAACCTCCCCAAGGGTGACTACACGCTGTCGTTTGCAACTCCCGAGTTCGAGCCGCTCGACCTGATGGTCCGCGTGGACAACCGGAACGTGAAGGATCTCCGGCAGGTCATCATCGTTCCGACGGGTCCTGCCGGCGGTGTGCTGGACGACGCGATCTTCGCCGAGTTCGACAACGACTCCTCGTCGTCGGACACGCAGGCGCTGCCCTCGTCGCTCTCGTCGTCGAAGGACCTGTTCAACAACATTGCGTCGTATCGTTTCAGCGAAATGCGCTTCAACGTCCGCGGCTACGATTCGCAGTATTCGGACATCTACCTGAACGGCATCCGCTTCAACGACGCCATGACCGGCTACGGCCCCTGGTCGTTGTGGAGCGGTCTGAACGACGCCACGCGCAATCAGGAGAATTACACGGGTCTCGAAGCTGCTGACTTCGGCATCGGCGGCATCGGCGGCATGACCAACGTCAACGCCCGCGCCTCGCAGATGCGCAAGGGATTCCGCGTGAGCGTGTCGAACGGCAACCAGATGTACCGTTTCCGGGCGATGGTCTCCTACGGTTCGGGACAGCTGGACAACGGCTGGTCGTATGCCTTCTCGGTGGGTACCCGTCAGGGCGGCAACGGCTATGTGGACGGCGTTTATTACAATTCCTATTCTTACTTCGCTTCGGCCGAGAAGCTCTTCGGCGACAACCACCGTCTGGGCCTTACGCTGATGGCGTCGCCTTCGGAGCGCGGAGCCCAGCAGGCATCGACCGACGAGGCCTACCGCCTGTTCGGCAACAACTACTACAATCCCAACGTGGGTTATCAGGCCGGCAAGCTCCGCAACTCGCGCGTGCGCAACACCCACGAACCGATCGTGATGCTGAACTACACGTGGGACATGTCGGAGAACACGCGCCTGAACGCCGCCACGGCGCTGCGTTTCGGTAAGAACGGCTATTCGGCGCTGACGTGGAACGGCGGTGCGGACCCCCGCGGCGATTACTACCGCTACATGCCTTCATCGGACGGCACGCAGATCGTGCCGGGCATCACCACCGATCAGACGATCTATTTCTATTTGCAGGATGCCATCATGGCGGCACAGAACGCTGAGATCGACAATGTTTCCGGCGCCACCGTCACCACCAACGCGGTCAAGAAGGCTGCCGCCAGCTGCATCGAGCAGGCTATGGGCGTTGCTTCCGAAGAGCCTGCTGCAGATACCGCCGGGGATACCGGCGATGACTGGCTGGGCGAAGAGCCGGACGTGCAGGCCAGTGAGACCCAGGACTTTGATGTGGTCATCATCGGCGCCGGTCTGTCCGGCGTCTGCGCTGCCCGTGCGGCTGCCGAGGAGGGCGCAAAAGTTGCCATCGTGGAAAAGAGCTCTTCCTTCAACTGCCGCAGCGGCGAGTATGCCCTGCTGAACGGCAGCCTGAACAAGCGCTGGGGCCGTGAGAACATCGTGGACGAGGATGTTGTGGTCGACCGCCTGATGCGCGAGTGCACCTACCGCAACAAGCGCTCCATCCTGAAAAAGTGGGCTTCCCATGCACACGAGGTCATGGACTGGTTCATCGAGGCTTACCCCGAGCTGACCATCTGCGACTCCACCCGTGAGGCCGTGACCCAGGAGCAGTTCGACAAGGGTATTCTGGTGCCGCTGGCATGGCCTCAGCCCGAGCACTACGATTACCGCAACGAAGAGTTCCCCACCTTCCCTTCCAGCATGGAGTTCCGCTCTTCCCGCAAGGATCAGCAGGGCTTTATAGTGGAAGCCAACCTGAACAAGGCCGTTGAGAACGGTGCACAGACCTTCTTCGGCTGCTTCGGCACCAAGCTGCTGAAGGACAGCGACGGCCGCGTGACCGGCGTGATCATCCGCGACGCACAGAATGACAACAAGTACATCCAGCTCAACGCTTCCAAGGGCGTGATCCTGGCTACCGGCGACAACTCCGGCGACGAGAAGATCATGAAGCATTTTGCTCCCGAGATCGTGGAGAAGAAGATCGCCAACATGGGTGCCATGGGTATGCTGGGCGTTGACGTGGAGGGCAAGACCGTGGAGACCGGCGACGGCCTGCGCATGGGCGCATGGATCGGCGCAAAGGTGCAGGATTTCCACGCACCGATGACCCACCACATGGGCAGCGGCATGGGCGTGACCCCCTTCCTGCAGATCAACAAGCGCGGCGACCGTTTCATGAACGAGTGCATCCCCGGCCAGCAGCTGGAAAACCAGATCGAGCTGCAGCCCGAGTGCACCTCCTTCCAGCTGTACGACTCCAAGTGGGGCGAAGAGGTGCCCTACATGCCCGCAAACCACGGCGGCCTGTGCTACATCATCCCCGAGGATGAGGATGAGTCCAACCCCAACTACACCGACCGTCAGTACACCAAGATCAGCGCAAAGGCCGAGGCTTACCAGTTCAAGGCCGATACACTGGAAGACCTGCTGACCCAGTGCGGCTTTGAGGGCGATGCACTGGATAATGCACTGGCTTCCGTCGAGCGCTACAACGAGCTGGCCAAGGCCGGTTCCGACGATGACTTCGGCAAGCCCGCAAGCCGGATGTTCGCGCTGGAGAATCCCCCGTACTATGCATGCCAGTGGGGCACCACTTCCATGCTGGTGTGCGTGGGCGGCCTGGAGAGCGACGAGAACTGCCACACCTTCACCGAGGAGGACCCCGCCAGCCCCAAGCGCGACATCATCAAGGGCCTGTATGTCTGCGGCAATGTGCAGGGCAGCCGCTACGCAGTGGAATACCCCATCTGCATGCGCGGCATCAGCCACAGCCTGTGCGTCTACTACGGCTACATCGCCGGCAAGAACTGCGTGGCCGGTGTCTGATACCCTGCTGACAGAACACTGAAATAAGCGTTTCCCTGCCCGGAGCAGTATTCTTTCTTCCTGCTTCGGGCTTTTTTGCGCCCCTGTGTGACCCGGTCACGGAAAAACACACTCCGACGGGGTATACTGATGCTGTCAGTGAAATTACAAACACCCTTCAGGAGGTAGAAATATGGCAGTTGTTACGATCACGAAGGAAAATTTTGAGCAGGAGGTGCTGCAGAGCACAAAGCCTGTCCTGCTGGACTTCTGGGCCAGCTGGTGCGGCCCCTGCCGCATGCTCAGTCCCGTTGTGGACGAGGTGGCCGAGGAGCGCACCGATGTGAAGGTGGGCAAGGTGAACGTGGACGAGCAGCCGGAGCTGGCGAGCCGGTTTGGCGTGGTGAGCATTCCTACCTTGGTCGTCATGAAGAACGGAAAGATCGTCGATCAGGCTATAGGTGCAAGACCCAAGAATGCAATTCTTGGGATGCTGTAGGGAGGGATGACGATGGGGTTCTTCGATCTCTTCCAGCAAGCCGATATCGATCAGGGCGTAAAGGAATATTTGGCCACGCCCGGTGCTGTCCTGCTGGATGTCCGTACCTCTGAAGAATACAGAGACGGCCATATCCCCGGCAGCAAAAATGTTCCGCTTCAGGCTCTTGACAAGGTGGCCTCTGTCGCAGAAAATAAAAATATGGCACTGTATGTCTACTGCCACTCTGGCGCCCGGAGCCGTCAGGCTGCCGGCTTGCTGCGGCGTATGGGATATCGCAATGTAAACAACATCGGCGGCATTGCAGCTTATGCGGGAAAGGTGGAACGATAACATGAAAGTTGTCATTGTGGGCGGTGTGGCAGGCGGTGCTACCGCTGCCGCCCGTATTCGCAGACTGAATGAGCAGGCAGAAATCGTAGTTTTTGAGCGCTCGGGGTATATCTCCTATGCCAACTGTGGTCTGCCTTACTATATCGGTGATGTGATTACCGATCGGTCGGATCTGATCCTCCAGACCCCGGAAAGCTTCTTCTCCCGGTTCCATGTAAACATGAAGGTGCGCCATGAGGTCACGGCTATCCATCCCGAAAAAAAAGAAGTTACCGTGAAAAATCTGGAAACCGGTGAGGAGTTCGAGGAGAGCTATGACAAACTGATTCTCTCCCCCGGAGCCAAGCCTACTCAGCCCCGGCTTCCCGGTGTAGGTCTTGATAAGCTGTTTACCCTGCGCACTGTTGAAGATACCTTCTGCATCAAGGATTACATCAATGCAAACCATCCCAAATCCGCTGTACTGGCAGGTGGTGGCTTCATTGGATTGGAGCTGGCAGAAAACCTGCGAGAGCTGGGGATGGATGTCACCATTGTCCAGCGTCCAAAACAGCTTATGAATCCCTTTGATGCCGATATGGCTTCTTTCATCCATAATGAAATGCGCAAGCACGGTGTAAAGCTGGCACTTGGTCATACCGTAGAAGGGTTTGAGGAAAGGGACGGCGGCGTGGATGTGCTGCTGAAAGAAGAACCGTCTCTCCATGCGGATATGGTAATCCTGGCCATTGGTGTTTCTCCCGAAACCACCCTTGCAAAGGATGCCGGGTTGGAACTGGGCATTAAAGGAAGTATTGTGGTCAATGACCGGATGGAAACCTCCATTTCAGACATCTATGCTGTGGGTGATGCGGTGCAGGTGAAGCACTTCGTCCCCGGGCAGGACACCCTCCTGTCCCTGGCAGGGCCTGCCAACAAACAGGGACGAATCGCTGCGGACAACATCTGTGGCGGAGACAGCCATTATACCGGCTCCCAAGGCAGCAGTGTCATCAAGATCTTTGGCATGACTGCCGCTACTACCGGCGTAAATGAGACCAACGCCAGAAAAACAGGGCTGGATGTTGATACGGTTATCCTGTCACCCATGAGCCATGCAGGTTACTACCCCGGCGGGAAAGTCATGACAATGAAGGTGGTCTTTGAAAAGGCGACTTATCGCCTGCTGGGTGCGCAGATCGTAGGCTATGAAGGTGTGGATAAGCGCATTGATGTGCTGGCCACTGCTATCCGGGCAGGAATGAAAGCCACGGAACTGAAGGATCTGGATCTGGCCTACGCACCGCCTTATTCCTCTGCGAAAGACCCGGTAAATATGGCTGGCTTTATGGTTGAAAATATCGCAAACGGTGTTCTGAAACAATGGCATCTGGAAGATGCAGATCGTCTTCCTCGTGACGGAAGCGTAACTCTGTTGGATACCCGCACTGTGGAAGAATTCGCACACGGACACATTGACGGCTTCTTTAACATCCCGGTGGACGAGCTGCGGGAGCGGCTGGGTGAGCTGGACAAGCGTAAGCCTGTCTACGTCATCTGTCAGAGCGGTCTGCGCAGCTACATTGCCTGTCGTATCCTGGCCGGAAACGGCTTTGACTGCTATAACTTCTCCGGCGGCTTCCGGTTCTATGATGCTGTGACCAATGATCGCTGTCTCATTGAATCGGCTACGGCCTGCGGAATGGATCGAGCATAAAATCAGGACATCTGCTTGCAACTAATAGCAAGCAGATGTCCTTTTTGCTTAATCATTTTGCAATTGTTCCAGTCTGATTTTGTCTGTAATCTCCACTGTTCCACGAGTCAGTTTGACCATACCCTCGTTCTGGAAATAGCGAAGCATTCGGGTAACTACCTCACGGGCGGTACCCATGTGGCTCGCAATGGTTTCATGGGTAATCTTGAGGATATTTGTTCCCTCTAAGCTGCATTCCTCCAGCAGAAATCCTGCCAACCTTTTATCAAAGCTTTTCCACATGATCTGCTCCATGAGCCACATAACCTCAGAAAAACGGGTGGCCATAATTTCGTTGGTAAAATTAGCTACCACAGCAGACTCTTTCATAATGTGCTGATAAGTGTCAGCAGAAATAACCCACATCGTGGTATCCTTCTGCGCCTCAATGGTAATCTCAAACTGAATACTGTTCATCATACAGGAGGCGGAAAACAGGCAAATATCCCGATCAAACAAACGATAGAGGCTAATCTCTCGTCCTTCATCGGAAAGAATATAGGCACGAAGCTGTCCGCTTCTTACCAGCAGAAGACCAGTACACTCCACAGTTCCATTGTGAATCACGGTCCCTTTGTCCACTTTTCGTAAAACTGCATTTCGCTCCAAAATCTGCTGCTGGGTCGGTGTCAGTTTGTTCCAAATTGGAAAATAGGATGAAAAATCCATGGGTACACCTCCTTGAATACACATAGTATAAAATAATTTATGGCATATGTCAATAATTCCGTTGACATATAGGAGAGGGAGGATGTACAATGGTTGTATAAATGGCATATGCTGCAAATAATATGGAGGTGAATCTATGCCAAGACCGAGAAAATGCCGAAAAGTTTGTTGTTTACCGAATAATGATGGTTTTGTTCCGGTTCGTGGCGGCGAGGAACTGACTCCCATTGTCCTGAATGTGGATGAGTATGAATCCATTCGCCTGATTGACCGTGAAGGTTTTTCTCAGGAGCAATGCGGAGAATATATGCGTATTGCCAGAACAACGGTTCAGCAGATTTATGCAGCTGCCCGCAAAAAACTGGCCGATGCGCTGGTTGAGGGACTTCCTCTGCGAATCGAGGGAGGGGATTTTACACTCTGCAACGGAAACAGCGCAGCCTACGGGTGCAGAAATTGCTATCAGCAAAAAATCCATCCGATGCACGAAAAACCGAAAGGAGATAATATTATGAGAATTGCAGTCACTTATGAAAACGAAGAAATCTTTCAGCACTTCGGTCACACTGAACAGTTTAAAATCTACGATGTGGAAGATGGAAAAATCATTTCGTCTAAGGTTGTGGATGCTGGCGGCAGCGGACATGGTGCACTGGCAGGCGTCCTGAGTGCACTGAAGGTAGATGCCCTGATCTGCGGCGGTATTGGTGGCGGTGCCCAGATGGCACTGAGCGATGTGGGTATCCGGCTTTATGGTGGTGTTTCCGGCAACGCTGATGCAGCAGCAGAAGCACTGGTAGCAGGCGAACTGGACTTCAACCCCAATGTTCGGTGTGATCATCACGACCACCATGGGGAAGGTCACTCTTGCGGTTCCCACGGCTGCGGCCATCACTCCTGCGACTGAAATAGGTGATTAAGTCACGGAATATGTGTCGTGATTTGATAAAATATAGATAAAGGAGGCGGTAAAACCTAAGTATTCTTGAGAAACAATATCTTGCAGCTGAACAGTATAAAGATTCTCTCAGGCAGGAAGCATACACGGTTCATTTATATGCTTCTCTCTCGCTGGAGGAGGCAAAAAAAACATCCATAAAAGATAAGCAGTCTCAAATCATCCGTTCCAGTGAACATATCCTCGAGTTACTTAATAACGAAAAATTTTAGTGCGGCAGCAATGGCGCACTATTTTATGTGATATCATCACCGAAATGTTATTTTAGATTGGCTATACTATAATCAAGCAAAGGAAAGGAGCTGGTAATATGGCAGTTATCAATATTAATAGAAATCAATTTGAAGAAATGGTGCATAGCGGAAAGACTGTTCTGGTGGAGTTTTCAGCCCCTTGGTGCGTATATTGCCGCCGTCTGGCTCCATCATTGGAAAGCGTTGCTGAGGAATATAAGGATACACTGGTATTCACTGCTGTCAACATTGATGATGAACCGGAATTGGCTGAGACCGAGGCTATTGAAGTTGTCCCTACTCTGCTGATCTATCATAGCGGACAGACTCTTGGCTCTATCGTCGCTCCAGAATCCAGAGCGCAGCTGGTGGCTTTTATTGAGGAAACCTTACAGCACCGGACTCAGGAAGTAAATAATGCGCAGCATATCTATGACATGATCGTTGTAGGTGGCGGTCCCGGCGGGTATACCGCAGCCCTTTATGCTGCAAGAGCAGGAATGGACACCGTGGTTTTAGAAAAGCTGTCTGCCGGTGGGCAGATGGCTCTGACCGAGCAAATCGACAACTATCCCGGCTTCGAGGATGGCATCGACGGTTTCTCCCTGGGAGAAAAAATGAAGCGAGGAACGGAGCGGTTTGGTGTGGAAACCAAGCTGACTGAGGTGCTGTCTCTGGAACTGTCAGGTTCTGTAAAGAAAGCTGTGACCAGCGAAGGCGCTATGTACGCAAAATCCATCGTATTGGCTACAGGAGCCGGTCCCAGAGAGCTGGGTGTTGATGGGGAACAGGCGTTAATCGGTAAAGGTGTCCATTACTGTGCAGCCTGTGACGGAATGTTCTATCGGAACAAAACGGTTGTCATCGCAGGAGGTGGCAATACCGCTGCGGCGGATGCGCTGATTCTCTCCCGGATCTGCAAAAAGGTCATCGTCGTTCACCGCAGAGGCACCCTAAAAGCAACAAAGATCTACCATGAACCTTTGATGAAAACAGAAAATGTAGAATTTCTCTGGGACAGTAAGATTATAGCTCTGCTCCATAACGAAAAGCTGACCGGTATCCAGATTAGGAACGTGAAAACTGGAGAAGAAAGTACCCTTGCTTGCGATGGTGTATTTGTAAGCGTGGGAAGAAAGCCTTCCACCGAATTGATGAAAGATCAGATTGAGATTGATCCGGCTGGATACATTATTGCAGATGAGAGTACCCGCACCAACATCCCCGGTGTGTTCGCCGTTGGGGATGTCCGCACAAAGGCATTACGGCAGGTCGTAACTGCTGTAGCCGATGGGGCAACTGCTGTTCACTATGCAGAGGAATATTTAGCAGGAGGAATGTGAGATGAAAGAAAAAATTAAAAAATGGCTGAAGTCAGTTCTTTTTACCGCAGGCGGCGCATTAGTTGGCCTTGCATATTACTACTTTGTGAGATGCCCCACTGGAGCTTGTCCGCTGACTTCTAACCCGTTCATCACGATGGCCTATATGGGCTTTATCGGCTGGCTGTTGTCCGGTATTTTCGGAAAGGGGTGCAGCGGTTCATGCAATACGCAGTAGCTTGGGATAAACAGTTCTTTTCTGGCGCTCCCGATACGGCTTCGGTGTAATAATGGACAGCCCGTGTT
>OGPU01001743.1_pt1 | contig 17502 bp, 14 predicted proteins | sample 1552991 | NCBI WGS metagenome assembly OGPU01 (sample SAMEA2580296, study PRJEB22360) | human gut metagenome | biome: human gut; feature: human-associated habitat; material: faeces | place: Denmark | collected 2008/2010 | reverse complement strand
ATGGTCAGGTGGTCTACGATGGCGACTCCCGCGCGCCGGAAGCCATCGTCCAGCCGACGCTGAACTTTGAACCGGCAGAACAGGAGGGGAACAAATGATCATTGAGACCTTCCGTCAGGCCCTCCAGAACGTGTGGAGCAACAAGCTCCGCACCTTCCTGACCATGCTGGGCATCATCATCGGTGTCATGGCGGTCATCGTCATCGTGGGTCTGGGCAACGGCATGACCCAGAGCATGCGGGACAGCTTTTCGGCGCTGGGCACGAATGCCCTGTCCATTCAGGTCTGGGGCTACGGCTCCCGCACCGCCTCGGTGGAGGATGTGTATAAGATCGCGGATAAGAACAAGGAGCTCATCTCCGCAGTCTCGCCCCAGATCGATTTCAGCAACAACACCCCCAAGGTGGGCACCACGACCTACCGCTACGGCACCAGTGTTTACGGTGTGGACGAGCACTACGCCGAGATGAAAAACTATACCCTCGCCCAGGGGCGCGGCCTGCAGTACATGGACATCAAGGACAACAAGCAGGTCTGCATCATTGGTGATTACCTCAACCGGGCGGCCTACGGCGGCAACGCGGTGGGCCAGACCATCAAGCTGGGAGCCTACAAGTTCCGGATCGTGGGCGTGCTGAACGCCAAGGTGACGGACAAGAACATGCAGCAGGGCTCCGACGATGACTGCATCTATCTGCCCTACACCACGGCCATGCGGCTCTCCAACCAGTCCAGTGCCAAAAACTTTGTTGCAATTATGACGGACGAGAGCCGGGCCAACGAGGCCAAGGCGGTGGTGGAAAGCGGCCTGTACGACCTGCTCAAGAGCGACAACGCTTATTACATCTACAGCGCCAGCGAGTGGCTGGAGGAGATGAACGAGATGATCAACATGGTCATCATCGTCCTTACCGGCATTGCCAGCATCTCGCTGCTGGTGGGCGGCATTGGCATTATGAACATCATGCTGGTGTCGGTGACCGAGCGCACCCGGGAGATCGGCATCCGCAAGGCACTGGGTGCCAAGGAGCGGGTGATCCTGTCGCAGTTTGTGGTGGAAGCCGCCACCACCTCCGCACTGGGCGGCGTGCTGGGCATCGTCCTTGGCTATATCGTGTCCATGGCGGCAAACCGCATCCTGCCCATGATCTCCAGCAGCATTGATGTGACCGTCAGCCCCTCGTTCAACTCCATCGTGGTGGCCTTTGGCATCTCGGTGGGCATCGGTGTGCTGTTCGGCTATCTGCCCGCCAAGCGCGCCGCAAGGCTCAACCCCATTGAAGCGCTGAGATATGATTAAACCTCTCACCGCTTCAGTCTGGCTTTGCCAGCGCCTTGCGGAGCTCCCCTAAAGGGGGCAACAACGCCGCCCGCCGCCAGTGGCGGATGAAGGGAGGAGTTGTTGGGGCCGCGGCCAGCAGGATGCAAGTGCAAGGCTTTGCACGAAGCAGACGCTGGGAGCCGCAACCCGGAATACATTAGAAACTATTTTAAGGAGGATTTTCCATGAAAAAGCGAATCCTTGCATTTCTGCTGGCGGTGAGCATTGCCGTGTCGATGCTGGTGCTGCCGGCATCGGCAGCGGGCAACGCCAACACGGCGGTCCAGCTGTCCATCACGCTGAACGCGATGGACAGCAGCCAGCAGGCTGCCCTGAACGCTGTGGTCACCCGCGGTGCGCTGGCCCGGATGCTGGTGTCCTACTCCACCTACCGCGAGAGCGTGGGCTCTCAGGGCACGGTGGGCACCCTGTTCACCGACCTGCCCGGCACTTCGCCCTATGCACCCTATGTCCGCATTGCGGTGCAGAATGGCTGGATGAACGGCTACACCGACGGCTCTTTCCGGCCCGACAATGCCGTGATGCTGGAAGAAGCGGTCACGGCCATCCTCAAGCTGATGGGCTATAAAATGACCGACCTGAGCGGCTCCTTCCCCAACGCACAGCTGAACAAGGCCAGTGAGCTGGGCCTGCGCAATCAGGTGGACCGCAGCCAGGGCGAGGCGCTCAACTACGAGGAGTGCGCCCTGCTGTTCTACAACGCTCTGACAGCCAACACCGCCAGCGGCAGTGCCTACGGCAGCAGCCTGGGCTTCACGGTCTCCAATGGCCAGGTGGATACCTCCAGCGTCATGCTCAAGAGCCTGAAGGGCCCCTTTGTGGCGGGCGATACGGTCCAGCTGCCCTTTGTTCCCAAGATGGTCTACCGCAACGATAAAGCGTCGGAATCTGCGGAGCTGAACAAATACGATGTGTATTATTACAGCGAGAGTTTACAGACATTGTGGGTCTACACCCGCCGCGCCGCTGGGCGCATCACGGCAGTTTCGCCCAGTGCCAGCGCCCCCACCAGTGTAACGGTGGCAGGCACCAGCTATACGCTGGGTTCCTCTGCGGTGGCCTCCCAGGTGTCCTCCCTCAACGGCGGCGGCGTGGGCGAGGTCGTCACCCTGCTGCTGGGCATGAACAATGAGGCTGCCGGGATCGTGACCGGCGAGGAAGCCGACAGTGTGTTCTACGGTGTCGTGCAGACCGCCACCCGCAGTCTGGTGGAAGAGAACGGCGCGGATGTTCTGCAGAAAGTCTCCGTCATGTGCACCGATGGCATTGCCCGCACTGTGAACGTGGACAAGAGCCTGAACTTTCCGCAGGGGTGGCTGGTAGAGATCAAGGTCACCCCGGAGGGCGAGAGCGTGGAACACATCGGTGACCGCCGCGTCAACGGCACCATCAATACCAATGTCACTGCGCTGGGCGCTGCCGCCCTGGCCGACGATGTAGAGATTCTGGATACAACTTCGGAGGGTGTGGCTGGGACGGTTCGTCCCAGCCGCCTATCGGGGGTAACACTGAGTGACCTCGATGTCCGCTACTATACCGTCAACGATGCCGGACAGATCGACCGGCTCATCCTGAACGATGTGACCGGCGACCTGTGGAGCTACGGCGTGCTGGACGATGTGAAAAATCTGGCCATGAATTATTCTGACCTGAAGAGCCTCGTCACCAGCATTGCGGCGGGAGATTCCGCTTCCGGCACCACGACCACGACAGGCACCACCACCGGAGCGGCCACGGGCGGCACCAGCGGCTCCGGCTCTACCTCGGATACCACCACCGCTGTGACCGGTGCCACGGCGGTAGACCGCCTGTCCAACCTGCTGGTGCCCACCACCAGCGAGATCCTGTGGGGCATCGTCTCGGGCGATATCCTGAGCACGGCCTGGCAGAAGCTGACCAGCAACACCGGCTCCCTGATGAGCATTGGCTTCCAGCAGATCGCGGAGATCACGGGCACCCCCTTCAAGCAGATCTTCAATTACATCGGCGGCGGGGCAACCTATATCTGCTACGTCAACGGCGCGGTGGCCAGCTACACCACGGCCATCAAGTATCCGGTGCTGGCGGGCGGCATTGCCGTGCGGCAGGAGACCACCGGCTCTGTCAAGGCCATGATGCAGCTGATGCCCCTGAAGATCGACAAGGTCGGCGCTGCCTCGGTGCTCTCGGGCAATGAACGCTACGAGATGGCAGACAATGCGCAGGTCTACCTGTGGTACAAGGGCCAGTATTACCCCACCAAGCTGGCTCAGGTGGATGCGGACGGCTACCAGCTGACCGGCTGGTACGATAATTTCGGCTGCGCTGCCGGAAAAAAGGTCCGCGTCATCATTGCGGTCAAGAACGACTGATGCTTTATTACAGCGGCCTGAGCCGCACACTGCGGCAGCTGCGCTGGGTGCTTTACCCGCGCCGCTGCCCTTTTTGTGACCGGGTGCTGGGAAACCAGCCTGCCTGCCCGGACTGCGCCGATGGGCTGGCAGAGCTGCGCCGTGCACCCTCCATGCGGCTGCGCGGCTCCGAGCACTACCTGGGGCGGCTGGATGGGGCAGCCGCGCCCTACCGATACACCGGCCTTGTCCGCCGCGCGGTGCTGCGGGCGAAATATCAGGGCGCACCCTGGGCAGCTGTGGAGCTGGGCGTGGAGATGGCCCGCCTGCTCTTTGGCAGCGAGATCAGAATGTGCGGCTCTGAGCCCCTGCCCGAACCGGTACCGGGCCTTGACAGGGGTTACGACTGCATCCTTCCGGTACCGGCCTCCAGCAAAAAGCGCGGCTACAATGTGCCGGAGCGGATGGCACAGCCCCTTGCCCGGGCGGTGGGCGTGCCGGTGGTCACGGACGCGCTGACCCGTGCCCGCTCCACCCGGCGGCAGGAGGGACTTTCCCTTGACGAGCGGCTGGCCAATGTGGCGGGTGCCTTCCGGGTGGCACGGCCGGAGGCTGTGGAGGGAAAGCGCATCCTTCTGGTGGACGATGTCCTGACCACCGGAGCCACGGCCTCGGCCTGCGCGCAGGCTCTGCTGGATGCCGGTACGCAGAGCGTGTTCGCTGTGGCGCTGGCCACGGTGGAGTTTCCGCAGCCGGTGGGCAGCACAACGGCCATTGCCGAAAATGAAGAAGAAATTTGAAAATAGTGCTTGACAAAACACCATTCTTCGGGTATACTGATTGAGCTGTAAGCGACAAGCTCGATCAGATGTCCGGGTGTAGCGCAGTTTTGGTAGCGCGCTTGAATGGGGTTCAAGAGGCCGTGAGTTCGATTCTCGCCACTCGGATTGAAACAAGACCGACGATTTCAAAAGAGATCGTCGGTCTTGATTTTTTATTCGGCTGTTTTCGGTGCGCTGTCCCGGAGGGGCGGGCACCGCTGCAAGGAGGGTGAGTCTATGAATGCTGCACTGCGCCGGGATGCGGATGTGATCCTTCGTTCCAGCCTGAACGCTGTTCTGCCGGATGAGGCGGTGCGCCGCGCGCTGCGGGATCTCCGGCCCGGGAGGGGCCGGGTGCTTCTGGTGGCGGCGGGCAAGGCGGCCTGGCAGATGGCACACGCGGCGGTTGAAACGCTGGGCCGGGTGGATGGCGGCGTGGTCGTGACCAAGTACGGCCATGTGAAAGGTGAGATCCCCGGGGTGGCCTGCTATGAGGCGGGCCACCCGGTGCCGGATGCAAACGGTTTTGCGGCCACCCAAAAGGCGCTGGAGCTGGTGCAGGGGCTGACTGCCGGGGATACGGTGCTGTTCCTGCTTTCCGGCGGCGGCAGTGCGCTGTTCGAGCAGCCGCTCGTTCCCGGGGCAGAGCTGCAGGACATCACAAGCCAGCTGCTGGCCAGCGGGGCCGACATTGTGGAGATGAATACCATCCGCAAGCGGCTTTCCGGTGTGAAGGGCGGGCGGTTCGCGCAGCGCTGTGCCCCTGCGCAGGTGTTCAGCATCGTGCTGAGCGACATTCTGGGGGATCCGCTGGATATGATCGCCAGCGGCCCGGCGGTGCCGGATACCTCCACCTGCGCCCAGGCGCTTGCCGTTGCCGAAAAGTATCATCTGGCACTCTCAGCACAGGCCCGGGCCCTGCTGGCGCAGGAAACGCCCAAAACGCTGGACAATGTGACCACCCGGATCACCGGCAGCGTGCGGGAGCTTTGCCGTGCCGCGGCCAGTGCCTGCCGGAATCTGGGATATGAACCGGTTCTCCTGACCGACCAACTCTGCTGCGAAGCACGGGAAGCAGGCAGCTTTCTTGGCTCCATTGTCCGCACCCAGGCAGGGCAGGGGAAAAAGCTGGCCTACATCGCGGGCGGCGAGACCATCGTTCACCTGACCGGAAAAGGGCTTGGCGGAAGAAATCAGGAGCTGGCCCTTGCGGCTGCGCCTGCCATTGCCGGGCTGAACGCGGCGGTATTTTCTGTGGGCAGCGATGGCACAGACGGCCCCACCGATGCCGCCGGCGGCTATGTGGATGGGGATACCCTTGCCGCGCTGGAGGCCGGGGGCTGGAGCGGATACGCTGCTTTGCAGAACAACGATTCCTACCACGCCCTGAAAGCAGTGGATGGCCTGATCATCACCGGGGCAACGGGCACCAATGTCAACGATGTGGCGGTGGCCCTGATCGGGGAAAAAACACCGCCTGTGGGCCCGGAAGTTTCCCCGGAGTGGTGATTGCATTCCTCCGTTGAGTATGTTATACTGAACAGCGAACTGAATAGAAAACAGCAGGTGCGTACCGCCCGCGGCTCTGGCCGGGGGCAGGCACGTTAAAAGGGAAGCAGGTGCAAATCCCGCACGATCTCGTCACTGTGATAAGGGAGTTTACCGCCAGGGTGCAGCTGCACCGGTCACTGGAACGTATGTTCCGGGAAGGCGGCGGTGGATGTTGAGCTTTCAGCCAGGAAACCTGCCCGCTGTTGGTACGGGGGCGCAAGCCCCAGATCACGAGGAATTGGTTGTACCCAAAAAGCCTGAAAAAACTGAAAAGGGCCTTTTTGCTTTGCCATCCCGCAAGCAGAAAGGCCCCTTTTGTTTTGCCGGGCACTCTTTCCTGTACCTTCTGTTCAGCAAAAATCATGTTCAAAAACAGGAAAGGAACGAACAAAAATGAGAAAACGCACCATCCACAAAGCAGCGGCCGCTCTGACCGCTCTGGCCCTCTGCGCCGGTGTACTGACCGGCTGCGGCGGTGCCGCAAGCAGCACCACTGCTTCCAGCACGGCAGGATCTGCTGCCAGCAGCGAGGTTTCCGGCGAGGAGGCTGACGAATTGGCCGCAAAGAACGTTGCAGACCTGATCGATGCCATCTATGTGCAGGAGCGCACCGATGACACCGATGCCCAGTGTGAGGCCGCCAAGGCCGCATGGGATGCCCTGACCGATGCCCAGAAGGAGCTGGTCGAGGGCGAAGAGGCTGACCCTGACTACTTTGGCCGCGACACCGGCGATGCTTCCAAGGACGACAGCCGCAATCAGGACGACATCGGCGAGAATGAGCTGCTGGTGGTCTCCTTCGGCACCTCCTTCAACGACAGCCGAGTGAAGGATATCAAGGGCATCGAGGATGCACTGCAGGCCGCTTATCCCGATTGGTCTGTCCGCCGCGCCTTCACCGCACAGATCATCATCAACCATGTTCAGGCCCGCGACGGCGAGAAGATCGACAACATGCAGCAGGCTCTGGACCGCGCTGTGGCCAACGGCGTGAAGAACCTGGTCGTCCAGCCCACCCACCTGATGCACGGTGCAGAGTACGACGAGATGATGGAGATGATCGACGAGTACAAGGATCAGTTCGAGCACGTCGCCGTTGCCGAGCCCCTGCTGGGCGAGGTTGGTGCCGACGCTGCCGTCATCAACGCCGACAAGGAAGCTGTTGCCAAGGCCGTTACCGCTGCCGCTGTGAAGGATGCCGGTTTCGACAGCCTGGAGGCCGCTGCTGAGGAGAAGGTCGCCTTCGTCTTTATGGGCCACGGCACCTCCCACACCGCAAAGGTGAGCTACAGCCAGATGCAGACCGCCATGCAGACCCTGGGCTACAGCAACGTGTTCATCGGCACGGTGGAGGGTGAGCCTGAGGAGACCGCCTGTGAGAACGTCATCGAGGCTGTCAAGGCCGCCGGTTACACCAAGGTCATCCTGCGCCCCCTGATGGTCGTTGCCGGTGACCACGCCAACAACGATATGGCCGGTGCGGATGACGATTCCTGGCTGAGCCAGTTCCAGGCCTCCGGTGACTTCGCGTCCGTGGAGTGCCAGATCGCCGGTCTGGGTGAGATCGAGGACATCCAGCAGCGCTACATTGAGCACACCAAAGCCGCCATTGATTCCCTGAACGGCTAATATTCCGCATTCCAATGCCCGAAGGGAGAAATCTTTTCGGGCATTTTTTATGGAGAGCTTCCCCGCATGAGGAGAAACACTCCCATTTCAAATTCTGAATTTTTGAGGTATTTTGTTTATGCACTGCAAACAGTTTGTTTCCCTGTCCGTTGCTTCTCTGATGCTGGCCGCCGCTCTCACCGGCTGCGGCGGGGCTTCTTCCGCTGCTTCCTCTGCTGTCAGCTCGGAAGCCGCTTCTGCCGTGAGCGCTGCCGCATCCGAGCCTGCCGAAGCCGCCCTGCCGGACGGCGTGTACACGGCTGAGTTCGACACCGACAGCGGCATGTTCCACGCCAACGAAGCCTGCAATGGCATGGGCACCCTGACCGTGGAGAACGGGCAGATGACCTTCCATGTCAGTCTGGCCTCCAAGAAGATCGTCAACCTGTATGTTGGCATGGCCGCCGATGCCGAGGCCAACAAGGCAGACTGGCTGCTGCCTACCACCGACACCGTCACCTACTCTGATGGCACCTCGGAGGAGGTCTACGGCTATGATATCCCCGTGGCCGCTGTGGACCAGGACTTCCAGCTGGCACTCCTCGGGACCAAGGGCAAGTGGTATGACCACACTGTGAGCATCCGCAATGCACAGCCCAAGGCTGAGGAAGCTGCCGAGACCCCTGCGGACGGTGAATACAGCGTCAATGTGACCCTGGAGGGCGGCTCTGGCCGTGCCACCGTGGAAAGCCCTGCCGCCCTGACCGTGGCGGACGGAAAAATGACCGCTGTCATCCTGTGGAGCAGCCCCAATTATGATTACATGATCGTGGACGGCGAGAAGTATCTGCCCACCAACACCGAGGGCAACTCCACCTTTGAGATCCCTGTTTCTGCACTGGGCACCCCGCTGGCTGTCACTGCCGATACCGTAGCCATGAGCACCCCCCATGAGATCGAGTATACGCTGACCTTTGCGCTGAACTGATGAAACTGACGAGACAACAATTCCTGCGCGTTCTGCCTGCTACGGTACTGGCCCTGTCGGGTTGCGCCGCCTCCGAGACAGCGCCCGCCAGCACAGAAGAACTGGTCTTTGACCATGCCTGCCCGCTGGATTACGCCACACAGTTTACTGCAGACTGCTATGAGGGCGGCTATACCATGCTGACCCTGACCGAATCGGGGGAGCAGTTCCTTGTGACCCCGGAGGATGCCGCTGAGGTGGAAGGCCTGCCCGAGAGCGTGACTGTGCTGCGTCAGCCTATCCGGAACATCTACCTTGTCTCCACCTCGGTGATGGACCTGTTCCTCGCGCTGGATGGGCTGGACAGCGTGACCCTTTCCGGCACCCGGGCGGAGGGCTGGTATCTGGATGAGGCCAGAGCCGCCATGGAGGCCGGGCGCATTGCCTATGCGGGCAAGTACAGCGCCCCGGACTACGAAAAGATCCTTGCGGCCAACTGCGGCCTTGCCATCGAGAACACCATGATCTACCACACCCCGGAGGTCAAGGAGCAGCTGGAACGGTTCGGCATCCCGGTGCTGGTGGAGCGCTCCAGCTATGAGAGCGGCCCGCTGGCCCGGCTGGAATGGCTCAAGTTCTGGGGCATCCTGCTGGGGAAAGAGGAGCTGGCGGAACAGGAGTTTGCCCGGCAGGTGGAGCGCCTTGCACCGCTGGCCGAGCAGGCTCCCACCGGCAAGCGCTGTGCCTTTTTCTCCATCACAGCCAACAACCTTGCCAATGTGCGCAAGGGCGGCGACTATGTGGCCCAGATGATCGAGATGGCGGGCGGTGACTATGTTTTTGCGGATCTGACCGACAACGGCAACAACCTTTCCACCATGAACCTGCCGCTGGAGGATTTTTATGCCGGTGCAAAGGATGCGGATGTGCTCCTTTACAACAGCACCATTGAAGGCGTGGTGCATACCACGGAGGAACTGGTGGCAAAATGCCCCCTGCTGGCCGAGTTCAAGGCCGTGCAGAGCGGCAGTGTCTGGTGCACCACCCAGAGCTTTTTCCAGCAGAGTACGGCGCTGGTCGATTTTGTGCTCGACCTGCACCGTGTCTTTACGGAGAGCGACCCCGCCGACCTGCAATTTCTGAGGAAAGTAGAGTAACCTATGACCAGCAAAAAGCGCCTGATCCTTTCTTACGGCATCCTTGCCCTGCTGCTGGCGGTGCTGTTTGCCGCCAACCTGTTCTGGGGCAGTGTGTCCCTGACACCGGGGGCAGTGCTGGCGGCCCTGACCGGCCGCGGGCAGGACGCTCTGAGCGTGGGCATCATCACCCAGCTGCGCCTGCCCCGGGCCGTGATGGTGGTGCTGCTGGGGGCGGCGCTCTCGGCGGCGGGCTACCTGCTGCAGACCTTTTTTGCCAACCCCATTGCAGGGCCCTTTGTCATGGGAATTTCCAGCGGGGCCAAGCTGGCCGTGGCACTGGTCATGGTGGCTTTTCTGAACCATGGCCTGCTCACCAGCTCCCTTACCCTGATCACAGCCGCCTTTGCGGGGGCCATGGCCTCCATGGCCTTTGTGCTGGCGGTCTCCCGGCGGGTGCAGCGGATGAGCATCCTTGTTATCTGCGGCGTAATGATCGGCTACATCTGTTCGGCCGTTACGGAGTTTGTGGTGGCCTTTGCCCAGGACAGCAACATCGTCAACCTCCACAACTGGTCTCAGGGCAGCTTTTCCGGCATGACCTGGGGCAATGTGCGGGCGGCGGCGCTGGTGGTGCTGCCCGCTCTGGCGGCAGCGTTCTGCCTTTCCAAGCCCATGGCCGCCTACCAGATGGGGGAGGCCTACGCCCGGAGCGTGGGCATCAATGTCAAAGCCTTTTCCCGGCTGCTGGTGCTGCTTTCCAGCCTGCTGGCCGCCTGTGTCACGGCCTTTGCGGGGCCCATCTCCTTTGTGGGCATCGCGGTGCCCCATCTGGTCAAGCAGCTGTTCGGCAGCGCAAGGCCGCTGGTGGTGCTGCCCGGGTGCTGCCTGGGCGGGGCGGCCTTCTGCCTGCTGTGCGACCTCATCGCCCGCAGTATGTTTGCCCCCACCGAGCTTTCGATCAGCGCCGTAACGGCAGTATTTGGTGCACCGGTGGTCATCTGGCTGCTGGTGCGCCGGGGTCAGGAGGGTGTGCGATGAAATACCGCTGTGAAACGAAAGAACTGGCCATCGGCTATGGCAGTGCGCCCCTTGCTTCCGGCATCACGCTGGGGGCGGTGCCGGGGCAGATCCTGGCCCTCATCGGGCCAAACGGCGCGGGAAAATCCACCCTGCTCAAAACGCTGGCGGGCCAGCTGGCCCCCCTGGGCGGGGCTGTCCTGCTGGATGGCCGCAGCCTGACCGATTACACCGGCACAGCCCGGGCCCGGAAGCTGGCCCTGATGCTGCCCCACACCCGCCGCACCGAGCTGACTTCCTGCTTTGAGTTTGCCGCCGCCGGGCGCATCCCCTATACCGGGCGGCTGGGCATCCTGTCCGATGCCGACCGGCAGGCCGTGCGGGACGCGCTGGAACTGGTGGGGGCTTCCCCTCTGGCGGGCCGGGATTTCAACTGCATCAGCGACGGCCAGCGCCAGCGCGTTCTGCTGGCCCGCGCCATCTGCCAGCAGCCCGGAGTTCTGCTGCTGGACGAGCCGACCTCTTTTCTGGATGTCAAGGGCAAGATCGAGCTGCTGACCATCCTGCAGAAACTGGCCCATGAGCAGGGGCTGGCCGTGATCGTCAGCCTGCACGAGCTGGACATGGCGCAGAAGATCGCGGATGCGGTGGTCTGCGTGTTCCCGCACAGCGTTTCGGGGGTGCTGACCCCAAAGGAGGCCTTTGCCCCGGAGAACATCCGGGCGCTGTACAGCCTGACCAAAGAGCAGTACGAGGCCGTGTTCGGTCCGGAAAAGCCTGCCGGGCCAAAGTTTGAACATTACGTCCGCAGTGGGCAGAAGCTGCTCCGCTGCGGGTACACCACCGGCACCTGCGCGGCGCTGGGTGCGGCGGGGGCCGCGCGGCTCCTGCTCACCGGCCATGCCCCGGAGAGCGTTGCCCTGCGCACGCCGAAGGGCATCGTGGTGGAGGTGGCCCCGCTGTACTGCCGCCCCGCCGGAGCCGGTGCCGAATGCGCCATTGAGAAAGACGGCGGGGATGATGTGGATGTGACCACCGGCCTGCCCGTGATCGCCGCCGTAGAATTGCTGCCCAATACCACCGAGATCCGCATCTCCGGCGGCAAGGGCGTGGGCCGGGTGACCAAGGCCGGGCTGGACCAGCCGGTGGGGGAAGCTGCCATCAACCATGTGCCCCGGCAGATGATCGCCGAGGCCCTGCAAAGGGAAGCCGAGAGCGCCTGCTACACCGGCGGCTTTGCCGTGACCATCTCCATCGAGGGCGGGGAAGAGGTGGCAAAGCGCACCTTCAACCCCCACATCGGGGTCGAGGGCGGGCTTTCGGTGCTGGGAACCAGCGGCATTGTGGAGCCTATGAGCCAGCAGGCGATCCTGGATACCATCCAGCTGGAAATGAATCAGGCCGCTCTCCGGGCGGGCAGCCCCAGGCGGCTCATCCTGGCCCCCGGCAATTACGGGCTGGACTATCTGCACGAAACATACCCGGAGTTTCACGCTGTTCCGGTGGTGAAAACCTCGAACTTTATTGGAGACACGCTGGATATGGCTGCAGCGGCCTGCTTTGAAGAGGTGCTTCTGGTGGGCCATGTGGGCAAGCTGGTCAAGGTGGCGGGCGGTATTATGAACACCCATTCCCACACTGCTGACTGCCGCACTGAGCTGTTCTGCACCCATGCGGCGCTCTGCGGCGCTTCCCGGGAAGTCTGCGCCGCCCTGATGAACGCTGCCACCACCGATGCCTGCCTGGAACTCCTGGACAGCGCCGGCCTGCGGGCTCTGGTGCTGGAAAGCCTGCTGCGGGCAGTCCAGCTCCACCTTGACCGGCGGGCCTGCGGGGCGTTCCGGGTGGGGGCGGTGCTGTTTTCCAACCAGCACGGCCCACTGGGAGCCACCGACACTGCCGCACAACTGCTGAACGAATGGAAGGAGCATTGAGATGGTACATTTTGTAGGCGCAGGCCCCGGCGCACCTGACCTCATCACCCGGCGGGGCGCGGCCCTGCTGCAGGAAGCCGACTGCATCATTTATGCGGGCAGTCTGGTCAACCCGGCTCTGCTGGGGCTGGCGAAGCCGGAGAGCGCCGTTTACAACAGCGCCGAGATGACACTGGAACAGGTGCTGGACGTGATGCGCCGGGTGGAAGCCGCAGGCAGGACCACCGTGCGGCTCCACACCGGCGACCCCTGCCTGTATGGGGCCATCCGGGAGCAGATGGACGCACTGGATGCGGATGGCATCCCCTACGATGATACCCCCGGCGTGTCCAGCTTTTGCGGGGCGGCGGCGGCGCTGAACGCCGAGTACACCCTGCCCACCATCAGCCAGACCGTGATCATCACCCGGATGGAGGGGCGCACCCCGGTGCCGGAAAAGGAGAAGCTGGCCAGCCTTGCCGCCCATGGGGCAACCATGGTGATCTTCCTTTCCATCGGCCTCATCGACAAGGTGCAGCAGGCCCTGCTGGCGGGCGGAGCCTACACGCCGGAGACCCCTGCCGCCGTGGTCTACAAGGCCAGCTGGCCGGAACAAAAAGTGGTGCGCTGCACCGTGGGCACGCTGGCCGGGAGCACCCGCGCCAACGGCATCACCAAGACAGCGCTCATCGTGGTGGGGGAGTTTCTGGGCACCCGGTATGAGCGGAGCAAGCTCTACGACCCAACCTTTACGACGGAGTTCCGCAAGGGGGCAGACCAGTGACCCGCGCCTATCTCGCCTTTACGGAAAAAGGGCTGGCGCTGGCCCAAAAGCTGGCCGGTGCCCTGCCCGGCACTGTGGCCCGCTGCGGCCATGGTGGGCCTAGCCTTGCCGATTGGGCTGCGGAGCAGTTCGCCCATGCGGATGCCCTGATCTTTGTGGGGGCTGTGGGCATTGCGGTGCGGGCCATTGCGCCCCACTGCCGGAACAAGGCGGTGGACCCTGCCGTGGTGGTGCTGGACGAGTGTGGTCATTTTGCGGTGCCGATCCTTTCGGGCCATCTGGGCGGGGCCAACGATCTGGCTCGGGCGCTGGCGGCGGTCTGCGGTGCGGTGCCGGTCATTACCACGGCCACCGATGCCAACGGTGTGTTTGCCGTGGATGCGTGGGCCAGGCACCAGAACTGCGCTGTGCTGGAGCCGGGGCGCATCAAGCGCGTCAGCAGCAGGCTGCTGGCAGGCGGGCCGGTGCGGTACCGCTCGGAATTCCCCATTGCCGGGCAGGCCCCTGCCGGGGTGGTCCCGGCGGGGGAGGCAGAGCGCGCCGACTTTGCCTTGACCCTTTTCCCGGCGGGCGATGCGCTGCACCTGATCCCGAAGATCGGCGTGCTGGGCATCGGGTGCAGGCGGGGGACCAGCGCCGTACAGCTGGAAGCGGCCTTTGCACAGTTCTGTGCGGCCCACGGCCTTGCGGCAGTGTGCATCACGGCGGCAGCCAGCATCGACCTGAAAGCCCATGAGCCGGGCCTGCTGGAATTTTGCAGAATCCACGGCTGGCCGGTGCAGTTCTATTCTGCCGCACAGCTGCAGAACGCCCCCGGGCAGTTCACACCTTCGGCCTTTGTCCGGAGTGTGACCGGTGTGGACAATGTCTGCGAGCGGGCGGCGGTGCTGGCGGCGGGCGGTACGATCATTCTTCCCAAACAGGCGGGCAACGGCGTGACCTTTGCGCTGGCGCTTCGTCCCTTTGCCCCGGATTGGAGGTGGCAGGATGCCTAATGTTGTTTTTGTTGTCGGGCTTGGGCCCGGGGATCCCCGGTTTCTGACCGCACAGGCGCAGAGCGCCTTAACGCAAGCCGAGGTGCTGTGCGGCTATACGGTCTATCTGGATCTGGTGCGCCCCTACTTCCCGGACAAGCTCTATTATTCCACCGGCATGACCAAGGAGATCGACCGCTGCCGCTGGGCGCTGGAAACGGCCCGGAGCGGCAGGGTGGTGGCGCTGGTCTGTTCGGGAGATGCCGGGGTCTACGGCATGGCAAGCCCTCTGCTGGAGCTGGCTGAGCACTTCCCGGACGTGACAGTGGAGGTGGTGCCCGGCCTGACCGCCGCTCTGAGCGGCGGTGCGGTGCTGGGTGCCCCGCTGGCCCACGATTTCTGTGTGCTCTCCCTCTCTGACCGGCTTACGCCGTGGGAGGTCATTGAGCGGCGGCTGGCGGCAGCAGCCATGGGGGATTTCTGCATCGCGCTGTACAACCCCTCCTCCAAGGGGCGGCCGGACTATCTGGCGCGGGCGGTGCGCATCCTGCTGGCAAACGGCAAAGCACCCGGAACGGTCTGCGGCATCGTGCGGAACATTGGCCGGGAGGGGCAGGAAAGCCGCGTTCTGACGCTGGCCGCGCTGGAAACCACCCCGGTGGATATGTTCACCACCGTGTTTGTCGGCAACGCCCAGACCCGCCAGCTGAGCGGGCGGATGGTCACGCCGCGGGGGTACCGCGCATGAGGGCCGTAATATTCAGCGGCACCACCGAGGGCCGCATGTTTTCAAAGCAGCTGGCCGCACTGGGGGCCGAGGTACTGGTCAGCGTGGCCACCCCGCTGGGGGCTGAGGAACAGGGCGAAAGGTCCGGCATCACCGTCCACTGCGGGCGGCTGACCCCGGAGGAGATGACCGCCCTGCTGCAGGGGGCTGACCTCTGCGTGGACGCGACCCATCCCTATGCGGTGGAGGCCACCCGGAACATCCGGGCAGCCTGCAAAACAGCAGGCACGGAGTACCGCCGCCTGCTCCGGCCCGAAAGCCCGCTGCCCGCCGGGAGCATGGTGTTTGCCTCCGCAGCCCATGCGGCGGGATTTCTGGCCCGGACGCAGGGAAATGTTCTGCTTGCCACCGGGGCCAAGGAGCTTTCTGCCTTTGCTGTGCTGGAACCGGCACGGCTTTTTCCCCGTGTCCTGCCCACCCGGGAGGGCATTGCCGCCTGCGAGGGGGCAGATATCCCCCATAAGAACATCATCGCCATGCAGGGGCCGTTCTCCTATGCGCTGAACCGGGCACTGATGGAGCAGTTTGCCATCCGCTTCCTCGTTACCAAAGATGGCGGCGCGGCGGGCGGCTTTGAAGAAAAAGCCCGGGCAGCGCAGGATACCGGGGCACAGCTCATCGTCATCCGCCGCCCGGCCGAGCAGGGCGAAACGGCGGAACAGATCCTGACACATTGTAAGGAGATGCTGCAATGATCACACTCATCGGGATGGGGTCGGGCACGCCGGAAAGCCTGACCGCGCAGGGCCTTGCCGCCCTGCAGAACGCCGGACTGATCCTGGGGGCAAAGCGCCTGCTGGAACAGCTGCCGCAGGGCTGCACGGAACACCGGAAGGCCCTGTATCAGCCTGAGGATGTCCTTGCCGCGCTGGCGGCTGACCCGGAGGTGGATGCTGCCCTTGTGTACAGCGGCGACACCGGGTTTTACTCCGGTGCGGCCCAGCTGCTGCCGATGCTGCGGGCCTTTGGCATCTCCTGCCGGGTGCTGCCGGGGCTTTCCAGCGTTCAGCTGCTGGCCGCTGCGGTGGGCCGCTCCTGGCAGGAGTGGAAGCTGGTCTCGGCCCACGGCTGCGCCTGCGACCCGGTGGCCGAATGCCTGACAGCCGGGGGAAAGCCTGTGTTTTTCCTGACCGGCGGGGCAGAAACGCCTGCCTCCCTCTGCGGCCGATTGGCTGCTGCCGGGCTGGGCGATGCCCATGTGCTGGTGGGCGAAGAGCTGGGCCGGGCAGAGGAGAAGATCCTGTTCGGCACGGCGCAGGAGTTTGCGCAAAAGCAGTTTGCAAGCCTGAGCGTTCTGCTTGTGGAACATCTTCCTCAGCCGCCCCGGCGGGTGCCCGGCTTCCCGGATGAAGCCTTCCACAGGGGAGAGGTGCCCATGACCAAGCAGGAGGTGCGGGCGGCGGCGCTGGCCAAGCTGGCCGTGCAGCCTGCCGATACCCTGTGGGATGTGGGCGCGGGCACCGGCAGCGTGAGCGTGGAGCTGGCGCTGGCCGCGCCCCGGGGGCATGTGTATGCCGTGGAGTGTGACCCGGAGGCCTGCGGGCTCATCCGGCAGAACCGGGAAACGTTCCACGCCTGCAACCTGACACTGGTGGAGGGCCGCGCCCCCGCTGCGCTGGCTGACCTGCCCGCCCCGGATGCCGTGTTCATCGGCGGGACCAAGGGGGGCATGGAGGCTGTGGTGGACACGGTGCTTGCCCGGAATCCGAACGCCCGCATCTGCATCTCTGCCATTGCGCTGGAAACGCTGAGTGCCGCCGTGGCCGCACTGACTGCCCACGGCCTTGCTGCGGAGGTAACGCAGATTTCGGTCAGCCGCACCCGGCCTGCAGGCAGGCTCCACCTGCTGATGGCCAATAACCCCATCTTCCTTATCACAGGAGAACGTAAATGATCCAATTTCTTGTGGCCGCGCCCTGTTCCGGCAGCGGCAAAACCACACTGACCTGCGCTCTGCTGGCGGCGCTCAAGCGGCGGGGGCAGGATCCCTGCTCCTTCAAGAGCGGGCCGGACTATATCGACCCCATGTTTCACCGGGCCGTGCTGGGGGTGGAAAGCCACAACCTCGACCTGTTTTTCTCCGCGCCGGAGACGGTGCGCACGCTCTATGCGCAGGCCGCCGCCGGGCACGGGGCAGCCGTGTGCGAGGGTGCCATGGGCTTTTACGATGGACTGGGCGGCGTGAGTGATACCGCCAGTGCCTGGCATCTGGCCGATACGCTGGACCTGCCGGGGCCGCTGGTGGGCCCGCCCAGGGGGATCGGCCATC
>OGPU01001736.1_pt1 | contig 17536 bp, 14 predicted proteins | sample 1552991 | NCBI WGS metagenome assembly OGPU01 (sample SAMEA2580296, study PRJEB22360) | human gut metagenome | biome: human gut; feature: human-associated habitat; material: faeces | place: Denmark | collected 2008/2010 | reverse complement strand
CGATGTTACAATCAGAAGATTTGCAGGAACGCTACGAAAGATATAAAGCTAAGATAAAGAACTTTACGATAATGAATGATATCTTCATGCGGAATGTATTGAAGAAAAAGGAATGTACAGAATACATCTTGCAGGTTATTATGGAAGATGAAGGGATTACGGTTATTGACCAGACTTTACAGAAGGATTATAAAAACTTGCAGGGGCGTTCTGCCATTTTAGACTGTGTGGCAAAGGATACCAACAACAGACAATTTAATGTGGAGATTCAGGGTGATAATGAAGGGGCTTCCCCTAAGAGGGCTCGATACCACTGCGGTTTATTAGATATGAACATCCTGAATCCCGGAGAGTCTTTTGATGCTCTTCCGGACATCTATGTCATCTTTATTACCAGAAATGATATATTAGGCTTTCATTTACCAATCTATCATATTAATAAAGAAGTCATCGAAACCAAAGAGCCATTCGATGACGGACAACATATCATCTACGTGAACGCAAGCAGAAGAGATTCTACAGAATTAGGTCACCTGATGCATGATCTGCACTGTAAAGATGCCAGTGAAATGTATAGCGATATCCTGTCTGCAAGAGTACGGGAATTAAAAGAATCTGAGAAGGGAGTGGAGGAAATGTGTAAAGAATTAGAAGAAATTTATAATGAAGGGGAACAATCCGGTGTACAAAAAGGTATACAAAAGGGTGAATTAAAAAAAGCAAGAGAGACTGTCTTTGCCCTTCTTGAAATGGGTATGCCTTTAGAACAAATTACAAAAGCAGTAAAAATCCCGCTGACAACTGTTCAAAGCTGGATTGCGGAAACAAAATTCTAATTTGCCAGTGTAGCTGACGGGTGAATAAACAGACGCCCCAGAGAGGTTCCTATACTGCCAAAATACTTAGTAGTCGCTGCGAGCAAAATGCCTCAAATCGGCATTTTCACGCGCTCCGAATCGCATTTTGACAGTATAGGAACCTCTCTGGGGCTGTTTGTTATAATCCGATGAGTAGCGGACATATAATTATTTCATTTTTGCAATATTATCTTTGGCTACAGAAGTTCAATTAAAATTTTCTGTCAAAGTTCTGTGCTATGGCGAAACAAAGACAGAATTTCTTGTTGGGTAGAAAGTGGAATAAGTCAGAGGGTTGTGAAAGAGATGAAGAGATGAATCCAGAACTCCTGGAGTGTGTTTGAAAAAGGCTTTCTGCAATCTGCACACCTTGATTTACGGTATGTTTTCTCATTAAGAAAGAAAAATAACATATTGAAAAAATCTATAGTTCCAGTGTCAATCCTTTAAAATTTACTCTCTCGGATAGTCTGCCCTTATCGTAATTCACCTCAAATCTTTCCATCGAAAATTCTAACTTTACCCCAGCCATAGCACAGCCCACTGAAAATTTAGACAAAAAAACAGAACCGTGAAAAGTCCACTATAGAAAATGGGATATGGGCGCAGCAAAAATGCAGCGGAGCATTTTGTGCGTCTGCGATGACTTTCCCAGTTTCTATAGTGGACTTTTCTACGGTTCGTCCGGCTTAGTTAACCGCTTTCAGCGGGCATCTGTCCAGACCATCTGTTTTCCTCGTCAACTCCGTTGACAATACAATTTATAAATTATTTTTCTCGATGTAGATATCTATATATTTCATGGCATCTCTTCCATGATCTGCTGTCAAGAATTCCATTCCCTGAGAGCGAACATATTTATAGAATTTAATTAAAAGCTCTTCATTGATCGTAATGTTGTTTAGTCCATAGCACATCACTACATCCAGTTCTTTTTTCTCGATAGCTTCCATGATACGGCGAAAGCTTGGTCTGTCTGTGTTCTCTGAATCATATTGTCCAAAATCTGTATAATGAAGGAACTCACAGTTCTCTTTTCCATAGATTTCTTCTGCTACTTCATGACATTTTTCATAGGATTCTACCATCTCCTGGATAAAATGCCTGTAACATAATTTGCAGGCACCTCTATAATATTGATAATGATAAATACCGATTCTCTTTTTCATCTTTCCACCCCGTTTATTTTCATAACAAATACCTGATTATTATATTTATTATAAAACGACAGGAAGTCTCGTACCGATACAGATTCGCACAAACTATAGGAAATATCTTTCATCGGATAAAATACACCGAAAATTAGGGTGTGCAGATTACAGGAATGATTTTTCAGACACGCTCTAAGCCAAAATAACCCAGTATGAAAAATCTGATGTTGTTCCATACTATCTTTAATCAATATTCTGTTTCAGGAGCGAAATATAATGTGGCATTTTATAAAAAAATATATTTTACAGCCATTATTTTTAATTAGTTTTGGAGGAATGGCATATTTTAATTTTGAAATTTTATTCCGGGGATATTCGCATATATCTATGATTATCTGCGGCGGGTTATGTTTTTATACAATCGGCTTATTAAATGAGGGAAAGAACTGGCATCCGTCTTTCCTTTTCCAAATGATCCTCGGAAGTCTTATTATTATTACCTATGAATATCTTACCGGAGTTATTGTAAATATTTATCTAAATCTCCATGTCTGGGATTACTCTAAAGTTCCTTTCAACTACCGGGGACAGATTTGTATTCCTTTTCTTATTATATGGTTCTTTGTAACACCGCTGTGTATCTGGACAGACGACATCATAAGGAGAGGAGTTTTTAAATCCTGAATTTACGCAGGCAAAAAGGAGATGAATCCAGCTAATTTGATATTCCCATCTGTGCCTCATCGTTGCGGCGCGAAGAAATGCTCACCCGCATTCCTTCACTTGCTCCAAGGTCACATCTGGGAATATCAAATTAGCTGGATTCTGTTTTGGGCTATAGATATGAAATCAGAATTTATTGTGAAAAGACTTCAAAGTTTTTCTATCCTTTCATTACTTTACTTTTTTAAATTTTATCGGGTGACATTTTGCATAATAATCATCTTTTTCTGCCTGCCTTTTACTAATTCGTTTTTTAGAAATGATTCGTTTTTTATTATGCTTTATTATTGCCTTTTCATGATTATATATTTTAGTGTAATTCACATGGGACTTTGCCTCTGTTGGGGCTGAAACTGTTCCTGCAATTCCCAGCATTAGAAAAAAACAGATTATTGTCCTCTTTAAACTTTTTTTCATAATCATACTTCTTTAAAACTTAATGTAAATATATCAGAAATCCATGAACTTCGGAAGCTAAAATTCTTATTTCACTTTTCCAGCCAAAGCACAGCCTTCTGAGAATGAAATAATCCTTATTTGTGGCCTCGAAGCAAGGTTTGGATGCAAGCAAATAGGGCGCGCATTCAAACCGCCGCGACTAAAGTCACAAATAAGGATTATTTCATTCTCGGAAGGTGTCTACCTTGCCTGCGGCAAATCAACTTTTACAGTACTTTGGAGAGAAACTCCTGTGTTCTTGCTTCTTTCGGATGATCAAAGATATCCTCCGGTGTTCCCTGTTCAAGGATTCTTCCCTCATCCATAAACATAACACGAGTCCCCACTTCTTTGGCAAATCCCATCTCGTGGGTTACTACTGCCATTGTCATTCCCTGATCGGCAAGGTTTTTCATTACTTCTAAAACTTCTCCTACCATTTCCGGGTCAAGGGCGGATGTTGGTTCATCAAAAAGCATCATTTTCGGCTTCATCGCAAGAGAACGAACGATGGCAATTCTCTGTTTCTGTCCACCGGATAACTGTCCCGGATAAGCGTCTGCTTTTTCTTCTAAGTTAACCAATTTAAGAAGTCTAAGAGCTTCTTCTTTCGCTTCTTCTGACTTCATTAACTTCAGACGTACCGGTGCAAGTGTAATATTTTCCATGATCGTCTTATGTGGGAAAAGGTTGAAATGCTGAAATACCATTCCCATATGCTGACGCACTTTATTAATGTCTGTTTTTGGATCTGTAATATCAATGCCATCAAAGATAATCTGTCCGGATGTCGGACGCTCTAAGAGGTTCATGCAGCGAAGAAAGGTTGACTTACCAGAACCAGATGGTCCGATGATAACGATTTTCTCGCCTGGAGCGATATGTTCATTAATATCTTTTAATACCTGATGGTCTCCAAAAGATTTGCATAAATTTTTAACGGATATCACTTTCTCTTAATCTCCTTTCCAGTTTGCCCATAAGCCATGTAAAGAACATGACAATTACAAGGTAAATTACTGCTACGATTAATAATGGCATCATAGCATCGTATGTTATACCACGGATAATGTCTCCGCCTCTGGTTAACTCGTTAAGACCGATATAACCACAGATAGATGTTTCTTTTAATAATGTGATCATTTCATTTACTAATGCCGGCAGGCAGTTTTTGATTGCCTGTGGCATGATAATCTGTAACATGGTATCTGTATAGCCAAGTCCTAAGGAACGTCCTGCTTCCATCTGTCCTTTATCAACAGACATGATACCTGAACGGAAAATTTCTGCAACATATGCCCCGGAGTTCACACCAAATGTGATAACCGCTACCATAACTTTATTGTTAGAAGATGCTAAAACAATAAAGAACATAATCAATAACTGTACCATCGTTGGCGTACCACGAATAACTGTCAGATACACTCGACAGATCAGGTCTGCCAGCTTAATCAGAAAACTTCCAAAACCTTTACTCTGATCTTCTTTCAGCTGATCATGTGTTGTACGGATTACCGCAATGACTGCTCCAAGAACTAATCCCAGAATCAATGCAAGAAATGTTACTTCTAATGTTACTTTAAGACCATCTGTAATGTACTTCCAACGCTGATCTGCAATAAAGTCCAATATAAACTTTGCTTTTATGCCTGAAAACCACTCACTCAAAATCTCAACCTTCTCTTTCTTAAATATTCATTCGTATTTACCTGTTACTTTATAAAACAAAAGAGTACCCGGGACAACTGCCCCGGGTATGGAAAGCGGTATACACTGCTTCCTGCTTTTTCATATCATAGCTACAATCTCCGTAACTACGTATAATTATTTGATGTATTTGTCAAGAATCTTCTGGATAGTTCCATCTTCTTTCAGCTCTTTTAATGCTCCGTTTACTGCGTTAAGTAAATCAGTATTGCCTTTCTGAATTGCTGCTGCATAATCTTCCTGAACATAATCTGTATCAAGAATCTGTAAACCATCTGTTGTCTCAACGAAAGACTTCGCTGGCTGGTTATCAATGATTACTGCATCAATCTTACCGCTTGTAAGAGCCATAACTGCGTCAGCACCTTTATTGTATTCTTCTACGTTTTCTTCGCCAAAGTCATCTTTTGCGTAGATGTCACCAGTTGTTGCTAACTGCACACCAATCTTTTTACCTTTTAAGTCATCAATAGACTTAATGGAAGAACCTTCTTTTACGATAACGGACTGAATACCTGTTGCATAGCTGTCAGTAAAATCAACAGACTGTTTTCTCTCATCTGTTACAGTCATACCTGCAAGACCTAAATCTGCTTTACCTGACTGTACTGCTGTGATGATAGAGTTAAATTCCATATCCTGAATCTCCAACTTCAGTCCTAATTTATCTGCGATCGCTTTTGCGATGTCAGCATCAATACCAATAATATCATTACCCTCATAAGATTCATATGGTGGGAATGTCGCATTCGTTGCCATTGTTAACACACCATCTTTTGCTGTCTTTACTGTAGCTGTTCCATTAGCAGAAGTACTGGATTCTGCTGACTTTTTGTCGTTGCTGCTACCGCATCCAGCTAACATAGATACAGACATAACAACTGCAAGCGCAACGGCTGCTAATTTTTTCATCTTCATTTTTCTCTCTCCTTTGTTTCATTACAAGTTTTTCTAAAAAAATTTGCGTATTGTAAGAAAGCTACGCAAAGCTTTCTTCTAAATATAAAAAATACCACAAACCGAATAAAAACACAAGTGCTTCCTGCATATTCTTTGAATAAATATTCATCAAACTTACTTTGAATTAATAAAATGAACACGTACTATGCATTTTTATACTTTCCTTCGGATATCTGGAAGCTGTGCTAATACAATCGCAATAAACATAAGTACACAGCCGATCAATTCTCTTGTTGTAAGAAGCTGATGAAGGAACAAATATCCTGAAAGGGCAGAGAACACAGATTCCAAACTCATAATCAATGCTGCCACAGTTGGATTTAACCCTTTTTGTCCCAGAATCTGTAACGTATATCCTACTCCTGTTGACATAATACCTGTATAAAGAATCGGGCCTGCCGCATTTAAAATCATTGCCACATTCGGACTTTCAAATAAAAACATACAGATTGCGCCAAGCATTCCGCCAGTAAGGAACTGAATGCAAGACATTTTTACCCCATCTACAAATGGATTATAATGGTCTATCGCGAGAATCTGTCCTGTGTATAAAAAGGAACAGCATAAAATGAGAGCATCCCCTCTCTGAATTGTCATTTTTTCTGTAATACATAAAAAATACAGCCCGGCTAATGCGATAACTACACCAATCCAAGTGAGAATTCCGCAGTATTTTTTAAAAAAAAGGCCGACAACCGGTACGATAATAATATAAAATGTTGTGATAAATCCTGCCTTTCCTACGGTTGTGTACTGAATTCCCGTCTGCTGAAAACAGTTTGCTAAAAATAAAAATATTCCGCATACAATTCCACTTTCTAAAAGCCGCTTATTTTTCCAGCTTAATTTTTCTTCCTCTGCCTGCATCTTTTGAAAGCTGTTAATACCGTTATCTGAGGCTGTTTTTACACTTTCACTCCGTCTTTTTTTTCGAATATTATCAATGACCATAATGACCGGAATCAGAAATAATCCTCCAATCACGGAGCGGAGACAAATAAATGTAAATGGTCCGATATAATCCATACTTACACTCTGTGCTACGAATGCTGCACCCCATATCATTGCTGTCAGAAATAGAAAAATCGTGTCTCGTATCTTATGTGTTTTCATCTCCATTTCTTCTTTTCTTCCTCTTTTCCTCTTAAACTTACCTGCAAATCTCGCAGATAAAACAGATTATACTCCAATCTTATTATGTAAACAAGATATTTTCTGCCTTTTTCCTTGCCAGTTACTTTATTTTCATGTAGAATATTCATTTAGAACACTTTTAAAATTTACAATACAGGAGGAATTTTTATGGCTCAGTTATGGGGCGGACGATTCACAAAAGAAACCGACAAACTGGTTTACAATTTTAATGCGTCCATCAATTTTGATAAGAAGTTTTACAAACAGGATATGGAAGGAAGCATCGCTCATGTAAAGATGCTTGCCGCTGTTGGTATCCTCACCGACGAGGAAAGAGACAAAATTATCGCTGGCATTGAAGGTATCCTTCGTGACGTGGAGAATGGTTCTCTTGAAATCACAGAAGAATATGAAGATATTCACAGCTTTGTAGAGGCAGTCCTCACAGACCGCATCGGTGATGTCGGCAAGAAACTTCACACAGGAAGAAGCCGTAATGATCAGGTTGCCCTTGATATGAAGTTATATACAAGACAAGAGCTTCTTGCAATCCGAGAACTTGTTCTTGAACTCATCAAGACATGTCAGACCTTAATGGAAGAAAATATCCACACAGTTATGCCTGGGTTTACACATTTACAGAAGGCACAACCTCTTACACTTTCTCACCATGTTGGTGCTTATATGGAAATGTTTAAAAGAGACTATTCTCGCTTAAGTGACATTTATGACCGAATGAACTACTGTCCATTAGGTTCTGGTGCCTTAGCAGGAACAACCTATCCATTAGACAGAGAAATGACCGCAGAACTTCTTGACTTTTACGGTCCTACTTTAAACAGCATGGATTCTGTATCTGACAGAGATTATGTTATTGAACTGTTAAGTGCACTTTCTACAATTATGATGCATTTAAGCCGTTTTTGTGAAGAAATCATTCTCTGGAATTCCAATGAGTACCGTTTCATTGAGATTGATGATGCTTACAGTACCGGAAGCAGTATTATGCCACAGAAAAAGAACCCGGATATTGCAGAATTAATCCGCGGAAAAACTGGTCGTGTTTATGCAGCTTTAACATCTATTTTAACTACTATGAAAGGAATCCCACTGGCATATAACAAGGATATGCAGGAAGATAAAGAACTCACTTTTGATGCATATGACACTGTAAAAGGCTGCCTTGCTCTCTTTAACGGTATGTTAAAGACAATTACTTTCCACAAGGACATCATGGAGCAGAGTGCCAAACATGGCTTTACAAATGCTACCGATGCAGCAGATTATCTTGTAAATCATGGGGTTCCATTCCGCGATGCTCATGGAATCGTGGGACGTCTTGTACTGTATTGTATCGACAAAGGAATTGCTCTTGATGATATGAGTCTTGAAGAATATAAAGCAATTAGTCCCGTATTTGAAAATGACATTTATGAGGCAATTGATGTTCATACTTGTGTTGACAAGAGAAATACTATTGGTGCCCCAGGTCCAAAAGCAATGGAACAGGTCATCACGATCAACAAAAAATGGATTGAAAAACACGAAGGGTAAATAAGGAGAATACTATGAAACATTTAAAAAAGTCACATAAAGAGGGACGAGGGAGTTTTTCCGGCCGTATCGGCTATGTGCTGGCTGTTGCCGGTTCTGCTGTAGGTCTTGGAAACATCTGGCGTTTTCCATACCTTGCTGCAAAATATGGAGGAGGAATCTTTCTTTTAGTTTATCTCCTTTTAACTGTATCTTTTGGATATGTTCTTATTATGTCCGAAACAGCTCTTGGACGTATGACTAAAAAAAGTCCGGTAGGTGCATTTGCTTCTTTTGGTAATAGCTTTCCTTTTAAACTGGGAGGCTGGCTCAATGCAGTTATTCCTATCCTGATTGTTCCTTATTATAGTACAATCGGTGGATGGGTTATCAAATATCTTGCTGAATATTTAAAAGGAAATGTGCAGGAAGTTGCACAGGATGGCTACTTTACCGGATTTATCACAGATTCTTTTCAAACAGAACTGTGGTTTCTTGTTTTTGCAGCCCTGATCTTTATTATCATCCTTGGCGGTGTAAGAAATGGGGTAGAACGAATGTCTAAAATCATGATGCCAATTCTTGTACTTTTAGCAATCGTTGTAACAATTTATTCCGTTACACGTCCAGGAGCATTAGCCGGAGTAAAGTATTTCTTAATTCCTAACATGAAGAATTTTTCTTTTATGACAATTGTTGCTGCAATGGGCCAGATGTTTTATTCTCTTTCCATTGCTATGGGAATCCTTTACACCTACGGTTCTTATACAGATAAAGATATGGATCTTGAACGCTCTACAACACAGATTGAAATCTTTGATACCGGTATTGCAATACTTGCCGGATTAATGATCATTCCTGCTGTTTTCTCTTTCTCCGGTGGAAATCCTGAAAACTTACAGGCTGGTCCATCCCTCATGTTTATTACTTTACCAAAAGTATTTGCCAGTATGGGAATCGGTACCGCAGCCGGTATCCTGTTCTTTGTACTCGTACTGCTTGCAGCTCTCACAAGTGCAGTATCTTTAATGGAAACCTGTGTATCTACTTTCGCAGATGAATTTCACTGGAACCGTAAAAAATGCTGTGCTTTAATGGCTATTGTTATGATTGTTCTTGGTTCCGCATCTTCTATGGGATACGGTGCCCTTGATTTCATTCAGATCTTCGGAATGGCATTCCTTGATTTCTTTGATTTCCTTACAAACTCTATAATGATGCCGCTTGCTGCTTTAGCAACCTGCTTCTTAATCCTCCGGGTTGTTGGATTCAAGAAAATCTCAGAAGAAATCGAACAGTCTTCTTCTTTCCGCAGAAAGAAGTTATACACTGTCTTCCTTAAATATTTCGCACCAATCTGCCTGATTATTATTTTGTGCAGTTCCGTCGCGAATGTATTAGGAATTATTTCTATGTAAACTTAATACAGACAAAAACCGGGGAAATCATATACTTCCCCGGTTTTTATTATTATTTTATTGCCCATCTCATTTTTGTGGATCTTGCTCTGCCGTTTCGATGACATTCTTCTTTCGAAGGTCGGATAACATTCTTTGCTACTTCACTCCATAAGCCTTCCTTCTGCTGTCTTTTCCAGATTTTCTTTACTAATCTGTCCTCCCCGGAATGAAACGTGAGAATCGCTACACGTCCGCCTGGTGCAAGTATATGTGGTAACTTTTCTAAGAATTCTTCTAGTACTTCAAATTCGCTGTTTACATCAATGCGAAGTGCCTGAAAGGTTCTCTGGCAAGTCTTCTTGATGGTATCCTTTTTTTCTTTATCATCTGGCAGAAATACAAGCGCTCTTTCAATAACTTCTTTTAGCTGTCCTGTCGTATCGATTTGTTCTCCTTGACGAAATGTCCTCATAATCTCTTTTGCAATCTGTTCTGCATAAGGCTCATCTGCATTCTCACGCAGCATACCTTCTATTTCATCTCTGGTTAATTCTCTTAACCGTTCTGCTGCAGAAATTCCCTTATCCGGATTCAAGCGAAGATCCAAAGGTCCTTCTACTTTATAAGAAAAGCCTCGTTCCGGATTATCAATCTGCATGGAGGATACCCCAAGATCGGCTAATACAAAATCAAATAATCCATGTTCTTCCGCTACAAGATCAATGTTACGGAAATTCTGCTGTATGATTGTTAAAATGTCTTCCCCATATCCTGCTTTCCTTAAACGATCCGTTGTTTTTACAATTTCAATCGGATCCACATCTAATCCATAGATATGTCCTTCGCCTTGGAGACATTCTAACATCTTTCTTGTATGTCCTCCGTATCCAAGTGTACAGTCTAATCCTTTTTGTCCCGGCTGGATCTGTAAAAAATCCAAAATCTCCTGCACACAAATAGATATATGCATTCCCGCCGGAGTACTTCCTTTACGGATTACTTTCTCAATCGTATCTTTATACTTTTCCGGCTGCAGTTCTTTATATTTCTCTTCAAACTTTCTTGGATGCGTTCCTTTATAACGCACTCGTCTTTTATGTGGTTTTTCTAATTCTTTATTTTCTTCCATAGGAACCCCCTGTATAATTTATATATTCTCATAATCTCGTATATTTCATCTTATGAGACATCTTTTTATTCTTATATCATGATAACACAGGTTAACGAACAGAAACAACAAAATCAGTCCATACATCCTTGTTTTTTCTTCATCCATGCATAGGCAATTACACAGATCATTACAGAAAGAAGGGAACCTCCTACTGTAGCTAAGCCCATCGGAAAAAGGCTGGAAAATACTTTAGCTGTAATATACACTCCCGGTATTCTTACAAGAAGAATCGCTATAATGTTATGGATAAAGGAAATTTCTGAATGTCCACAGGCACAAAAGTAACCACTGAAACTGAAATGGACACCTGCAAATATACAGTCAAATATATATCCCCTGATATACTGGGAACCAAGTACTATTACTTTTGCATTTTCTGTGAACAAGCCAACTACCGGTCCTGCAATAAACTGCATGATAATTGATATCATTACACCAAACCCTACGGTAATCAGCACTGCATAATAAAGTATCCTCTGTGCTCTTTCCCTCTTGCCTGCACCGATATTCTGCGCTCCAAGTGCAGATACAGTAGAAAGCATAGAAGATGGTACCAGAAAGAGGAAACTGATAATTTTTTCTACAATTCCTACCGCCGCAGCAGTATCGAGTCCCCGCCTGTTTGCAATAATAGTGATAATTATAAAAGCAATCTGGATAAATCCATCCTGCAGCGCGACAGGAATACCAATTTTTAATAATCGTTTTATTGTTTTCCTGTCTATCTTAAAATCATTTTTAGAAAGAGAGATTCCTGTCTTTTTTTTCATAATAACGACAAGAGCAATCAGTACACTGATTGTCTGTGAGCAAGTCGTTCCTAATGCTGCTCCCGCTGCACCCATATGCAGTCCGCCAATAAAAAGATAATCTAAAATAATATTTATAGCACAGGCTGCTGCAATAAAGTACATCGGGCTTTTAGAATCTCCTATTCCTCTAAAAATAGAACTGATAATATTATAGGCAGTAATAAAAGGAATTCCCAGAAAACAGATGGTAAGATAAATAACTGTTTCATGAACTGCTTCCTGCGGTGTTGACATCATGCCGACAATGGGTTTGATAAAAAATAAAAGACCTGCTGCTCCTACAATTGCCAGCATCATAAAAAGGGTGACTGTATTCCCAATATCTTTGGCTGCTTTTTTCTTATTGCCCGCCCCAATCGCCTGTCCGATATTAACCGTTGCTCCCATAGCAAGACCAACGATCATTACCGTAATCATATGCATTACCTGACTGCCAATAGATACTGCCGTTATACTCGAAATATCTTCAAACTGTCCGATAATAAACAAGTCGGCCATACCGTAAAGCGTCTGTAAAAAATAAGATAGTAAATAGGGCAGAGAAAAATATAAAATACTCTTCAAAACACTGCCCGTCGTTAAATTCTTCTCCATTGTAAATTTTCTCCCTTATTCTTTTTCCTGCGGAATCAAATTTACATCAAGCTGTTCAAATGGAATAGCAATATTGTTATTGTCAAATTCTTCTTTAATTTCTTCCAATACTCTCCAACGTGATTCCCAATAATCCTCTGTTTTTACCCAGTAACGAATCCCTATATCTATAGAACTTGCCTGAAATTCATTTACGTAAATTTTAACCGGCTCATCTGTAATTCTTGCCGGTTCTTTTTCTATTAAAGCATTTAATACTTTTCTGACTTTTTTGATATCTTCACTATATTCAATACCGACATTCAGATCAACACGTCGTTTTTCCTGATAAGTTACATTCGTAATACTTGCATTTGATAAATTTCCATTTGGTATCATAATTGCTTTATTGTCTACACTTAAAAGCTTTGTATACATAATTCCAATTGCCTGTACAGTTCCTTCTTTCCCAGAGTTTCCCTCAATAATATAATCCCCAACCTGAAATGGTTTTAATAATAACAAAATAACACCACCGGCAATATTCGACAGTGAACCCTGTAAAGAAAGACCAAGAGCAAGACCGGCAGAACCAAGTAATGCCACAATAGATGAGGCTGCTACGCCAATCTTTGTTACCGCCATAAAAATAACAAGTACCTTACCGCCAATCTTAATAAAAGAAAGCAGGAAGGTCTGCAGCGTTGTGTCCATAATCGAACGCTCAAAAATCTTATGTGCCATTTTTACCACATAGGATACGATTTTAAAACCGATGAATAAAATCAGCAGTGCCCCGATAATGTCACCACAAAAATCTGCCAGTTTCACTCCTGTTTTACCAAGGTATTCATAGATAAGTGAGTGAGCAAAAGACTTCAATGAAGCTGCTTCTAACAACATAAAAAACCTCCTAAAAAAAGAAAAATGATATATCCCAGATATCGCTTTAGAGCGTGTTTAAAATGTAGACAGGCATCTTAAACAAAGCGGCTGCAAAGCAGATGGGATATATCATTTTTTATTTTTCACCTATATCAAATCTACAAATCAGAATTTATTTTGCTGTGATATATCCCTGTGCTGTTAATAATTCTGCACAAAGTACAGCTCCGCCGGCTGCGCCACGTACTGTATTATGAGATAATCCTACAAATTTATAATCAAACATTGTATCTTCTCTTAAACGTCCCATGGAAATTCCCATTCCATTTTCAAAATCAATGTCTAATTTAACCTGTGGGCGATTATCTTCTTCCATGTAACGTATGAACTGCTTTGGTGCGCTTGGTAAGTTAAGCTCCTGTGGAAGTCCCTTAAAGTTTTCCCAACGATCGATGATTTCTTCTTTTGTTGGTTTCTTTTCAAAGTTCACGAATACAGCAACAGTATGTCCATCAAGTACAGGTACACGAATGCACTGTGTTGTAATTAATGGAGCGGCTGCCTTTTCAATCTTACCATCTACAACTTTACCAAATAATCTTAATGGTTCCTGCTCGGATTTTTCTTCTTCTCCTCCGATAAATGGGATGATATTCTCTACCATTTCCGGCCAGTCTTTAAATGTCTTTCCTGCTCCGGAGATTGCCTGGTATGTTGTTGCCACAACTTCCTTAGGACCAAATTCTTTTAATGCAAAAAGTGCTGGAGCGTAGCTCTGGATGGAACAGTTTGGTTTTACTGCTACGAAACCTTTCTTTGTTCCAAGACGTTTTTTCTGTGCCTCGATTACCTCGAAATGTTCTGGGTTAATTTCAGGTACTACCATTGGTACGTCTGGTGTCCATCTATGTGCGCTGTTGTTAGAAACTACAGGTGTTTCTGTCTTTGCGTAAGCATCCTCGATCGCACGGATTTCTTCTTTGCTCATATCTACAGCACTGAATACGAAATCTACTTCAGAAGCTACTTTTTCTACTTCGTTTACGTTCATTACTACGATATTCTTTACAGCTTCCGGCATCGCTTTCTGCATTTTCCATCTTCCGCCTACTGCTTCCTCATATGTTTTTCCTGCAGAACGTGGGCTTGCTGCGATTGCTACTACTTCAAACCAAGGGTGATTCTCTAAAAGAGAGATAAATCTCTGTCCAACCATTCCTGTACCACCAAGGATACCTACTTTTAATTTCTGATCCATTTTCCTATGTCACCTTTCTATATAAAATAACTATGGGTTTCTTCCTGTTTTTTATTTTTAATAGCTATCCAAAGCTATATTGCTCTGGACAGTTATTTTTGATGTATATTATTATAATTATTTAACCACTCTTACCTTAAGTACACCTTCAATATCTATGATATGCTGTACAGATTCTTCTGTAATTACAGAATCCACATCGAAGATTGCGTAAGCATAATCGCCTTTTGTCTTGTTGCTCATTTCTGTGATGTTGATATTGTCTTTTGCAAATGCACCTGTGAAACGAGTCAGCATGTTTGGAATATTTCTATGTAAAATAGCAATACGTCCCTGTGTCTGGCATACACCAAGCTGTGTGTTTGGGTAGTTTACAGAGTTTGTGATGTTACCATTCTCCAGATAATCCATAAGCTGATCTACTGCCATCTCTGCACAGTTATCTTCAGATTCTTCTGTGGAAGCTCCAAGATGAGGGAATGCGATAACACCCTTTACTCCTGCTACCTTTGGTGTAGGGAAGTCTGTTACATAATGTGCCAGCTTACCATTGTCTAATGCTGCAACTAAAGCATCTTCATCTACAAGACCGTTACGTGCAAAGTTTAAGATAACGGCATCTTTTTTCATCTTTGCAATGCCTTCTGCACTAATCATGTTCTTTGTGCTGTCTAACAGTGGAACATGGATTGTGATGAAATCACAATTTTCAAAGATTTCATCAATAGAAGATACATGATGAACGGCTCTTGATAAGTTCCATGCGGACTTTACAGACAAGAATGGGTCATATCCGTAAACTTCCATGTTGAGGTTGTGTGCAGCATTGGCTACGAGAACACCGATTGCTCCAAGACCAATAACACCAATCTTTTTGTTCTGGATTTCTCTTCCGGCAAATGCTTTTTTGGCTTTTTCCATTGCCTTTGTGATGTTAGGGTCTTCTTTGTTCTCTTCTACCCATTTATTTCCACCGATTAAGTCACGAGATGCTAATAACATTCCTGCGATAACCATCTCTTTTACACCATTTGCATTGGCTCCTGGCGTGTTAAATACAACGATTCCTTTTTCAGAATAATCTGCGATAGGGATATTGTTTACACCAGCTCCTGCTCTTGCAACAGCTAAAAGATTCGGCACATCCTGCATATCATGCATTGCTGCACTTCTTACTAATACAGCATCGGCTTTCTGTAATTCTTCTACCTGCTTATATTCTTCTGTAAAAAGAGAAGTTCCACATGGAGAGATTGGATTTAAGCATTTATACTGAAACATTATTATAACTTCCTTTCATTTATTTAGATTCTTCCTGTTTTTGTTTCTCTAAGTCTTCTTCATTGAAAGCATCGCTGATAGAACCGCCTGGCGCTACCATCGGCCATACTTTATCATCACTGTCGATGATACAGTCAAGGAGATATGGTTCATTAGAAGCAACCGCTTCTTTGAAAGCAGCTTCAAATTCTTCAATTGTCTCTACGCGTTTTGCCTTTGCACCCATTGCTTCTGCAAGTTTTACAAAGTCTACTTTATCATAGAGTGTTGTGGAGGAATATCTTTCCCCATAGAAAAGATTCTGCCACTGGCGAACCATACCAAGCACATGATTGTTTACAACTACTTCAATTACCGGAATCTCTGAACGGGTTGCAGTTGCAATCTCGTTCATATTCATACGGAAACAGCCATCTCCTGCGATATTTACAACAACTTTATCCGGGCATCCGCATTTGGCACCGATTGCTGCGCCAAGGCCGTATCCCATTGTTCCAAGTCCACCGGAAGTAAGGAACTGACGAGGGCGTTCGTATTTATAATACTGGGCTGCCCACATCTGATGCTGTCCAACTTCTGTTGTGATAATCGCATCTCCCTCGGTAAGCTCGTAAATCTTCTCAATAAGTCCTGGACCGGAAAGACGTTCTTGATGATAAGTCATCGGATATTTTGCTTTCATATCCTGAATTTCCTGCATCCAGGCTTCATGGTGCTGCTGGGAAAGTCTTCTATTTAAAATAGTAAGAACTGCCTTTACATCACCGATAATTGCAGTATCAATTAAAATATTTTTATTTACCTCAGCAGGATCAATATCAATCTGAATGATTTTCGCTCTGCTGGCAAATGTCTTGGCATTACCATAAACACGATCGCTGAAACGTGTACCGATTGCAATGAGTAAGTCTGATTGGGATACACCGATATTCGAAGTCTTCGTTCCATGCATTCCCAACATTCCTGTATAGGCTGGATCCTCTCCTGGGAAAACACCCTTCCCCATAAGTGTATCACAAACTGGGGCATCAATTTTCTTTACAAACTCTCTTACCTGTTCACTGGCATCGGATAATGTACATCCGCCACCAAGAAGAACATATGGCTGTTTTGCTTCCTCAATCATCTCGATTGCTTCTTTGACACTCTTTTCTTTGATTGTCTCACAGACTGGGTGAATCACGGCTGGTTCCATAGATTCAAAATATGTCTTTGCTGCTGTGACATCTTTTGTAATATCTACTAAAACCGGGCCTTTTCTTCCTGACTGTGCAATCTGGAATGCCTCACGGATGGTATCCGCAAGTTTTTCAATATCTTTTACAATATAGTTATGTTTTGTTACTGGCATTGTTACACCTTTGATATCAATCTCCTGGAAAGAATCCTTTCCAAGAAGGCTGACACCAACGTTTGCTGTAATCGCTACGACTGGAATGGAATCCATGTAGGCAGTAGCGATGCCTGTCACCAGGTTGGTGGCCCCCGGGCCGGAGGTCACCATGCACACCCCCACCTTTCCGCTCATGCGGGCGTAGCCCGAGGCCATGTGCCCCGCGTTCTGCTCGGTCCGCACCAGGGTGTAGGCAATCTCCGGGTGCTCCTTCAGGGCGTCCACCGCCGGGCAGATGGTCGCCCCCGCGTATCCAAACA
>OGPU01001725.1_pt1 | contig 17586 bp, 10 predicted proteins | sample 1552991 | NCBI WGS metagenome assembly OGPU01 (sample SAMEA2580296, study PRJEB22360) | human gut metagenome | biome: human gut; feature: human-associated habitat; material: faeces | place: Denmark | collected 2008/2010 | reverse complement strand
TCTGCTCGTCGTATGTCTTCTCGCGCAAGCCGGGCGACAAGATCACGATTTCGGGTCCTTACGGCGAGTTCTTCCTGCCGGACGACCTGCCCGATACGCAGGAGCTGATCTTCATCGGCGGCGGCGCCGGCATGGCGCCCATGCGCAGCCACCTGATGCACCTGTTCAAGACCGAGAAGACCAAGCGTCCCGTTTCGTTCTGGTACGGCGCGCGTGCGCTGAAGGAGGTTCCCTATCTCGACGAGTTCCACGCCATCGAGAAGGATTTCCCCAACTTCTCGTTCAATCTGGCGCTCGACCGTCCCGATCCCGAAGCGGACGCCGCAGGCGTGAAGTACACGCCGGGCTTCGTCCACAACGTGCTGTATGAGAATTACCTGAAGAACCATCAGGCGCCTGAGGACTGCATCTACCTCATGTGCGGACCTCCGATGATGATCGCTTCGGTGGTGAAGATGCTCGACAGTCTCGGCGTGCCGCCCGAAAATATCCTCTACGACAACTTCGGTTCGTAATCCGATTTGTCGGTATTCGAATCCCCGGACAGCTGTCCGGGGATTTTTTTGTGCTACGGAACGGTCCCTTTGCGGGGGCGGCGTTTCGGGAATTTTATTATATTTGTAGTAATAACCTTAAAACCAAATTCTATTGAAATGAACATTCCTTCCATTTTCTGGTTCATTCCCGCTGCCGCGGTTATCGCCCTGTTGCTGGCTTGGGCGTTTTACCGTGCGATGAAGCGCGAGGATGAAGGCACGCCGCGCATGCGCGAGATCGCCGGGCACGTGCGCCGGGGCGCCATGGCCTACCTGCGCCAGCAGTACAAGGTCGTCGCCATCGTATTCGTGGTGCTGGCGCTGTTTTTCGCCTATCTGGCCTACGGCGCCGGGGTGCAGAACCCGTGGGTGCCCTTCGCCTTCCTGACGGGCGGATTCTTTTCGGGACTGGCCGGCTATTTCGGCATGAAGACCGCGACCTACGCTTCGGCGCGTACGGCCAACGCCGCGCGCCAGTCGCTCGACCGCGGCCTGAAGGTCGCATTCCGCAGCGGCGCGGTGATGGGGCTGGTCGTAGTGGGGCTGGGCCTGCTCGACATTTCGTTCTGGTACGTCATCCTCGAATATTTCGTCGATGTCACCGGACCGCAGAAACTCGTCGTCATCACGACCACCATGCTGACCTTCGGCATGGGCGCTTCGACGCAGGCGCTCTTCGCGCGCGTCGGCGGCGGCATCTATACCAAGGCGGCCGACGTGGGCGCCGACCTCGTGGGCAAGGTCGAGGCGGGAATTCCCGAAGACGACCCGCGCAATCCCGCGACCATCGCCGACAATGTGGGCGACAACGTGGGCGACGTGGCCGGCATGGGCGCCGACCTTTACGAAAGCTACTGCGGCTCGATACTCGCCACCGCGGCTCTCGGAGCCGCCGCCTTCGCTTCGGCGGACGGGATGGCCATGCAGCTGTGCGCCGTGCTGGCGCCGATGCTGATCGCTGCCGTGGGCATCGTGCTTTCGATCATCGGCATCTTCCTCGTGCGCACCAAGGAGGGCGCCACGATGCGCGAACTGCTCCGTTCGCTGGGTGTGGGCGTCAATTTCAGTTCGCTGCTGATCGCCGGCGCGACGTTCGGCATCCTCTATCTGCTGGGAATCGAGAACTGGATCGGACTGTCGTTCTCGGTCATCACGGGACTCTTGGCCGGCATCATCATCGGGCAGGCCACCGAGTATTACACCTCGCACTCCTACGAGCCGACGCAGAAGATCGCCGGAAGCGCACAGACGGGACCCGCCACCGTGATTATCGCGGGTATCGGGTCGGGCATGATCTCGACGGCTGTTCCGGTCCTGACGATCGGCGTGGCGATTATCCTCGCCTACCTTTGCGCCATCGGCTTCGACATGGAGCATATCATGTCTGCGCAGAGCATGTCGCTGGGCCTTTACGGCATCGGCATCGCCGCGGTCGGCATGCTCTCGACGCTGGGCATCACCCTCGCCACGGACGCTTACGGCCCGATCGCCGACAATGCCGGCGGCAATGCCGAGATGAGCGGGCTGGGACCCGAAGTGCGCAAACGCACCGATGCGCTCGACGCGCTGGGCAACACGACGGCCGCCACGGGCAAGGGCTTCGCCATCGGTTCGGCCGCGCTGACGGCCCTTGCGCTGCTGGCCTCCTATATCGAAGAGATACGCATCGGACTGCTGCACAACGGCGTGACGGCCCTCGACCTGCCCAACGGCACGACGCAGCTGGTCGAGAAGGCTTCGCTCCTCGATTTTATGGAGTATTACCACGTGTCGCTGATGAATCCGACGGTGCTGATCGGCGTGTTTGTCGGCGCGATGATGTCGTTCCTGTTCTGCGGCCTGACGATGAACGCCGTGGGGCGTGCGGCCCAGAGCATGGTGAACGAGGTGCGCCGCCAGTTCCGCGAGATCAAGGGCATCCTTACGGGCGAGGGCACTCCCGACTATGCCCGGTGCGTCGAGATTTCGACGCGCGGCGCCCAGCGCGAGATGCTGCTGCCGAGTCTGCTGGCTATCGCCGTGCCGGTGGTCGTCGGCTTGGTGTTCGGCGTGGCGGGCGTCATGGGACTGCTTGTCGGCGGCCTGAGTTCGGGCTTCGTGCTGGCCGTGTTCATGGCCAATGCGGGCGGCGCGTGGGACAACGCCAAGAAGATGGTCGAAGAGGGGCATTTCGGCGGTAAAGGCTCCGACTGCCACAAGGCGACCGTCGTGGGCGATACTGTGGGCGACCCCTTCAAGGATACGTCGGGTCCGTCGCTCAATATCCTCATCAAACTGATGTCGATGGTCTCGATCGTCATGGCCGGCCTGACGGTGGCTTTCCACCTTTTTTAGTCTGCCGGAATCCCTTGCTGCGACGGCTGCCTGCATCTGCGGGCGGCCGTCGCTGATTCGGCGGGAGTGCGGATTCGAAACGAAGCATGCCGTCTGCCGTTTGCCGTTCGCCGTTGTCTGTTTACCGCATTCTGCCCGGCGCTTTATCGTTCGCTTTTTGCCTGCGGGATTCCTGTGCCCGCTGCTTTGCGTCTGTCGCTTAGCGTCCGTTGTTTCTTGGTTGCCAGTCCGCTGCGTTGTTGTTTGCTTTTCCGCCGGTTGTCCGCAGCCGGCCTCTCTCCGGCGGCGGTTCTCTGCGCGTCGCTTTGTATCTGCCGCACCGCCGTCCGCCGCCATATGTGAAAAAGCCTTTCGGCCATAACGGACGAAAGGCTTTCGTGTGTCGGAAGATGATGTTATCCGGAGGTGCCGTTATTTCTTGTTCGCGCCGCTTTCGAGAATCGAGACGATGGAGTAGAGCGTGAAGCAGATGGCGCCGAATCCCGTCAGTACGCGCGCCGGAACGAAGTATTTGGTTTCGAACAGCGCCGCTTCGTAGAGGAACGCGGCGAGGAAAAGGCACGCCAGCGCCGTGAGTACCGGAATGATCGGAATGCGGTTGGCCAGCGGGAAATCGGCGTGCCAGATTTTCGCCAGCAGGATCACCTTGCTCGAAATGCTCCAGCAGATCAGCGCCAGTCCGATCAGCACGAAGCCCACGAAATTGATCGACTCGCCTCGGAATGTGAAGATCAGGATCAGCCCCAGCACGAAAGCCAGTCCGCCCATGCAGAGCACCAGACTCATCCAGCGGCGGCGTTCGCCCATCGTGTAGCTGCCCCGTGCCTGACGGGCGATGCTGGCGACCAGCGCGATCAGCGAGGTGCAGACGCAGGCGATGCCGAACATGACGCTGCCCGCGACGATATGCGCCGGGAGCGTCCCTATCGAAAACAGCAGGATGCACCAGAGCCATGCTCCGGCGGCCACGGCCGATACGATGAAGATCAGCAGCGAGCTTTGTCCGCGCGAGAATCCCGCGGGATTGATCGAGAAACTGCTGTCGCCTGAGTTTTTGGGGATCAGGCTGAATCTGGTCGAGGAGGTGGCGGCCGTCGAGACGCAGGCCGTGATGAGTCCGAGTCCGCAGACCACATGCCCCGTGACGTATGCGCCCGTCATGTTCGACGTGATGATGAAGATTCCGCAGATGACCGTCATGGCGGCGAAAGCGTAACCGACGGCCGGGAAAAGGTACTTCGCGGCGGCGCTGTAGGTGCCGATGATCTGGCGGATGATGGTCGCGGCCGTGCAGTAGAGCGCGACGCAGATCGAGCCGAGAAAAAAGACGACGGGACCTGCGGTCAGCCGTGAAGGATCGCTTCCGGCGGCGAAGACGTAGGCTCCGTAACCGAAACAGAATGCCGCCATCGCGAGGGGTATGGCGCGGAAAAGAATGCTTATGCCGTGGTTCATAAACTGAGTTTTTGTTCGAACGCAGACCTGCAAATCCCGAACCAAAGAAAAAATGGCTATCTTTACGCCATGAAAAATATCGTTTTCGACCTCGGCGGGGTGCTTTTCGCCCGCGACAAAAATAAGTCCACACAGGAATTCCATGAATTTTTCAGCTTTATCCGCTCGGAGCGGATGCCCCTTTTCTGGGAGGAGTACGACCGGGGCGCATCGACGCTCGGCGAGGTGACCGACATTCTCGCCCGGACGACCGGCTGCCCGCGCGAAAAGTGCGAACGTTTTCTGCTGCTGTCGATCGACATGCAGGAGCCTGTCGCGCCGACCGAACGGCTCGTCGGCGACCTGAAGGCCGCGGGGTACAGGCTTTACGTGCTTTCGAACATGTCGCGCGAGTTCATCGCCTTCCTGCGCCGTTTTCCCGTCTACCGGCTTTTCGACGGCGAGGTGGTCTCCTGCGAGGAGGGGACGGTAAAGCCCGAACCGCGGATTTACGAAATCCTGCTGGAACGCTACGGACTCGATCCCGCCGAAACCCTTTTCATCGACGACCGCGCGGCGAATATCGCCGCCGCCGAAGGGCTGGGCATCGCCGGATACCTTTTCGACCACCGGAATCCCGCCGCCGCATGCGACGAGCTGCGCCGCAGGCTGCTGTAACAATAGGAAGCGATAAAAATAAGAGAGGCCGGTGAAAACCGGCCTCTCTTTGCATTGCAGTCTTTCGGAGACTTAGTTGAACGTGTAGCGGATGCTGAACATGGCTGACCAAGTCGCAACCGTGCTCGCATACTTCGACCAAACGGGCTTGGTGAAGTTGTAGGCGTTGGTCTTGGTGTTGTATTTCAGAATCTGCGACGATTCGAGACGGTCGATGCCGCACCAGTTGCGGTTGATCAGGTTGGCGAGGTTGTTGATATCGACGCCCAGCGTGATCGTGTTGCGCTTGCCGTTGATATTGATGTAGAAATCCTGCGCGAATTTGAAATTCACCATGTGCTGCCACGGCATCACGGCGCCGCCGCGCTTCGAGTATTCGCCGATGTGCTTCGACAGGTAGGAATCCTTGTTGATGAATGCCCAGAAGTCGTTTTTCTGGTCGGCGGCCGAGTAGATGACCTTGCCGTTGTCCACCAGATCGGCGAACGTCATCTTGTCGAGCTGTTCGCGGGTCGGGATGTAGAGAAGCAGGGCTGCACCGCCGTCGCCGGTGACGTTACCCATCGTATAGGAGTAGCGCGAGTAGGAGTAACCGCCGATATAGCCGTGCTGGAACGCTTCGTAGTAGAGTCCGAAGTTCGATGCGCCGTTCTTCTGCGCCAGACGGTAGCCTACGTTGAAGAGAATGCGGTGGGGCGATACGTACGATGCGTATCCCAGTTCGGGCGTGTTCGAACCGTTGCGGTTGAACGTATTGGTGTTATATGCCGAAGTCACTTGGTCGCCGATGCCGTCGATCACGTTCTTGGCGCTCGAATAGGTGTAGGCAGCCATCAGCGAGAGACCGAAGCCCCAGCGTTTCGACACCTGAGCGGAAACCGATGCGTAATATCCGTCAATATCGGCGTTGTTGATCAGGTAAGGATTGATGGAGTATTTCTCTTCGGGATTCTTGTTTCTGATATTCTGGCTCTTCCATGCCTTGCGCAGAGCAGGTTCGCCCGGAAGCTGAATGCCTGCGGGGTTCTCTTCGATACCGAGTTTGGTTACGGTTACCGAGTTGAAATCCTTGTTGTAGATTCCCTCGATATTCAGGTCAACGTCACCCGGCAGTTTCAGATCCAGCGCCAGCGAGGTCTTCCACGTGGAGGGCATCTTGAGTTTCTTGTCCAGAATGGTAGGCTGCGTGTTGGCCGCCAGATCCTGCTGTTTGTAGGTGCCGCCGTAAATGTCCTTCAGCATGTCGTTGACGTTGGTGTGGAAGCTGGGCATGCGCGAATCGCCCTTGTAGAGCGAGAGTCCGTTCTGGATGCAGTTGCTGTTTCCGGCCACCGACACCAGCCATACGAACGGCAGACGGCCGTTGAAGACGCCCGTACCGCCGCGGAGAATGTATTTGCGTTCGCCGGTCATATCCCAGTTGAAACCTACGCGGGGAGCTACGGCCAGACGTGCTTTGGGCATGTCCGAGGTCTTATAGCCGCCGTAGTTGGCGAAAGCCTGCGTGAAGTCCTTGTTCTCGTTGTTGTCGATGGAGGGGTAGGAGGGCACCTCGAAACGGATGCCGACCGTGGCCTTGAAGCGCTCGCTGAAATTGATCTCGTCCTGCAGGTAGATCGAATACTGCATGTAGGTGAACTGGGGATACTCCTGAGCCAGTACGTCGTTGTTGCCGTGGGCGATACGGAACGCCAGCGGTTCGCGGTCGTTCTTGAAATCGTCCCATGTCTCATAGACGTAGTAGCCGGCGCCGCCCTGCAGGTAGCCGTTCTTGGCCACGTTGTGCTCGAACTGCAGACCGGCGACGAAACGGTTCTTGCCGACCGTATAGCCGATTTCGTCCGTCACGACGTGCGTGCTGACCTCGCGCAGGTTGCCGTACGTGAAGGGGTCGAGACCGAACGAGGCGTATACGGCGCGGTTGCCTTGGTATTCTTCCAGAATGTCTACGGTCGGGAAGAGCTTGCCGTCGTAGCTGCGCGGCTCGTACTGATGCGAGTAGGTGTAGCGCAGCGTGTTGGTCAGACGGCCTTCGAGGAAGCGCGAATTCAGCTCGGCGGCTACCGACGTGAAGTTCTGCTCCTGATAGTAGCGCGAATTCTGGAAATACATGGCGTAATTCGAAGTACGGCCGTAGTCGTTGCGGTCATAGGTCAGTTTGCTGTCCAGCGGGCTGATCGAACTGGACGGCGACGACGAATACTTGTTCTGCGTACGGCTGAAGCGTACGTTGAGCGAGTTGTTGCGGTTGATGTTCCAGTCTACGCGGGCCATGAGTTTGTAGCCGGGCGTTTTTACCGAATAGCCTTGGTAGGGACCGGGGTTGTAGCCGTATTTGTCGATCAGGAAATTGCTGATTTCGTCGAGTTTTTCGACCGTCGGACGGTTGTACTGCGAGCCGCCGCCGAAGCTCTGGCCGTCGCTGGTGCGTGCCAGACGCGACGTTCCCGGCGTGGTGTTCCACTCGCGCTCGAAGTTGGCGAACACGAAGAGCTTGTCCTTGACGATCGGGGCGCCGATGCTGAAGCCGAGGGTGGTGTTGCGCATTTCGCTCAGCGACAGTTTGCCGCCGTCGTACTTGTCGCCCTGAAGCTGGTCGCTCTTGGCGAAAACATATGCCGAAGCCTTGAATTCGTTGGTTCCCGACTTGGTTACGGCGTTGATCGCACCGCCCGTAAAGCCGCTCTGGCGAACGTCGTAGGGGGTGACCGATACCGACATCTGCTCCAGTGCGTCGAGCGAGATGGGCGAGCCGCCTGCGGGCAGGTTGCCGCCGATGCCGAAGGCGTTGTTGAACGCGGCGCCGTCGACCGTTACGTACGACTGACGGTAGTTACCGCCGCCGATCGCCAGACCCGACGTGGTGGTCGAAGCCTGCGGCGTGAGTTTCATGATGTCGTTCATGCTGCGGCTTACCGAAGGCATCAGCTCGATCTGCTCGCTGGAGATGCTCGTAACGGCGCCTGCGCGGTTTACGTTCATCGAGCTGTTGCGGCCGTCGGCCGTAACGACTACTGCTTCGAGCGTCTGGCTGTCCTTCAGGAAAGCGTTGCGCGTGAGGGTTTCGCCCAGCTGCAGTTCGAGTCCGGGGAACTCGACGCCCTGATAACCCACGAACGAGAAGGTCACGGTGTAGGGACCGCCCGTACGCAGGCCCTGCAGGTTGTAGCGGCCGTCCTTGTTGGTCACGGCGCCGTACTGCGTACCCGAAGGGGTGTGCACGGCGATAACGGTGGCGCCGGCGAGGGGCTGGCCCTGTTCGTCGGTAACCGTACCGTTCATGCCCGAAGTCGTCACCTGCGCGGAAGCCGCGGCGACGGTGAAAATCGAGAGCATCAGAATGAAAAGTTTCTTCATACCAAATAATTTAGTTAATAAAAAAGGGTTTTGTTATGGTTTTCGTTGCATTTGCGATTCGCTTCCCTGCCGCAGACTCCTGCAAGGCCGTTTTCCGGAGTGTCCGTAAAAGCAGAGAGGGATACACCTCGTCCGGAGTATCCCTCGTTACTTATATTATATAGTCACGATGATCTAGTTGCGTTCGTTTTCGCACGTTATAAAAGCCACCCCCCCCCGCATATATACGGAAAAGATGCGAACAGACCGATATGTTGACTAAGTCAGCCATAAGTTTCATAGCACAAATATAAATCAAATATTCCGACGCCGCAATAGAACATGCGAAATTTTTATCAAACAAATTTTCAGTGCGTTGCCGGGGCCGTCGGGAGGGCTTCCGGCACGTTCCTTGCGCCCGCTGCGGCGTATGCGGAACTTCAGGGAAAGATACTGGCGCTATTCGCTTTTCGTGCTGATCCTCGGACTGGGGATCACGATCTGCATCGAGCTGACTCCGTTTCTGGGCGGTCTGCTCGGCGCGGCGACGATCTACGTGCTGCTCCGGCGGCAGATGCAGGTCCTGACGGCCTGCCGCCGCTGGCGGCGCAGTCTTGCCGCCTCGCTGCTGCTGGCCGAGGCGGTGCTCTGTTTTCTGGTCCCCATCAGCCTGATCGTCTGGATGGTAGTCAATCAGGTGCAGGACATCACGCTCCGGCCCGATTTGATCATTACGCCGCTCAAGCACATCGCGGCGCTCATTCACGAGAAAACCGGCTACAACCTCTGGCAGGAGGAGAACATCTCCTCGATGATCGGCATGATTCCCAAGCTGGGGCAGTGGGTCGTGTCGAGCATTTTCGATTTCGGGGTCAATATCGTCGTGCTGCTGTTCGTGCTTTACTTCATGCTGATCGGCGGCCGCCGCATGGAGGAGTACTGCCGCGAGATACTTCCCTTCGACAGCTCGGTGAGCGGCAGCGTCATGCGCGAAGTGCATATGATCGTCCGCTCGAACGCCATCGGAATCCCCCTGCTGGCCGTGGTGCAGGGTATCGTGGCCTACATCGGCTACCTGATCTTCGGCGCTCCCAGTCCGCTGTTCTGGGGCGTGCTGACCTGCTTCGCGACGATCATCCCGATCTTCGGCACGGCGCTGGTCTGGCTGCCGCTGGCCGGATATATGGCCCTTGCGGGCGAGTGGGGGCCGGCCGTGGGGCTGACGCTGTACGGCGGACTGGTGGTGACGCACGTGGACAACGTCGTGCGTTTCGTGATGCAGAAGAAACTGGCTGACACGCACCCGCTCGTGACGATCTTCGGCGTATTCATCGGACTCTCGCTCTTCGGGTTCATGGGCGTCATCTTCGGTCCGCTGCTGCTTGAGATGTTCGTCTTCTGCGTCAATATCTTCAAGAAGCGCTACCTCGACGGCACGCCTGATAAACAGCTCTTTGTGCCCGGCGGCGCTGTCAGGGCGCATGGCCCGGAAGTCCCTGCGGAGCGGGGCCTTTACGAAAAGTAATCTTTTCGGTCGTTTTTTGTGAAAATTCCGTGCAAAATAGTTGGAATTTGAAATTGTTTATTATATTTGTTATTGGAATAACAGTAAAACCGAGCATAAGAACCCTTAATTCATATATCACAATGGCGAGAAATCTCAAAATCAGAGACCTTACGTTGCGCGACGGACAGCAGTCCTCGTTCGCGACGCGCATGTCGCAGGCGCAAGTAGACCGCTGCCTGCCGTACTACAAAGATGCAAATTTCTATGCGATGGAGGTCTGGGGCGGTGCCGTGCCCGACTCGGTGATGCGCTATCTCAATGAGAATCCGTGGACGCGTCTGGAGACCATTTACAAGGCCGTCGGCAATGTGTCGAAACTCACGGCCCTGTCGCGCGGCCGCAACCTGTTCGGCTACGCTCCCTATCCCGACGACGTGATCGACGGCTTCTGCCGCAACTCGATCGAGAGCGGGCTGGGCATCATGCGTATTTTCGACGCCCTGAACGACGTGGACAACGTCAAATCGACGGTCAAGTACGTCAAGCAGTACGGCGGCATCGCCGACTGCGCGGTTTGCTATACGGTCGATCCGAAATATCCCGAACCCGGTTTCTTCGCCAAGCTCATGGGCAAAAAAGGCCATGAGCAGGTCTTCACCGACGCCTATTTCCTCGACAAGGCCAAGCAGATGGCCGCGTTGGGCGCCGACATGATTACGATCAAGGACATGTCGGGTCTGATTCCGCCGCGCCGCGTCGCTACGCTGGTCAAGCTGTTCAAGAAGAACATCGACATTCCGGTCGATTTCCATACCCACTGTACGCCCGGCTACGGCCTTGCATCGGTACTTGCGGCGATCATCGCCGGCGTCGATGTCGTCGATACCAACTGCTGGTATTTCGCCGAAGGTACGGGCGCCCCGGCCATCGAGCTGGTGCACGTCTTCTGCAAGAAGCTCGGCGTCGATACCGGTGTGAACATGGAGGCCGTCGCCAAGATCAACACCCTGCTGCGCGAGATCCGCAAGGAACTCAACCAGTCGGTATTCGGCACGGAGAAACCCGAACCCAAGCCCTTCAATCCGCTCACCGACACGCTGCCCGCCGAGATCGACGCGCTGTTCGACAAGGCGATCAAGGCCGCTCAGGCCGACGATGAGGCCGCGACGATCGACGCCTGCCGCAAGATCGAGGCTTACTTCGGCTTCCCGGCTCCCAACGAACTGGTGCAGAAGGCCGAGATTCCCGGCGGCATGTATTCGAACATGGTCGCCCAGCTCAAGCAGCTCAAGGCCGAGGATATCCTGCCGCGCGCCATGGAGCTGATTCCGTCGGTGCGTCTGGCCGCGGGTCTGCCGCCGCTGGTGACCCCGACTTCGCAGATCGTGGGCGCGCAGGCCGTGAACTGCGCCCTCGACGAGAAGGCCGGACGTCCGATGTACACCAACAAAAGCTCGCAGTTCGTGGGGCTGGTTAAGGGCGAGTACGGACATACGCCCGTGAAGATCGATCCCGAATTCCGCTTCAAGATCTGCGGCGTCCGTGAGGAGACTCCCTACGATACGTCGAAATACCAGATGCAGCCCAATCCGGAGCTTCCCGAAGCCGGCGGCGTGAAACTCGCCGCCAACGAGAAGGAGGTCCTGCTGCTCGAACTCTTCCCGCTGGTCGCCAAGAACTTCCTGACGGACATGAAGGTCAAGGCCTACGCCGCTTCGAAGCCCGCGGAACCCAAGGCCGAGGAGAAGAAGGCCGAAGAGTGCGTTGCAGCCGCCATTACGGGCAATACCGTTACGGCGCCGCTGCCCGGCCGCATCATCGAATTCAAGGTGAAGGTCGGCGATACGGTAAAAGCGGGTCAGGAAATCGTTGTTCTCGAAGCCATGAAGATGGAGAACTCCGTGACGACCGATTACGCCGGCACCGTCAAGCAGATTCTGGCGCATCCCGGCGACAACGTGGCCACCGACGCCGTGCTGGTCGAGATCGTATAGTTCCCTCCGGCCTGTTTATCCGAAGAAAAGCTGCCCGCGTTCTGCGGGCGGCTTTTTTTGATTGCGGATTCGGTAAATATCGCTATATTTGTTCCATCGATTAATTTAACCTCAGATTTATGGCATTTTTCAAAGAATTCAAGGAGTTTGCCCTCAAGGGTAACGTGATGGACATGGCCGTCGGCGTAATCATCGGCGGCGCTTTCGGCAAAATCGTGTCGTCGCTGGTGAATGACATCCTGATGCCGCCGATCGGGGCGCTGATCGGCAATACCGACTTCTCGCAGCTGCGGCTCGATATTTCGAAGTTCCGCGACATGACTTCGAGCGCCGTGCATGCCGTCGGCGACGCCGTGACGGGCGGAGGCGAGACGGTGGCGCAGGCCGCCGCAGAACCCGTCTACTGGAATTACGGCGCTTTCATCCAGCAGTGCATCGACTTTACGATTCTGGCGTTCTGCGTCTTCATGATGGTGAAATTGATGAACCGCCTGATGAAGAAGAAGGAGGAGGCCCCTGCGCCCGCCGCCGAACCGGTGCTGTCCAAAGAGGAGCAGCTGCTCACCGAAATCCGCGATCTGCTCAAAGAGCAGAAGAAATAGGGGATATCATCCCGAAAAGAGGAGTCCGGCCTATTGGTCGGACTCTTTTTTGTGCGAGTACTCCTGCAGTACGTAGGTGGTGAAGATCGGGAAGAACATCATGCCCAGCGAGGGGAGCAGCACGCAGAATATCTTGCCGATGGCCGTCACGGGGAATATCTCGGCTCCGACGGTCGTGACGTTCATCCACGCCCACCACAGCGCGTTGCCGAAGCCGTGGAGCCTGCTGTTCACGAGTATTTCGTAATCGTAGAAGACCAGCGCCGAAATGTAGGTGAAGACGACCACGGTGAAGATGTAGGCGAAGAAGAGTTTTCGGACCTTGTTGTCCACGAGCCACTGCACCACGATGTAAAATGCGAGGAACGCCCGCATCAGCGGCATGATGCCGATCAGCATGGCCCAGTAGCGGGGGAGTTCGGCGCCGCTCCAGTCGATGATGTTCAGATAGGGTATCGAAATCAGCAGTACGAGGAAATTGCGGGCGAAGAAGCGGCCTTTGCGCTCCGAGGCTGCCCACCGTACGAAGAAATCGCATAGGAAAAGGATGCAGACCACGAGCTGGATGATCAGGTAGTTGCGTGAAAAGTGCATGTGGTCGCCGGCGATTATTTCCCACGAAATGGCGGCGAGCAGAACCACTCCAGCGATTACTTTGAGGATGCTCAGGCAGTTACGGATCTCCGTGCGTGTAGATTCTGACAGGGACATATTTTCGGTTTACGTGCACTGGGCTCAAAATCAGTGCCAAAGCGTCTGAATGCGAATTTTTCGTCGATTTTTTGCCCGAAGATTTTGCACGATCGAAAATTTCTATTACCTTTGCACTCGCTTTGATAGCAATGGCGGGTTAGCTCAGCTGGTTAGAGCGCATGATTCATAATCATGAGGTCCCGAGTTCAAGTCTCGGACCCGCTACCATGAAAATCAAGAGGTTAGAACAATCGTTCTAACCTCTTTTCTTTTTGCGTGCATGCAATTTGCATGCAACCGGAATTTAAACCCCCATCTCACATTTTCAGGGGTGTCAATCAGAATAAGGCAAGAACAGGATTCTCAATTAACCCTATTTCTATCATATGTTGTTTCTGCTCTTGAGTTAAAATTGGTACAGCGATAATTAGCAAGTGCTTTGCTCTTGACGCTGCTACATATCCTAATCTTTTATATTCAACATTATTCGAATTAAACCATTGCTCAAAATGGCCGCCTTTTGAGTGTTTGTCTTTTTCTGATATTAAGAGTACCGAATCGAAAGTTTGCCCTTTAGCATCGTGAATGGTTGTAATGGGCAATTCATTAATATTGTTCATTGCCTCCAAATATAATAATACTTCTTCATTACCATATCCATTTGGTAATCTTTTTGTTTTCGCATTGTCAATATTATCAGAACATTCCGGGAAATCATTCTTTAGTTTGTCAAAATATGTACGAGCTTTTCTAGCCCATTCACACCACTTATATTTCTGCCCTTGTAGGTTTTCAAATGGGAATAATAAATCATCTATTCCCGCAAGAATGTTCATAATTAGTTTTCTCCACGTTAATGACTCAAAATTGGAAGGACAAAAGAAATCTCGCTTATTGCCATCTCCGTTATAGCAGACTTGACTTAAATACTTACCAGCATAATATATTGAGAGTTGAGTATCTGTTTTTGTTTTTGCTGTTTTTTTCCATAAGTATATAGCCATGGCTAATAAGGTGTAAGGATTATTCTCATCTATCATGTTACCCATGAACTTATTTCTAAAATTATTACTCCGGACCAATATACTACTATTGCATGGGGCTATATCACTTTGTTTCAAAAAATCAACATATCTCCGAGGAAGAGTAAAAAGCGTATCATCATCATATTCCCATACTAACACGCTTCTATCAAATAGTGCTTGTCTTTTTCCTTTTATCGGAGGATTACTTGGTATAATATGGGAAAAACAATTAACTATGGATTGATTACTTCTATAATTATCTGTCAATGATAACTTGACTATATCATTTCGTCTAACATATTTAAGTAAATATTCAGGATTAGCTTGTCTAAAACCATATATAGATTGATTGATATCTCCTACAAGGATTAATCTAGTTCCATTTTCTCTTAAAATACTCAATAACTCAATTTGTACAGGAGATAGGTCTTGACACTCATCAATTATTATTAGCGGAAATCGCGTTGCTAGTCTAGTAGCGATTTCTTTTCTTTGCATTAATAATTTAAAGCAACAATTTTCTACGTCTTCAAATGTAAAGAACCCCTTTTCATTAAAGGCGTTCTTCGTTTTCATAAACGATTCATATACTTTTTTATTAGTTAACCAATCTTTATCAGCGCGATAGGCCCTAAAGGCATCACTATTCAAATAATCGCTTAGAGAAACCTTTGCTCTGTCAATGATAATAACAAAATCTTGGGAAATACAATCGAAGTAATACTTATTAGCAAAAATAGGTATCGTTCTCGTTGCTGTTATATATCCTGTCTTGCAACAATATGCATTAAGAAAATTTGCATTACTACCAACCTCAATAATAGAAACTTTATGATTCTGAACATCAGAGGTACAAAAAGGAATAAATATATAATTATAAATCCAACTATCTAAGGTTCCAATAAAATGAGGGTGGCTTGAGGCACGATTACCTGCATATTTTTCGATTCGACTTTTTATTTCACCCGCCGCTTTATTAGTAAATGAGATAATGCAAAATCCACAAAACACTTCTTTCCAAGTTCTAATTTCATATGCAGATTTCAATCCTATTACCTCTGTTTTGCCAGCACCGGGACACGCCTCTAAATAACAACTATGACTGATATCATGCAGAATAAAATCGAGTTGATTCTCTGATAGCTTTTCTATTTCAGGATCATTCGTATCTATTGACAAGCCTAATTGCTCGTATATTCTATTTCGCTTCTTTTTCATCATCCTTATTGATATATGGTTCTACCAACCAATCCAAAGCGTTTTTAATATATGTGGGCACTATTAGTCTGATTTCTTCGTTAACCATTTTTAACGCTAATAATTGGGCAAATTCACCTTTCGTTATAAAGGTCCCATTTTCAATAGTATCTAGGAGAAATTTGGCTGCTTCAGCTTTTTCCGTGAAAAATGCTTCCATATTCTCTTTATCAGTATCACGCTCTTTTTGAATCCAATCTATAGTAGAATATTCTGTGGCTTTCCTTTTTGTTGCCCCATTTGTATCTATCTTTTCAAGTAGAAGGTTAAATAATGGAATAATATTCCCTGTCTCAAGAGCTAAATCATATTCAAATGTTTTCAAGTTTGTAAATAACCGTGCATTTTTTGAGTTCTGCTCCAATTGTTTTATCATAAACAAAAGTCTATTGTCTCCTTCTGCATATTTTATTGGGGCAGTATCTTTAGGAGGATCATTATCTGTTATTCCTGCACAACGCACATTTATACTAGCACATCTGGTAAGTTCACCTTCCTTTTTAATTGTATATCCTCCAAATATTTGCATGAAATAATCAAAATATACACCCCCTATATTTATTATTGATATACCAAAATCTTCGAGAGTGTTTAGTTCAGACTTTAATCGCCCCTGACGGATTAGGTCTGCAAAATAAACTTTTGCCAACTCAGGGAGTAGTAACATTTCAGCAATACCCTCAACAAATAATACATTTTTTGCAAACAGTAATGCGCATTTTGTAGTGTCGAGCCATCTCGAAAGAAAAAACTTACAATTATCATTAAACCCACACTCACTTAATGATATATAATCTGGATTCTTGCCTAACCCTGTACATGACAGTACCTTCACATTATCGATACCCACGGCAGATGCTACTATGGAAGAGTGAGTGGTTATAATAACCTGAATATTAGCCTCTTTAGATTTGCTAGATATAAAATACAACAACTTTGATAATAATTGAGGGTGCAAGTGAGCTTCGGGCTCTTCAATCAACAGAATCTTATGTAATGTTTCATTTTTGCTCAAACCCTCTAATTCAGCTAATACTGTCGCTAAATACAAAATATTATTGTGTCCCAAACTATTCTCATTGAGGTCTCGAAACATTTCATACTCATTGACCTTACCAGCATTGGGGATTATAGGATAAAATAATAGCCGTAATCTTTCAACAATACGATTGAAGTTAATTTCAGCAAACTGGATCATAGCATCTTGACCAAAAATGGTTCCCGCGCTTTCAATTATATTTCTTTTAATTGTCGCATCGACTTTTTTTATAGTTTCATCCTCTAAAAGTTTTTGTTGAAATGTACTGAATTCAGTCTCAAGAGGATGTTTCTCTCCCTCAGGGATAGCAGGACTTAAATTTTTAATTAATCTTGCTAAACGTGAACCCTTATACGATTCTAATTTTTCAAGAGCGTTTCGAAGAGGGGGAAGATATATACAATGAATTGCGTCAAGAAGATTCCACTCAAAAATACCGGAAGCGATCTTATTCCCCCATATATTCCGCTTGTATCTACCTTTGTTATCTTGTTTGTTTTCAGCGTTGAAATTAAGCAAGGCTTCTATCATATTATCTGGATTAATCCATGGCAGGTATGCTACTTGCTCAACGTCCGATAATTTATTAAACCGTGCAGATATCTTAATATTGTCACTGCCTAAACTTTTAGCAGGTTTATCAAATGGTCGATGAAAATCAGATGCAGAAATACCTATACGCCCATATTCGTCTTCATTTAACAGAAGCCTTATTGCGTCAATAATAGCAGATTTTCCCGAACCATTTTCTCCAACAATTACTGATAATCCCTCATTAAAAGTTGCGCGAAAATCGCTTCCAAACAATTTATATCCGCTGATATTAATTTCAGATAAATACATATTAAATCGCTTGTTTGATGATTACTATCTTCAAAGTTAGTGAAAAAAGTTGCTAAATATCTACAAGATATAAATGATATGAAAATTATTTGGAAATCCCGGCTACTATCCGTAGTTTTGTTACGACATACATACACGGAAAGTGTAAGTTTATTCTTGAGCTGTGAACGTAGGAAATTCACTTTTAGGAAAGAATAAGCCGACATCTTCCCGCGTCGTATCCATCCATGGATATGGGCGTGGGGCTGTTGCTTATTTTAATAAATCAGTTGATAAATATATCAATCTGACAAACAGACTTTTAAGAA
>OGPU01001716.1_pt1 | contig 17697 bp, 14 predicted proteins | sample 1552991 | NCBI WGS metagenome assembly OGPU01 (sample SAMEA2580296, study PRJEB22360) | human gut metagenome | biome: human gut; feature: human-associated habitat; material: faeces | place: Denmark | collected 2008/2010 | reverse complement strand
TAGGCGGTGTAATCTTTGGTTGGGCGGCTGGCAGGTGCCGCAGTTTTCGGCTGCTGATGTGCCTTCTGTACAGCTACTCTTTCCTTCATCTTCTGGTAAAGTTCGTTGACCGCATAGGCTTCATCGGTTCCCTTGTAACGTACTGCCCGGGTACCGTCCTCTTTATTCTTATAGACTACGAAGGTGCCATCGGTCTCATCCTTGTAAATACCGAAGGCTTTCGCGCCCTTGTAATCCTCTCCGATAAAGGTCCGCATGTCCTGTAGCGGAAGATTCATCTCCTTCGCCCAGGCTTTCAGTTCCTCAATGGTCTGAGGCACGCCGTTGGCATGACGGTTATAGTTGTTGTTTACTCCTCCGCAGTTCGGGCAGACCTGGTCGAAATCATTGATCCAGCTGCCACACCAGTCGCATTTTATCTTCATGTTCCCCTCCTGAAAATACACGTTGCAATAGTTTCTGTTTTATTGTACCACGTTCTGCACCTGCTGCCAACCTAGGAAATTGCCAATAAAATGCGGCTTTCTCTGAGGGTCTTGCTCTGGTCGTAATCATACTCTATGGTCTGGATACTGACATCCGGAAAACGGGCATGCAGCCGCTGCAAAATCCCCCGCTCGCAGACATAGCTGACCAGACATCCGAAGGGATGCAGGATCAGCACACTGCCACAGCCTTTTTCCACATATTGTATCACCTCTGCGGCAATCAGCCAGCCGTCTCCGGTATTGCAGCCCTCCGCCAGAATCCCCTGCACTTTCTCCTTCAGTTCCGGGAACGGCAGATCCGTCTGGAACCGGTCTGTCTCCCCGATCACCGTAAGCAGATGTTTTTGTGCCTCACACAACCGGTGGAGCACAAAGGCACAGGCTTTCGCCATGACGGGATTGTGCTGGTACTTTTCTGCCTTATACCGCTCTGTATCCACCAAATACAGACAGTAGTTGACGAAACCACCACTGTAAGGCTCCATTCCCTGCCGGAGCAGAAAACTTTCGATATCATCATTTCCCAGTTTCGAATATTTCATATAGATCTCACCGGTGATGCCAACTCTCTTTTTCTTCCCGGGTTTCACCGGTACCTTCGAAAATACTTCGCAGGCATACCGGTAATTTTTCTCTCTGGTGTGCTATCTGACGCCAATTTTGACCCCAAATTTCTGAAAAATGACGATTTTTGATGAACAGCTACAAATTTTCAAAATCCGTGAAACCCTTGTAACTAGGGCGTTACGAGACTATATGAAACTAGACAAAACCAACGTCACAATAACAAGTGTTGAGTGCTAATTTTTTTGAAAATTTTTTAAGCCATAATATTTTCGCATTTGACAATCATTTTTCTATGTTATTGGATTTGACTGTACGATGGTTCTTGTATCAGCGGTTACTTGTCTTGCTGTTTTACATAACCTTGGAAGTGTTGGTATCGGTACGATCATTGCTGCTGTTTTGGCTGGTACTGTTGTTGGTATCATCACAAAGGCATTTGGAAAACAGCGTGATAAGATTCTTGGAAAGACAGATGAAGATTTAAGATGCAAAGAAAGGCACACAAACATTGATTATTATGTTTGTATGCCTTTCTTTATTGTATCCCCAAAATTAAATTGCTCTCAATTTTCGGGAATAAATTGTTCTATCTCAGAAAACATTTCATTATCCCAAATCAGCCATCTTTTAAATGCAGCAAACGCCGCACTATCTCTAAGCTCTTTTTTCAGAAGATATCCTATATCTTCTTTCTCTTCCTTGTCTTCTGTCTCCTGGTATTCTCTAACATACTCTTTAAAATTTGAAAGATTTTGTCGTAATGTTTTTCTTATGATCTGTGCTTCTATCTTCTTTTGAGGTGTTGTTCCATAGTATGCAGCTTCTAATAAAGCAATTGTATTCTTTACATCTTCTCGTTCTTCCCCAACGGATGTAAATTCTAATTTTTCATCCGTTCCAAAATAACCCCTTTTACGAAATGCTATCATTTTTTCTACTGGTTCTTTTGTACAATCTAGAATTGGTTCATACTTATCTGATTTGATATTATTACAGTGTGCACAGCTCCAAAATAAGTTTTTCCAATCATATTTTAAAGTTTTATCTCCACGGTGTGGAACCAGATGTTCAATCTGATAAGAAGTTACTGCTTTATTTTCGCAAATATAACATTTTCCATGAAATATTTCTTTTAATGCCTGATTTACACTTTCAATATTATAGGAACTTTCATTTTCACTGGCTTTTTGCAAATCTGCAATCGCCTGTTTTGTTTTCTCTGTTTCCTTTCTTTCAATTTTAATCATTGGCTTTTCTTCTCCGTTCAATATCCTCAAATCTTTCCTTGGCAACCCCTGAAAGTTCTGTAGATATATTCTTAAACTTTATTCTTATTTCCGCTCGTTCGGCACGTTCATCTTCTGTCAAATCATTTCTAAGACAAAGTTCTTCATATCGATTCAGGCTGTTTTTTAATTCATCTGAATAAGCATCTGCCTCAAAATATCCCTCTGCAAGATCATCAGACGAAAATCCTGATAAATTATCTAACTCTACCTGTCGTTCAAGATCATATGCCTTTGCATTTGAGATTGAATTTAAAATATATGGAGAATGTGTTGTCACAATAAATTGAATTTTAGGAAAAAATTTTGTTAAAAATGGGAAGATTTTTTTCTGTAATTCAATGTGCAAATGCGTTTCCAATTCATCAATCAGCACGATTCCCTGATAGTCATATTCACTGATTTTGTCTTCTAACAGCCAATTTTTATCCATTCTTAAAATTAAATCAGAAACAATGTAAATCACGGATGAATATCCGTCTGATAATTCATTAAAACTGAATGGTTCTCGTCCATTTTGTCGGATTTTAAAATCGTATTTTTTATAATCATATTCTATATGGATTGATTCTTCATCTAGTAAAATCTGCAGTGCTGAATCAAATCGATCAAACCATTTCTGAATTTGATTTGCTGTCGTTTGATCACCTTCGTTTCTTGCATATGCTTGCTGAGTTTTTAGATGTACCATGTATTTCAATAAAATATCACCCGCAGATTCATCAATTCCATACGTATTTTCCAATGTAATATTTTCTACTCCATTAGGACGCATAAATTGTGCTTTTCTTTCAGACGGAAAATAAGCTGTTATAAACTTTCCATTATGATACATCATTTCAAGTCCTTCATACTGATTTAAGTTTATTTGAACTCCATCACTATATTTTTTTAAAAATCCTAAACATTGTTTAAGATCCTTATCTGCCGCATATTTTTCGCTATCACTAGATGCAGATAATACTTTCTTTTTAGCTTCATTTATCCACGTAGGATATTGATCAAATACTTGTGATAGTTTTTCATCATTAATCGCTCTCAAAAATTTTTCTATCTCCAACAACAATGATGTTTTTCCTGAACCATTCTTCCCAGTCAAAAGTAAATGCTGGCGTTTATTTGAATCTAATTTTATTTTTATATCAGACAGATGATATAACTTCTCTATGTCTATCTCACTGATAAAATATTCCTTCACTTTAAATCCTCCGATTTTTAAGATTTTTAAATGTTATCTATTATTATATCACTCTCTTATCACATTACACCAGCATTTCATCCTATATTTCTGCTCTTTACATCTGACAGTACTCTATAAATTTCTCCATCTCTTTTGTCATATATTTATTTGCATGATAAAACACTTGTCGATACATTGTAATATCAATATCTTTCACATCTAATTTTGCGATCTTTCCTTCTTCAATATCCTTTTCTACAACAAATAATGGGAGATAAGAAAGCCCTTTTCCTGTCTTTAGCATCTTCTTGATAAACGCGGTATCACTGCATTCAAGTACTGGCGATAATGTCTGTTTATGCAGAGCTAATTCCTGTTCTAATGCCTGTCTGTAGTTTGCATTTCGTTCTGTTAGATAAAACGGTGCATTTAAGATTTCCTCAACCTCTATATTCTTTTTCCCTGCTAACTTATAATTTGGTGCAGACACAAAGATCACAGGCTCCGCTTTTTCCATGACTTTCACCCAGTTTTTATTCCATCTTGGTGTGTCCAGAATATAAATGACATCGAGTTCATTGTGTTCCATCTTCTGGATCAGGCGTTCTGGAGAACCAATCGTGATCTGAATTCTAACCTGTGGATGTTCTTTCCGAAACCGCTGTACGATTTCCTGCAATTTGACAGTGCAGAGTGATTCAATCGTTCCGATATGTAATGGATTTTTTAACTCTGCAGTATCATTCATTGCATCTTTTGCCTTGTGCATTTCATCAATGATCTTATTTGCATGTATTAAAAATTCTTTTCCTTTCGGTGTGAGTATCACTTTTTTTCCTGTACGGTCAAATAACCGCACTCCCAATTCTGTTTCTAACTGACGGATCTGTACTGTCACGGCAGATTGCGAATAACCTAGTAATTCTGCGGTTTTTGAGAAATTCTTCACTTGTGCTATCTGCATAAATGTCTGTATCTGACGGAATTCCATTTTTTCTCCTTTGTACTATTATGAATAATTTTCAATGTTATCATTAAATCTATGAATTTGATTCATCTATACGTGGATGATACAATACAAACATAAAGACGTCAAACATTTTTTGTGCACATTAAACAAACTACGATGATATGTGATTATGCTTTTAGAGGAGTAATTAAAAATGGAAAAGAAAAAATTTAAACTTGGTCTGGTACCAAAACTCATTATTGCCATCATTATTGGTATCCTGTTTGGACAGTTCCTTCCAACTGGATTCTGCCGCTTTGTTGTAACACTGTCTGGATTCTTCAGTACCTACTTAAAATTCATCATTCCACTGATGATCCTTGCTTATGTAACCATGGGAATCGCTGATCTGTCACAGGGTGCTGGACAGCTGCTTTTAATTACCGTTGCTCTTGCTTATGGTTCAACTTTACTTGCTGGTACAGCTTCTTACCTTGTATCATCCAATCTGTTCCCACACTTTATGACTTCTGGGGCATTAGATCAGATTGCTGCGACTGCTGATGCGTCACTGAAACCTTATTTTTCACTGACGATCACACCGCTGTTTGATACATTATCTGCTGTTGTTCTTGCTTTCATTTTAGGATTATGCTTATCCACAATGAAAAGTAAAGAGATCGGAAACAGCCTTTACAACGGAATGAGCGATTTCTCAACGATCATCGATAAAGTACTGCACAAAACGATCATTCCTTTATTGCCATTATATATCTGCGGTACATTTACTGATATGACGAAATCAGGAAAAACATTTGCAATCCTTGGAATCTTATGGAAAGTATTCCTTGTAGTGATCATCATGCACTTTGTATGTATCACGATCCAGTTTATAATTGCAGGTTCTGTCAGCAAAAAGAATCCTTTCTCTCTTATTAAAAATCAGGTTCCTGGTTATACTACAGCTTTAGGAACTCAGTCTTCTGCTGCTACAATTCCTGTCAATCTGGAATGTGCAAAAAATGACGGTGTCAGTGCTCAGATCCGTAACTTTGTAGTGCCTCTTTGTGCCAATATCCACATGGCAGGTTCTATGATCACGATCACAGCATGTGCAACTGCTGTATGTTTGATGAATCAGTTACCGATCAGCCTTGCAACTGTTATTCCATTTATTATGACACTTGGTGTTGCAATGGTCGCTTCTCCTGGAGCTCCAGGTGGATCTATCATGACTGCATTGCCTTTCCTTTACATGGTATTTGGTACAACAGCAGGAGATACAAACGGACCAATCTGTGCTTTAATGGTTGCACTTTATATCACACAGGATTCTTTCGGAACTGCATGTAACATTTCCGGAGATAATGCGATTGGAATCGTCGTAGATTCTATTTACAAGAAATTTATTTTAAAAGAAGATACAGTGGAGGCTTAATTTATGTCTTTTATCAGTGCATTTGATGTTATGGGACCAAATATGATCGGTCCTTCAAGCTCCCACACAGCTGGGGCTGCAAGGATTGCATTTCTCGCAAGAAAAATGTTAAATAGTACACTGAAAAAAGTTCAGTTTACACTCTATGGATCTTTTGCAAAAACTTATCATGGACACGGAACGGATCGTGCCTTATTAGGTGGAATCATGGGATTTGGAACCGATGATATGAGAATCCGTGATTCTTTCGAGATTGCAAAAGACATTGGACTTGATTTCTCTTTTGTACCAAATGAAATAGAAACTGATGTCCATCCAAATACAGTGGATATCTTAATGGCAAATGAAAACGGAGATCACATCATGATCCGTGGGGAATCTTTAGGCGGTGGAAAAGCCAGAATTTGCCGTATCAATGATGTAGAAGTTGATTTTACTGGGGAATACAGTACCTTGATCGTGATCCAGAAAGATAAACCTGGCGTTGTTACTTATATCACAAAATGTCTGAGTGATCAGGATGTTAATATCGCTTTTATGCGTCTTTTCAGAGAATCTAAAGGAAATACAGCTTATTCTATCGTTGAATCCGATGGGCTTCTTCCTGAAAACATCGCAGAGGAGATTAGGAAAAGCCCAAATGTCTCAGATGTTATGATCATTCAGCTGTAGAAAGGAGACTGAAATATTATGGATTTTAAAAACGCAAATGAATTGCTTGATTTATGTAAAAAACATGATCTTCCAATCTCCGAAGTGATGAGACAGCGTGAGATCGTAGAAGGGGAAAAAGAAGCTGATACGGTTCATGATGCAATGGCAAGAGTTCTTGAGATCATGAAAAATGCTGCTTTTACTCCGATCAAAGAACCGGTTCGTTCCATGGGTGGACTGATCGGTGGCGAGGCAAAGAAGATTGCTTCCCGGTATCATTCTGGATTTGGAATCTGTGGTGATCTGTTAGAAAAAAGTATAATCTATGCGATGGCGACTCTTGAGACGAATGCATCCATGGGGTTGATCGTAGCATCCCCAACCGCAGGGTCTGCCGGAATCGTTCCTGGACTTTTACTTGGACTTCAGGAAGTTTATAAATTAGATGATGAACAGATCATTCAGGCACTGTTTAATGCCAGTGCGATCGGATATCTTGCTATGAGAAATGCAACGGTTGCAGGTGCTGTCGGCGGGTGTCAGGCGGAAGTCGGTGTTGCTTCTGCGATGGCTGCTTCTGCCATTGTCGAACTGCTTGGCGGTGACCCAGAACAATGTCTTGGAGCTGCCTCTACCGTTTTAATGAATATGTTAGGTCTTGTTTGTGACCCTGTTGGCGGGTTGGTGGAATATCCATGCCAGAACCGTAATGCCGCAGGTGTTGCAAATGCGATCATCGCAGCTGAGATTTCTTTATCTGGAATCCATCAGCTCATCCCGTTTGACGAAATGTTAAACGCAATGTATATCGTTGGTAAACGACTGCCAGCTGAACTAAGAGAAACCGCCCAGGGAGGCTGCGCTGCAACTCCTTCTGCATGTGCTGCATGCGGAGGTTGTGCGTAAAAATTCCTTCAGAACACATTTTTAAATAGTAGGTAATAAATCAATCTCTTTTTTGCCTCTTTTGGGTGTTTTCATATATTGGAATCTAAAAGAGTGTCTGCATCATTAAGTGATGCAGACACTCTTTATTTACTATATCTTAAGCATCCGATATCCAATACCTATATGTGTCTGTATATACTGCATGCCATCTTTATCTGGCTGTAATTTCTTCCGTAATGTTGCCATAAACACTCTAAGTGATGCAACATCATTTTCCAGTGAACTGCCCCAGATCTGTTGCGTGATATAAGTGTGAGTCAATACTTTTCCAACATTATGAGACAGCAAACATAATAATTTATATTCGATTGGTGTTAAATGCAGTTCTTTATCTTTTAAATATGTAGATCCTGCTGTATAGTCGATCTTTAACTCTCCATTTACAAAGACTGCTTGTTCTTGTTCCTCGCCTGACTGGATTAATGCTAATCGGCGCTGTGTAACCCTGATCCTTGCAAGCAGTTCATCAACTGAAAATGGTTTTGTGATATAATCATCTGCTCCTGCATCCAGTGCTTCTATTTTATCTACATCTTCACTTCTTGCACTGATAACGATAATTGGTACGTTAGACCATGTTCTTACTTTTTTGATCACATCCACACCTTCCATATCAGGCAATCCAAGATCTAATAAAATGATCTCTGGTTTATGAGAAGATGCTTCTAAAATAGCTGAACTTCCATTTTCTGCTGTAATATATTTATAATCATGTGTTTTTAATGTTGTCACGATCAGATTACGGATCGGCCGGTCATCCTCCACGACTAAAATTAATGCTTTATTCATTTAATGTAACCTCACTTAATGGCAGTGTAAAAGAAAAAATACAACCATGTGGTGTATTGTCCTCCAACACCAGTTTCCCGTTATGCACCTCTATGATCGAACGGCAAAGTGCCAAACCTAAACCAAGACTTCGATGGCTGTCTGCGATCGTATTTTTCCCTGTATAAAACATTTCAAATATATGCGGCTTCATTTCATCACAAATTCCAGGGCCGTTATCTTCTACTTGAATCTTTGCTTTTCCATTTTCATTCATGGCACAAATGCGGATTGTAGATCCTTTCGGTGTATATTTAATTGCATTATCGACCAGATTGATCAACACTTGCAGGATCAGCCGCACATCCATATGTGCAAGTATCAATTCATCGCATTCTGTAACGATCTGATACTCTTCATGTTTCCTGCTGATATGCCGTAATGATTCCGCGATCACCTCATCTAATAATTGATCTGTAAATTTCAGTTTTAATCTTCCATCATTTAATCTTGTGATCGATAATAAATTTTCAACGATATTGATCAACCATTCTGAATCATCATAAATATCTGTATAAATCTGATGTTTTGTTATATCATCAAGACGTTCTCCACTATTTAACAGCATGTCTGCATTCCCAGAAATGGAACAAAGTGGTGTCCTTAGATCATGTGAGATCGCACGAAGCAGATCTGCTCTTAACTGTTCATTTTTGGCAAGAACGGAGATTTTTTCTTTCTCCATGATATTCTTTTTATTTTCCATGGCAAGTGCACATTCATTGATCACAGAAAGTAAGATACTATATTCGAAGGAATCTAATGTATATTCGTCAACTGGTATTGCGATCACACCATACACATTATCCTCAATACAAATGGCAAGGTATAGACACTGTGCATCTTTAAAACGTTCGGTCGTTGCTCCAGCACGCTGCTTGTTTTCATACACCCATTTTGCGATCTCCTGCTCCCTGCTTGTCAATAAATCTTCTGTCTGTTCTTTCTTTTTATTCGAAAATATATGTGGTGCTGACAATTCATCGCCTTCCACAACATATGCTACAATACTGCGGTCTAATAATTTGATAAGCTGTGTACATGTAATACTTAAAATATCCGTATCGTTTTTTTCTTTTTGAAGTAACCGGTCTGTGTCAAATAAAATCTGTGTACGAAATGCAGATTGTGCTGAAAGCCTTGCATGTGTTTTTAATTTTGCTGCAAGTGTTCCAGTAATGACAGAAGATATTAACATGATCACAAAAGTTACCGGATATCCAACTGCATATGTCTGAAATGACATTCTTGGTTCCGTAAGGAAAAAGCAGAACAAAAATACACTTAAGACAGAACCTCCAATGCTGTATAAATATCCATCTGTAAGGATTGACGTTAATAAAACACCCAAAATATAAATTGTAACGATGTTTGTATCTGTAAATTGAAGTTTCTGGATGAATAGACCGATCAACGTACAAACTGCAAATATAAATAATGTCAATAAACTGTCTTTCATCGTAGGCTTTCCTACATAAACCGCTCCATGCGGTTTTCGATAATTATCTAAGTTCATCGCATCTGGAATAATGTGGATATCAATATCAGGAACAGCCTCGATCAACTTCTCTGTTAATGTCTGTTTGCTGAAAAAGTGATTTCTCTTTGCACTGCTTTGTCCGATCACGATTTTTGTGACATTTGATAAATGTGCATATTCCGCGATCTGTACCGGAACATTTTCCCCATGTGTCATTACGATTTCCGCACCAGATTCCTTTGCAAATTGTACATGAGCTTCCAGTCTTCTTTTGTCCGATTCTCTTTCTCTTTTTCCTGTCTGTACATACAATGCCGTAAAACGTGCCCGCATATCTCTTGCCATTTTTGCTGCTGTACGTATGATCTTTTCATTCGATGGTGAAGAAGAAAGACAAACAAGAATGTGTTCGTTTTCTTTGTTCAGCTCTACAAATTCTCCTGTGCTCATCTTAGCCCCCTTTCCTTATCGGATGCATTATATCACGATCGTCAATAATAATCCATAAACACATCAATCATCGTCATCATCTTGCTCCCTGTCAATTACTTTCCGATTTTCTCCAAGAAAATAATTTACTTTTTTCAAAAAGAATAACACAAATGCAAACATCAGTATTACCGCCAATGCTAAAATGAAATCTGACATAAGCTCTCACCTCTTTTTCATGACATCAGATACAAAAACACTTTTTGATCGCTTTATATTCTCCTAATACCAATAATGTAACATCTTCCTTAAAACAGGTATCCGCAGATATCGCCATACTTACTTTTCCATCATCTTTTACTGCCATAATGTTAATATCATATTTTTTTCTAATATCAAGTTTTCCCACTGTCTTTCCGATCCATTCCTTCGGAACCTCTACCTCAAAGATCGCATGTGAGGCATCGACTTCCATATAATCAAGAATATGATCATCGGTATAACGGATCGTTGCCCATTTTGCCACCATTTTTTCTGGATAAACTACCTTATCGGCTCCATTTCGTAAGAGGAATTTTTCCTGTACATCTCGTTCAGCTCTGGAAATAACCATTTTGCCTCCAAGTTCTTTTAACAGACAGGTGGTTTCCAACGAATTTTGAAAATTCCCACCGATCGTAACAAAACAGATATCATAATTCGCAATCCCCAGAGATTTTAAAAATTCCTCATTCGTACTGTCCCCAATCTGTGCATTCGTAACATATGGAAGTGCATCATTCACTCTTTCCTCATCCAGATCAACTGCCATGATCTCATGTCCAAGCTGACTTGACTGTATCGCTATATGTTTTCCAAAACGTCCAAGTCCGATCAATAAAATATTCTTCATCATCAATTCCCTCTTTCTTTTATCCCACTATGATCTTATCAAGTGGTAGTCTTGCTTTTCGTTTATTTTTATCTGAAAATACTGCATAGATCAGCGTCAAACCGCCAACACGTCCCAGATACATCAGTATGATCAAAATGATCTGTGACAGAATATGAAGTTTTGGTGTGATTCCTAATGTCAAACCTACGGTTCCAACTGCAGATGCTGCTTCAAACAGACAGCTTGAAAGCGGCAGTCCCTCATACACACTGATCGTCATTCCACCTGCAAAAAACAAGATAAAATACATCATTGCGATCGTTGTTGCATTTTTTATCACACTAACATCGATTCTTCTTCCAAATGCTGTCACATCATCACAACTTTGAAAGGTCGCCAGTACATTTAAAAGTAACAGAGCAAATGTTGTTGTTTTCATACCTCCTGCTGTAGAACTTGGTGAACCTCCGATCAACATCAATAAAATCATCATTGCCTTTGATGCTCCTGTCAGCATCGAAAGATCTGTCGTATTAAATCCTGCAGTTCTCGGTGTCACAGCTTGAAACAATGATGCAAGCAACCGGTGAATCCCTGATAGATTTCCATAATCCTGAAAGAAAAAGAAAACAGCTGGTAACAGGATCAGACATAATGTTGTAGTTAGAATAACCTTACTCTGCATATGGTAATGCTTAAAATGAAATTTATGAAGATAAATGTCTTCCCATGTAAAAAATCCAATTCCACCAATGATGATCAGTAACATGATCACAATGTTGATCACTGGATTTACCGCATATGATGTCAATGATACAAATGGATGCCATTTTGTTCCAAGAAGATCAAATCCTGCATTACAAAAGGCTGATACAGAATGAAAGATCGACATCCAGATTCCCCGTAATCCAAAATCATGACAGAAAACAGGCATCATGAATAACGCACCGATCAATTCGATCAATAAAGTTCCTTTTAAAATAAAACTCATCAATCGAACGATCCCTCCTACTTTCGGTGCAGAGATCGCATTTTGCATCGTGCTTCGCTGCATAATCGATATTTTTCTTCCTGATAATATAAATACGGCTGTAGCTGTTGTTATAACTCCCAGACCTCCGATCTGTATCAGGAACATGATCACTGTCTGTCCAAAAACGGACCAGTAACTTCCAGTATCCAGAACTGCAAGCCCTGTCACACATACTGCAGAAGTTGACGTAAATAATGCTTTGTGAAATGGTGTTATGATTGCTTGAGCTGATGAAATTGGCAGCATCAGGATCAATGCTCCAAAAAGGATCACTCCTGCGAACCCTAATATGATCACCTGAAATGATGTTAAATGTCTTTTTTTATAAATCTTCCATGGCATATATGATCTTACCTCTTTTTCAAATTATTTTATGACTTTTTGATTTTATCATCATTATATCTTTTATGATAAAAAGATAGTGTAAGGATATGTTCTCTTGTATTAAGATTGTATAAAGAAAAAAGGAGCATAATATGATTTCAAGAAAGGATCCTGCTTTACAGGATTCTCCGCCTGCGGCGGGTCGCTTCTGCCTCTGGGATTTCGTAAAAATATCTGTAAAATATAAAATCCATGAGAACACGATTTTTTGGTTTGTTGTTCTCATGGATTTTATTGTTTCTTATTTTTTCAAGTATTCTTCAATCATACATTCATGCTTCTTTTCTTTTTTACTATAATTAATTCCCACAAGCAAAACATTACCTGCATATTTTTGAATAGAATCTGGATATTTTTTATCCTTAATCTGTTGCAATGCACTAACAGCACTCTTATTCCACTTCAATTCCACAACAAGTGCCGGATAATCATTTCGATATTCTGTTTTTGGAATAAACACAAAATCTGCGAACCCACGTCCTGTAGGAAATTCCCTGACCGGTTTAAAATAATACTGCATTGCACTCAAATAAGCTAATGCCAATACACTGCTGAGTGAATTTTCATTGTTATATTGAATTGCTGAAACATATTCCTCATGGATCTTCTCAATCTGAGCTGCAACTATTTCTCCATCCATATCCAAAGTTGCATCCAGTAAATCCTCTGATTCTTGCTGAAATTTCAGCATTTCATTCCATTCTTTTCTTTTTGTTGCACGAATCAGTTCTTGTCTTATCTCTTCATTCGGTACAAATGCCATCCTATTAACACTTGAATACGCTAAGTATCCCATATGAATCAAATATGTTAAAACGTCATCTTTATTTACAATATTCTCAACGTCATTTTGGAATGACCCAACATCTACTTCAACAGATGCTCCCGACACCATTTCAATAATTGCGGTCTTCAATCCATCAAAATCCATATTGATCAATGGAACAATCGAATCATAAGAAGCTGTTCCTGACCAATAACTTTGGAAGTTTCCATCCGCCATCAAGTTTACAACTGCATTGGGATTATAGATATGATATTTTCCTAACTGATATCCATCATACCAACGTTTGACTTCTGTAAAATCCTTCTTATATGTCTCACAAAGTGCTTTTACTTCATCTTCTGTAAAACCGATGTAAGAAGCTAAACATCCTGCATTCAACATGGAATATTCTCGAAAATTGTTAAGTGCTGATTGTGTTTTTTCTTTCTTGATCGGCAAGATGCCTGTAAGATAAGCAAGTTGAATATATTTCGTTGGTTCTGTTCCCTTAAACATACCTCTTAGGAATCGGATATACTCATCCTGCACCTTTTTGTTCGCTGATTCATCTCTGATCAGCACATCCCATTCATCAATGATAATGATAAATTTCCGTCCTGTCTTATCCTTAACCAGAGAAAGTGCATCTGGCAAAGATACCACTTCTTGACGTAAAATCTCTGGATAAACTTCACGCAATTCATCCAGCACAACTCTTGTGATATATGGCACAACATTATCCGCATCTTCGCAATTTATCAAAAACCATTGTACATCAATATGAATCACGTCATATTTATTCAAATGTTTCTTAAAATCTTCTGATTGTCCTATCTCAAGATCAGAAAACATCTTTTCTGATTCTGCTCCCTTACTGTAATATGCTGCAAGCATATTCGCTGCATATGATTTTCCAAAACGTCTTGGGCGGCTATTACAAATATACGCATCTGTAGAATCCAGAACTTCATTCATACATACGATCAATCCTGTTTTATCTACATAAATTCTGGAATTAAGTGCTGCTTGAAACGCACTATTATCTGGATTAACAAATCTGCCCATATTTTATACCTCTCCCATTCCTTTTACCTGTTTTTAATATTTCTCTATTTTACACACGTGTTCTTTTGTTTTCTTATCATAATTAATACCAATCAACAACAGATTATCCTGATATTCTTCCAAACTTTCAAAATACTTCTTATCTTTGATCTGCTTGATCGCACCTTCTGCGCTCTTATCCCATTTTAATTCAACTACCAATGCCGATTTCTCTGCAAATTGTTTTTTCGGAATAAAGACCAAATCTGCAAATCCTTTTCCACCTGCCAGTTCTCTGTGAATGGTATAAAAATTCCTTGCTGCATATAATGCGAGTGAAATCGTATAACTCAATGCATTTTCATCATTATACTGGATATGTGGTGTCTCAAAATGTGCCTGTTCAATGGCTTTCGATACCTGTTCTTCTCTGCCTTGCCAGATTGCATTTAATGTATCTGCAGAATCTTTTAGTGCTTTTGAAACAGATCCCCAGTCTGATACTGAAACTGTATTTACATATTCTGCCCGAATTTCACTATTTGGTATCTTGACTGTTTTTGTTTTATCATCATACGCAAGATATCCAAGATGGATCAATAATGTCAGTACATCATCTTCTGTACGAAACGTTGCCATATCATTCGTAAAACTTTCGGTATTCACCGCCACGCTTTCTCCAGCGATCATACTTAAAACATCATCTTTTAGATGCTCAAAATTCATATCAATATACATCTGTAATGCTTCAAAAGTCTCTGTCTGATTCCAGTAATTTGATATCTTTCGAAATCTCATACTATTTACAACCGATCTTGGACTATACACAGACAGTACTCCATCAAATGAATATCCATCATACCAGTTCTTAACTTCTTCCATATCCATTCCGTATTGTTCACAGAGCTTTTTGACTTCTTGTTCTGTAAACCCGACATAACATGCTAAAGGTCCCGGGGCGATCATGGAAAATTCATCAAACATATTCAGTGCCGAATGTGTTCCATATTTCTTAATCGGTAAAATTCCTGTCATGTAAGATAGATAAATACATGCCTTATCTTTTAATAAGTCCCGTAGAAAATCTAAATATTTTTCCTGTGCTTCTTTATCTTGTTTATATTCCCTAAAAATGCAATCCCATTCATCAATGATCACAACAAATGGGTACTGCATTTGTGCATAAATATCCTGCATACACTCAATCAAATCTGTATCGTCAAAATAATCAACTTCTGGATATTCCATTTTCAAATCTCTGATCACAAGCTTCTTCACACGATCGATCAATTCTTCTACATTATGACTTCGACTTAGAAATTCCTGCATATTTAAGAATATGGTATTATATTGATTCAGATATTTTTCAAAATCTTTATCTTTTGCAATTTCAAACTTTCCAAATAATTCTTTTGAATTACAACCGCGGCTGTAATAAGCTGTCAGCATATTCGCAGCCATTGACTTCCCAAATCTTCTTGGACGGCTGACACAGACATAGTTTTGTGCTGTATCTAGTACGGAATTCGTATATTTTATCATCCCTGTCTTATCTACATAAATTTCAGACTGAATCATTCTTCTGAACTTTTCATTCCCTGGATTTAGATAATTTCCCATACGATCACCTCCTTGAATCAATTTTCTATAATATGAAAAAACTTCGTGCTCTTATCTATATTGATTATGATAGCACGAAATTTTAGCCGCCTCAACTTATATTAATTACATGAAATGAAAAAACACCTGCTCATAACATACATAAAATATACGTTACGATCAAGTGTCTTTTCATACAGTGATTATATATAGAATTTCTTCTATCCTAGTTGTTTACTGCAACATGTTTTGCCTGATCTGAATTGTAAACTTCTTCATCAACCAGACCTTCAGTTGCTGCTGTGATAACGGCTGCTGTTGCTGCTCCTGTTACATTTGTCATTGTTCTTGCCATGTCAACGATCGTTGAGATTGGTGCAAATACGACAACTAATTCGATTGGTAAGCCAAGTGCTGCAAATACAGCTGTTGATGTGATCGTCGCTGTTCCTGGAACCCCGACTGTTCCAACAGATACTACTAATGTGATCAGGATCAGAAATGCATACTGTGCAATTCCGTAATGATATCCTAACATATGAACACTAAATACCGCTGTTAATGCTGGCCAGATTCCTGCACATGCTGGCATTCCAACATTGGCTCCAAGACCTGCCGTAAATGATGCTACATCTCCATCAACTCCAAGTGCTTCTTTTAACTGTCTTAATGTAACCGGGATCGTACCAACACTGCTCTGTGTCGTAAATGCTACATACTGAGCTGGTGCGATTCCTTTAAAGAATTTAACAGGACTTAATTTTGCTACAAATTTAATTAATAATCCTTCTACTCCAAATGCCTGAACTGCACATAAGATATAAGATAATACTAATGTACTTAATAATGGCAGCAATTCCGTGACACTGCTTCTTCCAACGGCTCTTGCCAAGAAAGATAATACTGCATATGGTGTAAATCCAATGATCCAGTCAATTGCCTGTCCGATCACCTGATTCCCTGCATCAATAAATGCTTTAAATGGTTTTACGGATTCATTTTCTTTGGAAATTGCATTGTAAGATAATGCAATGATGATTGCAAATACGACGATCGGAATGATCTGTCCTTCACTCCAGTTTGTTGCGAAGTTGCTTGGGAATAAGTTTACGATCGTATCAACAACAGATGGAACTTCAACTTTCTGATATCCATCAGCTACTTTGTAAGCAAATCCATCACCAACTTTTAAGATGACTGCTGCGATCACTGTAATCGTACTTGCGATCGCTGTATTTAAGATCAGATAAAAGATTGACTTTCCACCGATTTTCTTTAAATGAATGGATTCGCTTAAATTTGTGATACTTGCGATGATACTAAATAACAGCATTGGTACAACAAGTGCTGTCAATACATTGGTATAGATACGTCCGAAAATCTCAACATATGTAAAATGATTTCCAAATCCCAGACCAACTGCGATTCCAAAAACTGTTCCTAATAATGTTAAAAGTCCGAAGTCTACGCCTTTCTTATAATCTAAATAATAGATAACCGCAAACAAAACAATTGTAACTGCTAGTGCGGCAAAATCTGCTGTGTTAATGCTCATTTTGTTACACATCCTCTCTTATAGTTTTTCTTTTTTCATAGTTTTCCAGTAGGAATTATTCGTATAATATCATTTCCTAGTAATACTGTCAAGAATATTTGATGCTTCTTTTTTTATACAATTGTGATTTGTAATTTGAAGACGGAAATTATTGGTGGAATATTATAAAAAGAGATCATGTGTCTGCAACCCACT
>OGPU01001714.1_pt1 | contig 17725 bp, 10 predicted proteins | sample 1552991 | NCBI WGS metagenome assembly OGPU01 (sample SAMEA2580296, study PRJEB22360) | human gut metagenome | biome: human gut; feature: human-associated habitat; material: faeces | place: Denmark | collected 2008/2010 | reverse complement strand
TCTGCTGCTCGTCGCGCTGGGTGTCGAGCTCACCGAGAGCCGAAGAAAACGTATCGCGCAGCTGCTCTTGTTCGGCAACCTTCTGCGCCTGGTCTTCTTGAATGGAAGAGTAGTACGTCAGGTTCTTCGTGAACTCTGAGATATCTTCCGAAGAAAGGACGATGTTCACCAGCGAAAGGGAACCATCTCCCTTGTACTGGGAAAGAATGCTGCCGGAAAGTGTTTCGCGACCCTCGAGCATCTTCTGCTGAGCGTCCTGCACCTTCTGGGTGGTTTCGTTGATTTGAGAATCAAGACCACTCAACTGTGCCTGCAGGGCATCGTATTCTTTATTAAGGGAATCAAGCTCAGCCGAAGCCTGGGACAGTACTGCCTGGGCGTCGGAAAGCTCGTCTGCGTGCGCTTCGCGCACAGCGCCAGTTGCTGGCAAGGCCATAGAAAGAGCCAATGCCAAGCTAACGGGAACCGCGGTAAGCGCTTTATGTACTCGTGTAGCCATAGCAAGAAGTTTAGCGTACCCGTCAGTTTTGGCCTAATCGTCCGCTTTCTCGGATTGGAACACGTTCTACCTGTGAACACTGTTGTACCAGTTCAAATATAAAAAATCTCCCCTATTCGCACAGGGCGAAACGGGGAGATTTTATGAAGAGCCGTAAATAATAGGCCAAACGAAACGTTTTCGTTTGCGCCGTATAAACTCTAGCGCGTGTTGCTAACGAAAGGAGTCTTGTCCTTCAGCAGAACATCGTGCGCGCCGCCCTCGACAATGGAAGTGGAGCTGATAACCGTAAGCTTTGCCTTGTCCTGCAGCTCGGGAATGGTGAGCGCGCCACAATTGCACATAGTGGAACGAACCTTGGAAAGCGTAAGATCAACGTTGTCCTTCAAGGGACCAGCGTAGGGAACGTAGGAATCTACGCCCTCTTCGAAAGTCATGCCCTTCTTGCTGCCGCCCAGGTCATAGCGCTGCCAGTTGCGTGCACGGCTGGAACCTTCGCCCCAGTATTCCTTCATGTGCTGGCCGTTTACCACAACCTTGTTGTTGGGAGCCTCGTCGAAACGAGCGAAGTAGCGACCCAACATGATGAAGTCGGCACCCATGGCAAGTGCCAGGGTGATGTGATGGTCGTATACCGTACCACCATCGGAGCAAACGGGAACGTACACGCCCGTTTCGCGGAAGTATTCGTCACGAGCCTTTGCAACCTCGATAAGTGCGGTTGCCTGGCCACGGCCGATGCCCTTGGTTTCACGCGTAATGCAGATGGAACCGCCGCCGATGCCAACCTTGATGAAGTCAGCGCCAGCTTCAGCCAGGAAACGGAAGCCCTCGGTGTCTACTACGTTACCAGCGCCAACCTTTACGGAATCGCCGTAGTGAGCGCGAATCCATGCAATGGTGCGGGACTGCCACTCGGAGAAACCTTCAGAAGAGTCGATACACAGAACATCTGCGCCAGCTTCAATCAGAGCAGGAACGCGCTCTGCGAAATCACGCGTGTTGATGCCAGCACCAACGATGTAACGCTTGTGAGCGTCGAGCAGTTCGTGCGGATTGGACTTGTGCTGCTCGTAGTCCTTGCGGAATACCATGTACATAAGGTTGTCGTTGTCGTCAACGATGGGCAGCGAATTCAGTTTGTTGTCCCAAATAATGTCGTTGGCTTCCTTCAGCGTGGTGCTTGCGGTGCCAACGATGAGCTTTTCACGGGGGGTCATGAACTCAGATACGGGCGTGTCGAGATCCATGCGGGAAAGGCGATAGTCGCGGCCGGTAACAATGCCCAGCAGCTTGCCCTGGCCCTGACCGTTTTCGGTAACGGGCATAGTGGTATGGCCGCTCTTTTCCTTCAGCGCAACAACATCGCGAAGCGTTGCGTTGGGGGTAAGGTTGGAATCGCTACGTACGAAACCGGCCTTGTGGTCCTTTACGCGGCGAACCATTGCGGCCTGGTCTTCGATGGACTGAGAGCCGTAGATGAAAGAAACGCCACCCTGCTGAGCCAAGGCAACAGCCATACCATCGTCGGAAACGGCCTGCATGATTGCGGAAACCATGGGGATAGAAAGCTTCAGAGCAGGCTCTTCACCCTTCTTGTATCGTACAAGCGGAGTGGAAAGGTCAACCTTTTCGGGGATGCACTCCGAAGAAGAGTAACCCGGTACAAGCAGGTACTCATTGAAAGTACGAGAGGGTTCGTCGAAATAATGTGCCATGTAGCGCTCCTTGAATTGAGTCTCATTTCCCGATCCCCCGCTCCTTGCCGGTTCCCTTTCGTGCCCGGAGGGTTTCCGCGAGGTTAATTCATTATAGACACGTGCGCGACAAAAAAGTGACAAAAAGGAGCGAGGCTCCTTTTTGTCACTTGGTGCACACGTAAATGCTGAAAATCTTAGGTTTTACGGCTCGTTTCCGAACGCTCCAGCTGGATAAAAACCCAGCCCCTTTGAATCCCTTGCTTCAATGCCGAAGGCGCTCCGCAAAGGGATGCTTCGCATTCTTGCTCTAGGCCTCGAGGAAGGCGCGATATCCGCGATACGCCTCGAAGACATCGGCCTTGGAGGTAACTTCCCACGGAGCATGCATCGAAAGCACAGCAACGCCGGAATCGATGACGTCCATGCCGTACTTTGCGGGAATGTAGGCGATGGTTCCGCCGCCACCCGCGTCAACCTTGCCAAGTTCGGCGGTCTGGAAGGAAACCTCGGCGTCGTCCATCACGCGGCGTACGTATGCCACGTATTCGGCACGCGCATCGTTGGAGCCGCTTTTTCCGCGCTCTCCCGTGTACTTGTTGAACACCAGGCCCTTACCAAGGTATGCAGCGTTCTTCGTTTCAAACACCGAAGCATACGCAGGGTCGAAGCCAGCGGACACGTCGGAGGAAAGCATGCGCGATGCGGCCAAAACGCGGCGCAGCGCCAAGGGGCTTTCCAGCCCAGTAAGAGCGGCAATTTCTGCGATGGTGTTCTCGAAGAACAGAGAGCCCATGCCTGTTGCGCCAACGCTGCCGATTTCTTCCTTGTCAACCAGCACCGTAACGGCGGTTTTCTTCGGCGTTTCGATTGCCAGCTGAGCCTCGAGCGAAGTGTAGGCGCACACGCGGTCGTCCTGGCCGTAGCCGATAACCATGCTGCGGTCGAAGCCCAATTCGCGGGCGCGACCTGCAGGCACTACCTCGATTTCGGCGGAAAGGAAGTCTTCTTCCGCAATGCCGTACTTTTCTTCCAGCAGCTTAAGGGCGAAAGCCTTTACCGGCTCCTTTGCGGCGGCTTTCTCCTCGTCGGAGGCGTCGTCGGCAGGCTCGACCTTCAGGGGACGATTGCCAATAAGCACATCGAGGTTTTCGCCCTCGACCACTTCGCTGCCCTTCTTGGCCATCTGCTGGTTGCCCAAATGGGGCAGAAGATCGGTTACGCAGAATACGGGGTCGCCGGCATCGTCGCCCACGTTCACATCGACCACGGTGCCGTCGGTTTTCGCCACCACACCGTGAAGCGCCAACGGCAGCGTTACCCACTGGTAGTGCTTGATGCCGCCATAGTAGTGAGTGTCGAGGAAGGCGAAGCCGTTGTTCTCGTAAACCGGGTTCTGCTTCAAGTCCAGGCGGGGGCTGTCGATGTGAGCGCCCAGGATGTTCAGGCCCGCCTCGAGCGGCTCGGTGCCGATATGAGCCAAAATGAGCGACTTGCCATGCACGCCAGCCCATACTTTGCTGCCCGCTTCGAGCGTGCGGCCCTCGCGAACCACATTCTCAAGCGATTCATAGCCCGCAGCTTCCGCCTGCTTAACGGCGGCCGCAAAGCAACGGCGCTCAGTTTTGTTGTTAGAGATGAAATCGATGTAGCGGGAAGCCAAACCGTCGAGCTCTTCGAGCTGGTCGGTGCTGTAGCCTTCCCATGCGTTCTTGCGTTCCAAGAAAACCACCTTTCACGGAAACTTGTTTATCGCAGGAAAGGATAGCACGCTCCGATGAACGACGTGCTATCCGAAACGAAGCGGCTACTTTCGGTGAAGAGAATCGCCCTGAGCGCGACAAAGGGAAGGCGCCCTCTCGGCGCCTTCGCATCGTATGGGGAGATGCTTCCCGAAACTATCTGTCGAACTTCCTGCGTGCAACCGCCGCCCCACTCGCCGCCATTACGGCAAGCGCAGCAGCCGCCCCAAGGGGAGCTGCATCGCCCGTTGCAGGGAGATTGGCGGTTTGCGAAGAGTCTTCATTGCCGCTGGCATTTTCGCCTTCGCCGTTTGCATTGGAGCCATCGTCGGAACCGTTGTTGGAGGATCCGCTATCCGAACCTGCGCCAGAGCCGGAACCAGAGTCGGAGCCGCCATTCGAACCGCTGTTAGAACCGCCATTCGAACCCGATCCGCTGTCAGAACCGCTATCGGAGCCAGCTCCTCCATTGTTGCCGGAACCCGTTCCCGAACCGTTTTCAGAACCGCTGTCGGAACCAGGTCCCTTATTGCCATCAGAGCCCGATCCGCCGCCAGCATTTTCTTCGTAAACGCTGTATTCACTGCTTCCTGGGTTCACTCCCGTTCCGCCCTTTGATTCAACCTGAGTAGCCTTTGAAACCAGGACCTTCGGATCGATGCCGTTGCCCGCATTGCCCGGGGCGCCCATGGCCGCGTCGTTTTCGCCAACCGTATTTCCGCCGGTTGCCTTCAGCGTGGAAACTGCAACTATGCCTTCACCGGCAATACCTGCGCCACCGTTTCCTCCGCCCATGCCGACAGAGCCACCCTGTGCCTCAAGCTGACCGTCGCCGATAATAGAGCCACCGTTAAGCATGATGCCCGCACCGCCGTTTCCGTTGTCAAGGTCAACGCTGCCGCCGGTCGCTTTCAACGTGGCACCCTGATCGATAACCAACTTGCCCCCATTGACGATCATGCCGGTTTGGGCATCTTTGCTAGACACGATGCCTTCACCTTCAATGGAGCACGTGCCCTTAACCGTCACCGTACCATTCGTTTGCACGGGAGCCGTCGGCGCTTCGACCTTGTAGTTTCCGTCGGTAAGGTAGTTAGCATGAGATCTGATTTCGGCATTTTCAAGGGCAGACCCGTCATTCAGTGTGATCTGATTAACGAACGAAGAGCTGTTTCGGGCACTCAAAGTACCTCCGTTTACCTCCACAGCGCCATAGGCAACCGAATCGTCGAGGGTCAGCTTGCCGCCCTTTTCCACGACGATCTTCACGCTCGAATAGATCTTCATGTTGTGAAGGGTGACATCTGCACCTGCGGGAATAGTGAGTGTTTCGGTGCCGAAATTGCCATTTTCGCCTTTGCCGATAATGCCGTACACGCCCGATTCGTGCGAGCCGTAAATGTCATGCAGGCCAACCGGTACAACCGCATTTCCCGTCTCGGAGATCTCGTATGGCTCCATATCCCATGAGCTGGTTCCTTCAGAAAGTGCGTCCATCCGCTGCTGAAGGGTTTGATCGTCTGCGTAGATGCGCATTTCCACCGAACTGCTTTGCTGGCTGCGCGCACCAGAGGTTACCGTTGCCGTTATTTGGTAGGTGCCTGGCGTCTGCGGCGTTCCCGTAACATAGACGGTGTCGTAGGCAACAGGGCTTACTTCCATGCCGCTTCCTTCAGGGCTGATGGAAAAGCTAATTTCGGCGTCAGAATTCCTGGTTGCAAAGGTGTTCCAGTCCTCCCATTCGCCAGTTCCCTCTTTAACCTCGGGCTTCAGACGATTCGACTGGCTCGTGCTCGATGATCCGCCACCGCCTGTCGAGGTTGCCATCACCTCGTATTCGCTACTCTGAGCAGACGTGCCGTTCACAACGAAGCACTGAAGATCGCCCGAAAGCCTAACCTGGATCTGCTCCTGCACCACAAAGCTCAACGTTTCGCTTGTCGAATCTGTCGAGCCGTCCTCCTTGGCTGCGGAAGCAGAAACCGCAACGGAATACGAACCAGCGATAGGTGCCGTTCCAGCCAGAGAGACTTTCCCGTCCGAAACAGAAGCGCTCAAGCCTTCAACCTCCGCACCATCCTGACCAAGAACCTTGGCGGCAACCTTGGCGCCGGAAGCTTTCGTTCCCTTCAACTCAAAGGGCAGCGTTTGGCTGACCTGGCTGCCCTGAACGGCAGCAGAGAACTCCTTTCCCGATGCGAAGCTGAATGCAAGACCCTGGTAGGATTCGGCAGGCTTGCCAATATTCTCGGGCTCTTTCGTGCTGCCGGTATACGCTACGGAGCCATTGTTTTCGATCTGCCCCGTCGCAAAGGTGCAGTTTTCGAACACCGCCGTACCGTTCACAACAGGCGTATTGGAAAACGAGCAATTCGAAAAATGAACCACAGCGCCCTTCTGCACCTCGACATAGGCACCTTCAGCGTCTGAGCTATTGCGCTTGTAGAAATTGATACGATCAACCGCGATGTCCGAACCGGAAGGGAACACGACTGTCATTTTATAGGAATAGCCGAAATCAACCGTTTTCGGGCCAGAGCTGAACCAACCTTCGGAATACCCCGAAAGCTCAGTGATAGACGAAGGAATGGTTACCGTGCCCTTGTCGGTAAAGCTGGTTCCCACGTGTATTTTGGTGGACCCTTGGGCAACAGCTTCGGAAAGATAGGTACTCAGCCCGTAGGAGCTGTCGCCGATGTAGTAGTAGCTATCGCTTGCGTTTTCAGAGGCGACACTCACGTCCTGATCTTCCCCTGCCGCAAATGCGACAGTCGGAGTGGCCATGGCCATGCCAGCAGCCAAGGCAGCCGCCATGCCTACCTTCGCCGCAGAGGCAGCGGGTGTACGAAGTGACTGAGAATCTTTCATATTCTCCCTTTCCGAACTTATTTCTGCACATTTAAAGTTAGCCGTGACTAATTCACATGCGGGAGTTTACCATAGGTAACAATTTAGCTGCAGACAAATTACCGGGGATGCGGCTTTCGACCATCTATAGGCTTCAGCGCCTCCCCGCCCTATCGCGAAGAAGGACCCGTGAACATAAGAAACGCTCAGTCGGGAACATGCCCCCTCAAAACAACCACGAGCGAAAACGCCGAGCTCGAGATAAGGAGCAGAAGCTTCTTCGCCTTCAACACGAACTGCTGCATAAAGGCAGCGATCGTAACCGATGGAGCGCAGCCCTCATCTGGGCAATTGCTGGAAAGGATTCTCGATAATGCGGTGGGTCTCTGCTACCGATACGAAAAGCTCTGGAGCCACACCCAAAAAGGAAGCGATATCTGGCGCTTGAATCACGCGCAGGGGGAAGCCGTGCCCATCGATGCCGAGACCACAAAGATTCTGCAGCTTTCCAGGCACTACCGCGAGGAAACCGCGGGGCTGTTCGATGTTTCCATGGCTCCCGTTGCAGAGCTCTGGAACTTCCGTAAAGCCCAAGTTCCCAAGCCCGCCGAAATTGCACATGCCCTTGAAATTGCAAAAACTGGACACCCCCGCATTATGGAAGACCACGCCCAGCTCCCTATTGCAGAAAGCAAGGTTTCCCTCGGAGGCATCGCAAAAGGATACGTCGCTGATCGCGTTAGCGAATTCCTGGAAGATTGCAGCATCCACGATGCCCTCATTAACCTTGGAGGAAATATCGTGGTGAAAGGGCGCGCCTTCTTAGCCGAAACCTCACAGCTGTACTGGCGCATTGGCATTCGGTCCCCAAAACATGCCTCGCAAAGAAAAGCCGCAGAAGAACGTGCCGCCGCCATAGCGCGCAGTCCCCACGGGACCGACCTTCGAGCACTCGGAAACCGCACGCCGCCCAACGAAGAGCCCGCTTGCATCCTTGAACTGAGCGACTGCTCCATAGTTACCAGTAGCATCTATGAGCGGTGCTTTACCGATGAACATGGAAACATCCACCATCATATTGTCGACCCACGCACCGGGCGCCCCTCGAACAGCGACCTTGCAAGCGCAACGGTTGTATCGAAGCGGTCGATAGACGGCGACGGCTTCTCAACAGCACTTTTGATCATGGGAAGTTATTGGGCAAAAAACTACGCAGAAGGGCATCCCAACCTCGAAGCCGTGCTTATCACTCGCAATGGGCAGATCGAGGCAACGAGCGGGATTCGCGAAGCAATGGGCTGCCGCAGGCCGCGCTGAAAGTCACACACTCTTCCAAAAGTGCGGGATATGGGCAAGCATGCGGATCGAGCAAATTCGAACATAGCGCTATTCCAGATGTCAACTTGCGGCGCCGCGTCGTTCCATGTTGCTGTCCCATAGACCCATCCCAACGTCCACCCAGCGCTACACCCGAATTCACTTCGCCCAGCGCCGCACCCATGCCATTTTGCCCATAGCGTCACATCAATGTTCATCCCGCCTATAGCGCAGTCTCGAAAGCCATCCCGGGAGCCCAAAAACAAAAAATCAATCCTGGCTACAACTTTTTTGCGATTGGCAATTGTTCCGAGCCGTCGAATCACGGATCATGGCGCAAAAGTGCAGGTGATCTGCCATGAAACATCCGATTCTTGCTTTGCATGGGGCGAAAGAGAGCTGCTAATCGCAAAAAAGTTGCAAAAGTACCTGGATTTTTGTTTTGATAACGGCGGATCTGCCGTAGCAGAGCGAATCCCGCAAAAGATAGGCTCCCGACAACAGCAACGAAGTCGATACCGCGAAATAGGGGGGGGTATAGGGTAACCCATCACCAGCGCCTCAATCCCATCCGCTTTTTTAAATGACTCGTATTCGTAGCACGCCTGCAGATCCAGGCTTAAATCGGGCACACTTTTCACCTGCGATCAAAGGTTTGTCCTCCAAAAAAGAAAAGCGCGCAATGCGAATCAATCTCGCATTGCGCGCTAGAAAAACCTCATAGTGTCAAGAAGCCACAGGCTCCCAACTTACGCAAGCTTGCGCCCAGAGCACCAGGATAACTTTTACCCGAATCCCAGCCCACAGAAAAACCAAGTGAACTTATGTCCGACCTGCTAGAAGAATCCTATTTCCAGTCCTGGCCAACCACTACCAAATAGTCGCCCGTGAAGGAATAGATGCCGTCATTCTTCTTAACAGTGCCAACGCCCAGCAAGTCGGCGATCTTCTGCGCTTGGCTGGAGTCGGTGCCGTTGTATACAACGATCGTCTTCTTGTAGTTGTAATCGTCGGCGTTGCCCGTTTCGCAAACGGCGCCCTGCGGGGTGAGTTTCGATGCCGTTTCGTTCGCACAACCCTGAATGCCACTGCCGTTCTTTACAGCAATCTTCACACCAGAAAGCGAAGAGGAAGAGCTCGAATTCTTGGAGCCGCTATCGCCAGAACCGCTGCCACCTGTTCCCGCCGAAGACATTACCGTGCCAGTCGCAGAGTCAACAACGGTTTCCTCCGTAGGTGAAAGCCCCTGCTTCACGCGACTCATCATCTTCTGCCACTCTTGGGTATTCACTTTTTCGTACCAAATATCGTTTTCATACACTGAAGTGGTGGAGACTTGAGCCGAATATACGTTGTTGTCAACGTCGATGCCCATCATGGCCTGCGCTAAATACGGCTCGTTTTCGAGCGCTTCAGCTGGATAAAAACCCAGCCCCTTTGAATCCCTTGCTTCAATGCCGAAGGCGCTCCGCAAAGGGATGCTTCGCATTCTTGCTCTAAGCCTCGAGGAAGGCGCGAAGCATTTCTTGCCACTTCCCCCAAAGGAAAAGAGGGATACCCCATTCCCCTAATTGCTCTTTCTCGAAGTCCATTTCTTTGCCAGCTTACGCCCTGCATCCATGGCGGGCTTTTCCACAAGAAACCACGAGGCAATCGCAAAAAGCAGCGTTATGCCAAACGAGATAACTGAACAGGAAAGATACGCACATGGCAACGATGCACCGCCAAGCCAAACCACGCATTGCTGAATGGGGAATGCATAGATGTAGATACCGTACGAATAATCATTTTTCTTGAAGCACGGAGCGAAACGAGGATTGCTAGTAAGCGAAAAACCTAAAGTGAATGTGCATACACATACGAACATGATCAGCGAGGAAAAGATACCTACCTGATCACGGAAAACGATTATCACGAGCAGAGCCACAACCGCAAACTGGCTGTCGCAATACTTATCGAGGCCAAGTTCCAAAACTGCCACACCTGCCATGTAATAGGCGAAAAGCCTAAAAAGGTTGTCGAGCACCTTGGGAAGCGGGTACAAACCCGAATAAGAAAGAAAATGCACTAGAACCAGAACCGCAAGAACAACGGCAAATACCAGCTTTCTACCACCGCATAGCTTCTTTGTTGCCGCATAAAGCAATGGCGTAAGCAAATATGCCAAAAACTCATAGCGCAGAGTCCAAAGTGACCCGTTTACGGCATACGGAAGAGGGTTCGCGTCGAAAACTCCCGGTAAAACATTGCTGATAGGAGCTAGCACAATCAAAGAAAGATACTTCCACGTCCCCGCGTCGGCAAAGTAATCGCCCAGCGGGAGGCTCGTGACAATCGGCCCCATAACGAAAACGCTTAGCAAGATCACTACCGCAAGACCAGGAAAAATACGAGCAATACGGCGAATAAGATAGCTACCGAAGCTTGAAGAGCGGGTCCAGCTTTTCGCGATAAGGTATCCGCTGAGCACGAAGAAAATGTTCACCGCAATAGGGCCCAAGCCCTGCCCCATTATGTAGGGCTCGGGAATAGCCAGCAATGAAGCCATATGGAACCAGATAACCAGGCTTGCCGCAATAAAACGTAGGAAATTAATGTTGTTATCGCGCGAAGGAACGGAATAGGTTTTGCCTGCTGAACTCAAATAGCTTCCTTTTCTTTGGTACATGCAAGGGCAATTATACAAAAAGTAATGAGACCAGAAGCTTCATGGAGATAACCATAGTCAAGAAACAGAAAGGCGGCCGAAGCCGCCTTTTGCAGTTTATTTCCAGTCTTGGCCGACAACCACCAGAATGTCCCCTGTGTAGGTATACCGCCCATCGTTCTTCATCACGGTGCCGCATCCCAGCAAATCGGCAACCTTTTGCGCTTTATCGGCGTTGTCGCCATCGTAGATTACCAAGGTTTTAGCGTAATTGGAGTCGTCTGCGTTGCCGGTTTCGCACACCGCTCCTTGAGGAGTGAGCTTAGCAGCCGCATCGCTCGCGCAGCCCTGAGCGCCATTTCCGTTCTTCACAGAAATTTTTGTGCCGGAAAGAGAAGAGCTTGACGCACCGCCTGAACCAGAGTCACCCGAACCGGAGCCACCGCTACCAGACGATGCCATTACAGTTCCCGTTGTCTCATCCGTCACATCACCTTCCGTGGGAGACAAGCCCTGCTTCACGCGACTCATCATTTTGTTCCATTCGGAAGTGTTCACCTTCTCGTACCAAACATCATTTTCATATGACGAGGTTGTAGGAACCGCAGCGGAATACACATTCTTATCGATATCGATGCCGAACATACGTTGCGCCAAACCAAGAATGTCCGCAACAGAGTAATCGGTGGTGATGTACTGGGCCAAGGTGCTCACCGTATTGGTAAGAGTACCGATATCGGAGCTCATAAGCTTCTTCATAATGGCCGAAATCATGGTGCGCTGGTTGGCGGAACGAATAGCATCACCATCGCCAATAGCATCGTAAGCATGACGGCTGCGGCAATAGATTAGCGCCTGCTCTCCGTTCAAAGTTTGCTGACCAGCCGCGAGATATCCCATGTAATTCGGGTCGTTAATCTCATATTGAACGTTAATGTCGATACCGCCAAGCGAATCAACCACCGCCGCAAAACCATCAAGGTCGATTTCCGCGTAATGGCTGATAGAGACACCCGCCAAGTCTTCAACAGCTTTGATGGCACCAGAAGGCCCACCAAATGCATAAGCCGCGTTGATCTTCTGAGTGCCGTGCGTCCCAAGCTGAATCTGCGTGTCACGAGGGATGGACACCAGGGTAACTTCCTTATCCTTGGGATCGATACGCGCAAGAATCATAGAATCGGTGCGATACGACCCACCATATTCATCCGATGATTCACGGCCCTCGTCTTTATCGATGCCGATAAGCAGCATATAGAACGGGTCCGATGCCGAATCGGTAACCGTAAGCGAGTTCAGAAGGTCTGCGTCAACGTCTTTGTTCAGCGCCTTGTCGAGGTTATTAAGGTAAGCCCAGGCAGCGCCTACGCCACCAAGAACCAAAGTCAAGCAAACGGCAACCACACCGAGCGCAATGCGCTTGCGACGCTTCTTCGTGCGCTCGCACTTAGCGCGAAGGATCTCGCGATCATGCGCATTGCGAGGAGTATACGGGCCGCGCTTGGTGGGCGAACCATAAGCACCGACCGAACGATAATTGCTCTTTTGTTGTGTGTGAACAGGGGAAACATGCGTGGATGAACCATAGTTGCTGGCTCCATACGCATTTGTGCTCGAGCCGCTAGGGCGACGCGAAGCATGCGACGCGCGAGACGTACGAACATACGGGTCAGAAGCACTTCCCGCTGAGCGATGCGGCGTGCGCGAGGAGGAAGCGTGCGCCGCCTTCCTTTCAGCACGAGCCGATCGTTTTGATGGCTTGTTATTCGAAGCAAACATGCAATAAATGATGAAAGAAACGTTAATACCATGCAAATTAATTCGGCGAAAACCACAGTATGCGCGAATGAAAACAAGGCAATTCACGCATTATTAGTACAGACATATACTATTTGTTGAGTTTTTTGTGAACAAAACGTGAAGCGCTTCAGCTCGGACACGGCACAGAAAAGGAACGGCGCCCCAGGCAACCTAAAAGGTAAAGGTCTCGGCAAAAATAGCGTGAAATCACAACCTGCTATTTATGCTCCAGGCACACCCAGTCGCTTTGCCATATACGCATTCGCAGCGAGCTCGGCTTCGTCTTCAAGGGCAACGAGCTCCACTTTGTTGCCCAAACGACGCTCCATCGCCGCAGCAATAAGGTGATCGGCAATAGCCGGGTTCTTGCCCAGAAGCGGACCATGCAGATAGGTGCCGATGCAGTTGCGATACAGGGTTCCATCGCAACCCGAATCGTCGTCATTGCCGTGGCCCACATTGGAAACTACTTTGCCAAATGGCTTCAAGGACGCGCCGAGCTTCGTACGACCGGCATGGTTTTCATATCCCACCACCGGCTGCGGAGAAAGCTCGGACTCCAACGCAATGTTTTCGATAAGACGATCGGAGCCAGCGCCAGCACGAACCGTCTTCAGGTCGAGGATAGAAAGGCCCTCCACCGACTCATCGCCCATAAGCCAATTACTACCCAGAATCTGGTAGCCGCCGCAAATAGCCAGAAGCGCTCCATCGCCTTCTACATAGGTGCGCAATTCTTCGCGCATGCCCAGCAGCACTTCGGATGCCAGTTTCTGCTCGCGGTCGGGGCCGCCGCCCAAGAAAACGATATCGGCCGAAGTAAGATCGACCGATTCCCCGTAGTGAACTGCTTCCACCTGCACAGGGATGCCGCGCCATGCGCAACGCTGAGCAAGCACCCGCACGTTGCCGCCATCGCCGTACAAATTAAGAAGATCGGGGAACAGATGCACGATGCGCAGAGGCTGCTCGTCGAACTTGGCAGCTTCAGCTTGGTGCACATAAGCGCCCGAAACCCACTTCTTACTGCATTCTGGCTTGGCATCGCCCGATGTCGGGTTGGCAGGTGCTGCCTTATCAGCACGCGCCATCAGGGCGGAGCGCACTGCGGGGAGCGAGGTGTAATTGGCGATAGCGTAGATATTCCATTCGGAAGGCAGCTTCAGCGCAGCATCTACCACTTCGTTGACGCTATCGACGATCTTGGCGTCGATGCCCGCATACTTCAGACGCAGCTGCAGGTCGTTTTTGCGGATTCCGCCAGCGAACACCATGACGTCTTCCTGGCTGGCTAGCTCCTCAAAGTCGCAGTCCCAAATCCAGGAAATGTCGCGTCCATCGGCTTCGTTGTCGTTAATGAAGAACGCCGCAACCTTCTTGCCCGGCGCCTGGGTGATAAGTTTCATGTTCTGGTTGAAGCCCGTCGGGTTCTTCGCCAGGTTCAAAAGGACAGGGCGCCCCTCGATGGTAAGCGACTGCAAGCGTCCATTCTGCGGGTCGAAAAGATCGACCGCCTTTTGGAACACCGCGTCGGAAACGCCAGCGCAATGGGAGGCCAACCAAGCAGCCATAACGTTGTACACCATGTACGACCCCGCGCGCTGCGCGTGAAGATCGACGCTTTTGCCCGTTGCCACTTCTTCAACCGAAAACGTGATTTCGTCTCCGAACACTACGCTCTTGGCGGCGAAATCCAAATCGGGGCGGCTAAATCCGCAGTTCGGGCACGAATACGTGCCAAGCTGACCGTATTGTCGGTGGCCGTTGAACCTCTTAGCCGTAAGTAAACATAGCCGAACAGCGCTGACACATCTGAGCGTCTGCCACGACGTTTTGACGCTGGTGCATGTCTTCGCCCACGCCAAACGCAACAGACTTGTTGGACACGCGCTGCGCAATGATGGTGCACAGCGGATCGTCGGCGTTGTATAGCAGAGTGGTGTTGGGAGACTGCTCCAAGGCAGTAGCGATGGCGTCTTGCACACGATCGATTTCACCACAACGATCCAACTGATCGCGGAAGAGGTTCAGCAGCAAAACGTAATCCGCCTGTACCTGCGGCAAGGTGTGAGCCAGCCACAACTCGTCTGATTCGAATACGCCCCATTCCACAGTACCCTTGGTTTGCAGCAACGTGGTAGCCACGCCGTAGGCAAGGTTGGCTCCCGTGCGATTGCACGCGATGCTCTTGCCCTGGCGCTCCAACGCATCGGCAATCATATTGGTAATGGTGGTTTTGCCGTTGGTGCCCACCACGACAATGGAACCTTCGGTAATCTTGTCCATGGACTCGGCGATAATACGTGGATCAATTTTCAAGGCAATCTTGCCAGGCATATTAGCGGCAGGCCTGTGCGCCAAGTGACGCAAACCCCACGTGCTCAGCGAGCTTGCCATATTTCCCATTGCCTTGCGAACGCCCATGACATCCCTTCCACAACATTTGCTGGCCTTATATAAAGGTCAAAGCGCTTTTTGCTTCAGCACATAATACGGCACAGCTTTGCAGAACGCGAAGCGGGCTCATGGTTGCCCACCGAAACAGCGCAGACTCGAAATCGTTCCCAGCAGTTAAGCCCCGAGAAGGCGGAATGCCCACTCCCTCGCACAGAAAGTGTTGCGCGCCGAAGCCCACAGCACAGCCAAGGGACTGAACCCACTCCCCCACGTGGAGAGCGCTGCGTGACGGGCGACTGGCAGTGGCAATATTCTCGCGCGATGCGTTCTCGGGGGTCTTGCCGTGGCAAGATTCCGCCGCGGTGCGTTCCCGGGCGTCAATCCGTGGCAAGTTTTGCGCTCCATGCATCCCGAAAGCGGCCTCGGGCGGGAAAATCGCCCCTTCCTGGCAAGATTCGCACGCCATGCATCCGAAACGAGCTGGCTTTGGCAGGATATGCGCGCCATGTATCCGAAAAGCCCTGCAAATCGCCGTTGGAGGATACACCGCGCGAAGATCCTGCCAGGAAGGGGCGCTTTTCGCTGCACGGGCCCCTCGAATCATGCACGGCGCGCGAATCTTGCCATCGTTCAGCGCATGAGAGGAAAGGATCGGGCCGAAAATGCCTACGTTTTGTCAAAAACTGAGCCCTAAAGACGAAAAAATGAGCCCTAAAGTGCTCACTAGTTTTTAATTGCACGGAAATCTGGTGGCTAAAAGTCAAATTCTGTCCAACAAAAGCATCTAAATACAGCGGCACCAGAACTGCATTTCGCACATTTGCGACAGTTTATGCCACAAAACATCAGTTTCGTGTTCCGCAGAGTGAAATATGCGACAAAACAGACCTTAAAGCCCATTTCAGGCACCCAGGCGCAGCGCCCAACCCCCTAAAGATTAGCGGTATACTTTGGGTTAAGCGCGCATACGTACGTAAGCAGGAATTTACGATAGGTTGCACGCGCGCTTGCAGGGGGAGGTTCGTTCCAAGGAACCAGGCAGCCACAAATCCGTGGGTCTGCCTCATGAAGCGAGGAATCATGATTACGGACTTGAAGGTCAACGAAAAAAACAAGAAAGAGTATTACGAGAAGGGGTACTGGACCGAACGTACCTTAAACGACATCTGGAATACCCAGGTTGCCGCTTTCCCTGATCGCGAATACGTAAGCGACAACCTAGGCGTACGCTACACCTACGCCGAAATCGACGACAAAGCATCGCGCCTGGCAGCTTGGCTCCACGAAGTTGGCGTGAAAAACGGCGACGTGGTTTCCTACCAGATGCCACCTTGGTCAGAATTCTGCATCCTCTACGTTGCCTGCTTGAAAGTTGGCGCGGTTAGCCATCCGCTTCCCGTCACTTTTAACGACGAAGACTTGATCTACTCCATGAATCTGGTGGAAAGCAAGGCATTCATGTGCCCCACCTTCCATCACAAGACCAACTTCGAAGACCAGATTCTTTCCGCAGTCGATCGCATTCCCACGCTTTCCAAAGATGCTATTTGCGTTCACGACAAAACAGTCGAATCGCACGGCACCATCACGTTGAAGCAAATCTGCGAAACGTACGAGCCCTACCGCGAAAACCCTGGCAGCAAATCAGACGATGTGGTCTTGATCCTTTCCACTTCCGGCACCACTGGTCGCCCGAAGGCGGTTCTGATTTCCCATAATGCGCTTATTTTCTCCGAAACCACGTTCAGCCGTGGCCTGCACCTTACGCAGGACGACGTCATGTTCATGCCTGCACCGCTGAACCACGCCACCGGCTTCAACCATGGTCTTATCACGCCGCTGCTTCTGGGTGGTCGCGTTGTTCTCCAGCAAGAATTCCGCGCTCGCGAGGCAATCGAAATCATGAACAACGAAGGCGTAACCTGGTCGATGGGCGCCACTCCGTTCATCTTCGACCTACTTAACTGCGCCGAAGAAAACGACCTGAAATTCGAAACGTTGAAGCTCTACATTTGCGGCGGCGCTCCCGTACCGGGCACCATGGTGCAGCGCGCGCACAAGCACGGCCTGAAACTGTGCGAATGCTACGGCTCTACCGAAAGCTGCCCCCACCTGGCAGTTCCCCCCGAGCATTGTCTGGAATGGAATGGCAACTGGTCGGGCGTTGCCTTTGAGGGCATCGAGGTCAAAGTTGTCGACGAACACGGCAACGAAGTGCCTCACGGCACCCAGGGCGAAGAAATTTCCCGCGGACCTCATATGTTCAGCGGCTACCTGAAGAATCCCGAGGCTACCGCAAAAGACCTGAATGACGACGGCTGGTTCTTCTCGGGCGACCTGTGCATTCAGGACGAAGAGGGCCGTGTAAAGATCAACGGCCGCAAGAAGGAAATCCTCATTCGCGGCGGCATCAACATCTCCGCAAACGAAGTGGACAACAACCTGGATGGCTGCCCTGGCGTTGGCGCCCATGCCACCATCGGCCTACCCGATGATCGTTTGGGCGAGCGCATCTGCACCTTCATCGTACAAACCGGCGATGTTACGCCCACGCTCGATTCCATCGCAGAGTACCTTGATTCCATCGGCGTAGCCAAGCGCTTGCGTCCCGAGCACATCGAGTTTATCGATGCTATTCCCATGACGGAATCCGGCAAGGTCAAGCGCCATCAGCTGGCCGACGAGCTTGATCGTCGTCTGAAAGAACGCGCCGAATAATCTGCGCTCAGCTCATAACCTCGAAAAAACGGCCAGCGAAACGCTGGCCGTTTTTTGTGTT
>OGPU01001710.1_pt1 | contig 17753 bp, 11 predicted proteins | sample 1552991 | NCBI WGS metagenome assembly OGPU01 (sample SAMEA2580296, study PRJEB22360) | human gut metagenome | biome: human gut; feature: human-associated habitat; material: faeces | place: Denmark | collected 2008/2010 | reverse complement strand
GTATCCATATTATACGATAAAAAACAATGAAATCACAACAAGAGTACATGAAGAACGTAAGCACAATATATCTTTTTTCTCAATTCCTGCTCAATTTCCCCTCAATGCCTTTTTCCTCCGATCTTCGTATGCTTATCTCACAGCAGAGCAGTACCACACCGGTACGACCTGCTGAATCAATCAATACGAAAAAAGGAGGGAATAAACCATCCCATATAGAATTGTAATTTTCTAAAAAAGGCGCATGGATCCATCAAATCCATACGCCTAATTTACACATTGTTATTATTCTTTCCGAATCCTTTCAACAATGCTTTCCCGACTCATCTTTTCAAACTGATACTTTGGTATCACATACGCAATCCCAACCAAAATTGGAATCATAAACACACATGGCACTATCGTAAGATGCAGCCGGAAGAAAAATGCTGTACCGAGCGTATTTACTAAAATCTGCTTTGCTCCAAACACAATTAGCAATACTGCAATCACAAATGCGCCTCCCAAATATAGGAATCCCTCAGTCACTAGCATTTTCGATACCTGTTTTTTCGTCATTCCAACAACTTCCAAAAGCGCCAGTTCCTTTTTCCTGCTGATTACAGAAGTTGCTGTTGTATTAAAGAAATTCATAATGCCAATAAAGGCTAAAATAACGACAAGAAAACTACCGATCATATAATATTTACTGACAAACCGCCTAAAGCTCGCCTTCATATCCAATACAGAAAAAACATTTATCATATCATTTTCTTTCAAAACATTTTTATCAATGTATTCTTTTACTTGCTTATCCTCTCCCTTCTTGGCATCAATAGTAGCATACATTGCTGATTGATTTTCTGTCTGGGTGATATACTCTTCTTCTGGGACCATTACTGTAATATAAACAGAATCTGCATACGGATAATCCAGGGAATATGGCATCATAGCTTCTCCGATCACCCCATAATCTTTCTGCTTTCCGTTTCCGTACTCCATTTTAAAAGTTTCGCCAGACTGATAATAAGAAACTGGTTGTTCTGTATATTTATCACTATAGTCCACAATCACATAATCCCCACTTTTAAACGTATCCCAGGAACATTTTTCCCCTTTCCATTCTAACATATCAAACACCGCTTCACTAATTCCGAGGAAATGAACCTTTACAGTATTATCCGCTTTTGTTTCCTCCCAGATTTGCTTTTCATAATCTGTCCAGTTTTCTTTGTTTTTTTCTGCCAATGTCTCCCACGTTTTCAAAAGTGCCGGTTCCATCTTATGTCTTTCTTCCGAATAATACACATATCCTGTTTTCTCACTTTCCGGACACTTATTCAGAATCTCTTTGATTTCAGGTGTAATACCGTTGAAATTTGTATTCGATAAAGTGTCGGTCATCTGATCCAGTTGAAAATCAGATGCTAAAAATATATTCTGGTAAGACTCAAAATCATATCCCTGCACCAACATCACAATACAGTTGACCACTACCATAGAAAGAGCGATAGAAAGCATAACAATCAATCCCTTTTTCCAGTTACGGAACACATTTTGAACTGCCATTCCCCACCAGGTTACAGAAGTATTCTTTTTTATTTTCTTCTGTGACTGCTCTCCTTCTGCCAAATGTAGGGCTTCCACAGGCGAAACTCTTTCCACCATTTTACAAGCCTGTAGACTGGATAAATACACCGTTAAAAGTGTCAGAAGAGCTGCTGCAAAAAAAATCAAAGGATTAGCTGATACTACTGTCTGTGTAGTTTGTCCTGCCTGTGCACTGATTAGGGCATCTGCTGTCAGAGCCGGTGACATACAAAAACCTGCAAGATAACCGAAGATCAATCCGATTGGAATCCCCACTGCTGACAATTTCCATGCCTGCATACGTACAATTTTTTTCAATTGTTTTCCTGTTGTTCCCACGTTCTTCAATAATCCGTAGGCTCTAATATCCGTTTTCACGGATATATTAAAAATATTATAAATAATTAAGTAACCAGCCAATATCACAAACAGTACCATTACAATAAGGGAAGTGAATGAAAATGAATCCTCTTCAAAAAGATTATATGCCGGATTAATCTCCAATCCTGTCCCTGCTTTCGTAAATCCTGCTGTCTTAGATATATTTTCTGTTTTCTTTTCCAGATTCCAAAGATTCTTGTACCAGACAGAATACTCCTTTCCCCCATTATAGATACCATTTTCTAATTCTTTCTGTGTAACAGGATAACAATTCTCCTTCGCATAGGCTTCAGATACCCAGACCATCTGACCTAAAACAGCCTTATCACCCTGCCAAAATCCACATATCTGGAATGTATCTGTTTTGTATTGTTTCAGCATTGGATTTACTTCCCACGTCAGCGTGACTTCTTCCCCAATCTTTGGTGTAACTCCCAGTGCTTCCAGTACCAAGCTGCTGACTGCTACTTCATTTTCCTTCTCTGGCAGTCTTCCTGTAGTTGGCAGACAATTAAAGCTTTCTGCCATATTTTTATCTGCATATCTAACTTCTACTGAAAAGCCAAAATGTTTATCTCTTCCTGCTCCCAGAAAAATGCCTGTTCCATATCGTTCCACCTCATCACTTTGTTCTATTGTTTTTTGCAATCTCTCCGCATCTTCTTCTGACAAATTCTGCGCAATAGCATGGGATGAATCCATAAATTGCTTAATTTCCGTTGCTCTTTTGGAAAGTATCATGGATACGCTCCCCACAAAGAGGCTTGTAAATAACAGTGATGTCAACATGATTGCAATAACAGCAATAATATTTCTTGCTCGGTTCATTTTCATAAATCGTTTCGTCAATAATCGTAACGTTTCTTTATTCTCTACTTTTACCATATAATCGCCCTCACTATACCAAACCACTGTCTGAAACAATTTTTCCGTCTTCAATCTGTAAAATCCTGTCAGCCATCTGGGCAATCTCCTCATTGTGAGTAATCATTACAATCGTTTGATGAAAACGCTTACTGGTGACTTTTAAAAGTCCTAATACATCCTGACTCGTTTTTGAGTCCAGATTGCCTGTCGGTTCATCTGTAAACTGTACCCCTATCCCTTTATGCCTTGAAAATGGGGGCTTTAACTGTATGCACACTTGTGTACTGTGTGTTATTTTCCATAAGAAGAGCTAGTAGCAAAGTCTCAGCCCTCCACTACTAGCTTTTCTCTCTTTTTCTATTCTTCTGTTACTGTTTTCATATAAAGTGCTTGCATGTTCTGTTCCCGAACACTCATTCCTGCATGTTTAAATTTATATCGTAGCAATGCTGCTTTTGCCTCCTCATGCGTAGACAATACAATTTGCCCTATTCCCTGCTGTGTCAACAAATCCGCAAGCGAAATTGCACTGATATCATCAATTGTTTGAAGTGGATCATCTATCAGTAAAATGTCTAACCCTTTCGTATCACCATACACATTTTTTATTGAAAGTAAAAGCGCAATCGAAAGACCATTCAATTGTCCTGTACTTAAAATATTATAAACATCACTTCCACTCTTAGAAGCTGCTTCAAATACTAACTGATTGGTTTTAATGACTGCTCTAATTCCCAACCCTAACGGATAATTTTGTATAATCCTTCCACTATACACCATTAAAGGAATTTTAATTGCATTAAGAAGCTGTGTTTGATATTCTTTATTCGCATCTTCATATTTACCAACCAATACTTTTATTGCATCTGTCATATCCTTTGTTTTATTCTTATATTCCTCATAATCTCTTTTTAGTTTTCTTAGTCGGGCCTCTTCCGTAGAAAGCTGCTGAGAAAGATTATCATTAAATAACTTCGCAACATATTGTTCCTTGCTTTGTAACTCTCCCACTGTGTGATACGGTTTTTCATTATGATAATAGGTATTGTGAATGGATTTATACAATTCAACCTGCTTTTCTTGAAAAATAATTTTATTTGGAACTTCCTTTTCTTGAAGTTCTTTCAATAAGTTTTCATATTGTTGAGAAAATTCTTCAATATCAAATTTTTCTATTCCCTGAGATTTAAACTCTGATATTTTTACCTTATCCAACAACTGCTGTAATTTCTCCACCGCTAGATTCTTACATCCTGATAAAGTATCATCCATTTTTATTAGTACTTTATTTTCCTCAAGAAACACTTTCAACACAGGAATAATTTCTTTTTGAAATAAATTTGTTATTTGTGTCTCAATATCTTCTATTATTTTTATCCCATCTGTATGAATATTTTTTATAAATCGTTCTGTTTCTATAATAGCTGAATCTATATCCGTAAAATCCGTTCCACACAATGGGCATTTGTTTTTATCAAACTTTCCAGACTCCGCAGCATTATAAAATTCTTTAATAAGTCCCCTTCGTGCCTTTGTCATCTGTGCCAGAACCTTATCAGCATCATCCAATTGACTTTGTTCTTTTTTCTGGTTCAATAATAATGTTTTTATTTGTGCTATAATTTCTGCTTTTATTTTAATCTTATTGAACAATGTTTCATCTACTGACCAGACATTATTGCTATAATTCATCAATAATTCTTTGCTCTTATTTAACTCTTTTATGAGACTTTCTTTTTTATTAAGTAATTCAATCTCCTGTCGATAAAACAATGCCATATATAATCGTTTCGGTGATGCTTTCAATTCCCTTATGATAGCATTATCTTTATATCGAAGGTATTCTTCATAGTTTTCTATAAACCCTTCAATTTGTTTAAGCTGCTGAATAACAGTCTCATATGTAACTCCCTGGTCTAATTTTATGACATCAAATTCATATTCAACTTCGTCAAATAATCGTATATTTTCCCCTGGCAGTTCTGCATTCATAACAATGTGATCTGTCTGACGTTTTATCTCATTTACTCTTTGACTTACTACACCTATTTGTTTTTCTTTATCCCCAATTTCTTTTTCTACTCTTCCAAGAATATGTTCTTGAACCGATTTCAGCATTTGAATTTTATCAGTTATCTCGGTGTCATCTAAAAGAGAAGATACAGAATCTTTTCTATTTTTATACTTATTTTGTAAGAAGTCCAAAGATTCACTTTGAGAAATATATGTCCCTATATCAAACATATTGGAACTCAAATGAAATTTATCATACAATTCTTCTTGACTAATTTCTTGACTATTAAGTGTGATAATACTCTGAAATTCATTTTTACATAAAAGTTTTCTTTCTACATGTATTTCATCTGAAAAATCAGATGATAAAATTGCCGAAATAACTATATCCTTATTTACATCATTTGCCAGTGTTCCTAATGTTTCCGTCTTCCTATTTTGTAAACTAGGGTTAAAATGCTTTATTTTCCCAGTCACCAAAACTTCAATAGCATCAAATAATGTAGTTTTACCATATCCATTTTGACCATCTAAAATCACAATATTACTATTCATAAAATCAAATTTTAAAGGTTTATTATTTGTAATATACTTAAAATTTCTAATACATAGACTCTTAAATGTGTACCCCATCCAATTACTCCTCCAATAATTTTTGATATATCATATCGGACAATACTTCTACGTCAAAAGATGCTTCTTCTATTGATCTTATAAACATATCATTTAGCATTTCAACATTCTGTTTTTGTTTCCGTATTCCATCTATCTTTTGTTTTACCATTTCATCAAAGTCATTCATGACTGCCTTTGGAAAGATTGGATTAAAAAATGGAACTTTACTTAATAAACGCGTCAAAAATTGTACCTGCTCCGATTCATCGTTCAAGAACTGTACAGCTTCTAATACTGTATCAAGCATCGGTTTCCCATTAGTTTTCAATGACCTACACCATTTTTCGAAACATTGCAGTTCTTTTTCTGTATAATAGAACACATATTTTTTATAAAAGAATTCATTTTCTTCAATTTTTATAATATCTGGATACATTCTTTCCTCTATACACTCCACTTTCCAGAACAATATCATGTAAGAATCGCTTGGTGTCGGTTTTTCTATGACTGTGTATGCATCACTATTTAATGCTACATCTTCAATCTCTGCTAAATTATCCTGATTTTCATCATTTATCTCAAGTTCCGAAAAATAGTAATACTTGCTTTCTTCTCCAGATGCATCCATAAACAATTGCACTTTTTCATTATACAAATCAATCTTTGTATCTTCATCTTTTTGCATCGGTACAATATTTCCATCATTTAATAAACGGATTATATCCAATATAGTATTAATCATGATTACCTCCATTTTGTTCAAATTTTCCCTTCAATTCCTGAGCAGAAATCAATTCTATATCTCTATAATATTCGCCTACTTTATTTGGAGAGCTATTTTTCCATCCAGATGTAATTTGTGCTTGGGATAAAGTTCCTGAATAGCTTCCCGGAATAACCGTAATACTATTTCCTGCCAATATATCAATAATGTCTGTATTATTAATAATATTTTGGAAAATACTCTGTAACGCCCGTTCTTTCCTGGCACCACGTGTAAGATCTAAAAACGTAGGTATGACCTGTTTGCTTGGCGCTTGTGAATACTTTGATTGTAAATATATTCCACAATTATCTCCCGTAACTTTTTCTGGAGTATCGCTTCTATACAGTAATTCATAAATTTCACTTTGAATTTTATCAACTGAAAGATTTTCTACTAAGTTCAATTCGTTATCCCACTCATCTACTTTACCCGGATTGAGTAATTTACAAAACTGACCATAATCAACAATTTCAGTCATTTTTTCATATCCACATTTAGCAGCACATATTCTATTACAATTTTCTAAAGAAGTATCACATTCATCTTGACATAAATTATTTAAAGCCTTTTCAATATTCTGCATAACATATTCGTAAATTTTCTCTTTCAAAAAATATTCTTTTCGCACATCTTCTTTATCGATAGCAGACTCCATAATTCCTACGATATCAGAAAATTTTATTATATATTTTCTTTTTTTAGAGTCCTGCTTGTGCATCCTTGCGATGCTATCATCTAAAAACAAACATAGTTCCCCATATACAATCTCTTCTGCCTTATCAGAATAGCCTTTACTTTTCAAATATGCTAAGATTTCCGTATCTATTTCATTTCTCACATCACATACACCAACTACTTTTGATGCCCTTTTATATAATTCAACACTTACATTGTATGTATTAGATGCATCATCCCAATCTTTTATCTCCTTTGCAACTGTAAGATAACATTTTGCTGTTGGATTATTTGATTCAGCCCGATGTTTCAACAATTTGTCCATTGCTTTGCTATAACTGTTCCATTTATCTTTAGACAAATATGCCTTAACCTGATGAAATGATTTATATTCTGAATCGCAAATAATACAAAAATCTTCTGTTTTTTCTAATTCAACAGAATAGGCGTCTATATCTTTGTTTTTATCTTTGGCTATTTGATTTATTAACTCTAGGACATACAATAGCATCATTTTTCCTTGATAATTAAATCCACTCCATGTTGGTATTGCATCATTACCTCTACCCACGACCATTACTCCTTATAATTTTTATACTCTCATTATACGACAAATAAATAATAAGTCGAGTTAATCATACAAAAATTGGCAAAATAGTTTTGGTATAGAGGCTACATATTTCTGTACTGCTTATTTCCCAATAAAAATGGAAGATCCTTTTTAGAATCTTCCGCACTAATTTCTGTATTATTCATTTTTTTCTACATTTGGTAATAAAGAAGCTATCGGCCAACTATAAAATTCTTCTTTTTCTGTTGCAGATAATTGCTGCATATGTATATCAAATTCATCAAACTGTTTCAGCAAAATACATGCACAGCACCTCGCAAATATATTCTCAGAATATTTAATCTGTGCCAATGTTTTCCTTTCTTCAAGCTCTAGCTCCCTTTTACGGGCAATAATTTGAAGTCTATTTATTGTAAGAATGGTTGAATCCATCGAATATTTCTCTAAGATATTTATTAATTTTTCAGCCAATAACAATAAATTTTTATCTCTTTCCTTATCATAAGATTTTAGAAAATCCAATATTAGTCCCAAAAGTTGATCCGTTTCTTCTTCACCGATGTTGTACATTTCTTCCAACAGATCATTTTCATCAAATATCATCTGAAATATATCCTCATCTCGTAACGCAAACCATCTGCTGATTTTCTGTGTTTTTCCATCTGGTATATCGGCAAAGATAGCAATCCGTTTACCATCCTTCAAATAATTACGAATTATATATCCATCTTCTTGAATCTTTTCATATTCTAACAGCAATTTCCTACGTCCAATTATTTGTTTGTAAAGACCACAATTTTCATCTGCTTGAAATGGTAACGATAAAACTTTCATTTCCACTAATCCCTTTTTCAGAAAAAATATGGTAGGTTCTGCATCTAAAATTTCTTTCGTTTTAAATAAACTTCTTTTAATATTTAGTTCTGCAAGTGTTTCTCCTAATTGAACAATCCGTTTGTGATATGCAAGAAATCCTTCTGTAAAAGCTGTTTGTATTTCCCCTAAGAAATTTTTTCCCAGACTTATATTTTCAATCATTACCTCCTCTGCATCAGAAACAGCTATTATAATTTTTGATGCTTGAAAAACTGTTTCAAAATTATAGTTAGTTGCCTCAACACAACGAATGGTTGTTTTTTGGCTTTTTTCTGTTAATACAAATTCGATGATCTCACTAATCCTTGTAGTCGTTTGATTTAATTCATAAATATGTCGGACAGGATATCTTTGTTCTATTTTATCATCGATTTTTATTAACCACTCACTCTCGGTCGCAGTAACTAAATCTGTCAATAAAACTGGTATCTCCATCCCATCCTTCTTGGTATACACATACTTAAAAGGACTTTTCGCAATTGCGATTGCAGGATTCATATATGGAGTTGGCAATGTTGATATAGTAAAATTAGATATATTATCATAATCGGGAATTGATTTTCCCACCCCTACCATTGCCTGTTTAGGTCTATTTTCTTTAAAAAGAACACACAGCTCTTCTAATTCTCGGACAGTTTTTACATGGTTTAAATGTACCGTAATGCTCCCCTGCTCTTCTTTTCCTTTCATTATATGGACAATATCTACCGGAAGTAAGATTTTTGCATACATTTTGTCATTATATTCCGTTTTTGAAATTGCATCAACGAAAAATATTACTCCGCCATTCTTTAAATAATTTTTCAAATCATTTATATCCACTGGATAACTTATGCTATCCGAATCCGGAAGAATATTATACTCTTTTCCCTTTACTTGAATAGGAATAAGAAATTCATTTCCTGTCGAAGCCGGCTTTTTAGTTTTGTAATATATAATATTTCCATCCCATGAAACTGTTTTGTCATTCATATGAATATCTGACTCATCCAAATATTCAGATCTAGCACACATTCTTTGTAGTGTTGTTATAGAAAATGTTTCTTGACTACTCATTTATCTGAATCTCCATGTAGTTGTTCATTTCTGAAAGTTGATTGTTTTCTATTACATTATACTATATAGCACACTACGTTTCTAGATATTTTATCTCCACAACCACCAGCAGGCGCGTTCTTCACGCCCCTGCCAGTCGCTGATTGTTTTCTTCTTCATTAAAAATTCTTGATCAGATTCAAGTCTCTTTTATTCAATGCTTTCCGCATTGCTTCATTTTCTTTCCGTAATGTCTCGTTCTCTCTTTTCAGTTTTGCTACCTGTTGCTCCAGCTGCAGGATACGGTTGTCCATTGCCATATCTAAAATCTTTCTTCTCTTATCTATCATGCCAGCCTGTAGCTGCAAGGCACGATCTACTGCCTTTCGCACTTCTGGGTTCTTATAAAAAAATCCTCTGGACAGTCCGGTCTTTTGCATCAGTTTAGGAACGGTCACTTTATCCTCTTCTTCGATCATTTCCTGGATCGTCAGTTTTGCCCTCTGAATCTTCTCCACGCTCTGCTTATGGTTTACTTCCAGCATCTTGTCATATTTGCTCATACTCTTTCCCCCATCCTGCCAGATTCGCCCGGATCATCCGGCTCATCTCTGCTCTGATTTCTCTCGTTTCATCTGCGATGATCTGGAGGCTCATCTTCCGGTAAAATTTCACATTCTTTACGGATGTATGCCCCAGTAGTTTTGCGATGGTCCAGTCATCCAGATGCAGTTCTGTTAAGCGGATACCATATACATGGCGGAACATATGCGTTCCAAATCCGAATAGTTCTCCATGGTCGTCCCGCAAATCTTTTTTCTGGATCAGATCCATCACCTTGTTTTGAACGGTATTATACTGCATAGGTCTCTTACTATTTTTCTCATCCACAAAAATGTAAACCGTATCTCCATACCTTTTCTTGCTATACTCTATTGCTTTTTCAATCAGCAATTCCAGTTCTGCACTGATAGGTTTCACAAAGGTAGTTGTTTTCATCTGCCGGATCTGGATCATAGGATGTCCGTCCTGCCGATACAGGCAGTCTGTCTGCAGGGTAAGGGTATCCGATATCCTTGTTCCTAACATCTGGTGGATGACCATAAGCCACTCCATCTGCTCGTCCAGCTCCGCAAGCGCTGCATTAAAACGAATCAGCTCACTATCTGAATAAGATTTCAGTTTCGGCTGCACCTGTCTGGGCAAGTCACTGGCCAAAAATAAAATTTCTAAATGTGGATACCCATATAATTTTCCAATGGTTTCCAGCAGTCCTCGGAGTCTCGTCAAATCCATTCGGTAATTATTCACGCCCTCCGCTTCCGTTGCAAGGTACGTCAGATATTCTTCCAGCAACTCCCGATTCAGATCTTCTGCCGAATGGATTTGGGGATATGTTTCTTTCAAATATCTGGATAGTCTCCGGATGGCTGTCAGCTCTTTGATGATCGTTGCAATCGCTTCATGATGTAAATGTTCATAAACTGCCTTTTTTGTTTCTTCCCGTAAGTCATCCTGGATAATCGCTGTAAAATTCAAAGTCTGTACATTTTTAATCGGATTCTTTTTATAGGCAACGTCCAGATTCTCTAATTTCCAGATATCTTTCTCAATCTCATCCCGTTCCTCTTTGGCTTCTGTAAATTGATATGCCTTCCGCACATATGTGATGAGGCTCGATGGCACTGTCTTTTCTTTCCCATATACGTTGATTCCCTGCATGGTCAGTTTTTGTCCATGTTCCAGAAGCCAGCTTCGGATTTTGAGCAGCCATTGTTCCCACTCCAGTTCCTGCAGGCTCTCTGCCCGGATGTGCTTATCCTTTACCATTCTACAAAATCTCTGATAGAGCACTCGTTCCTGTATCATCGTTGCCAATGCACATTGTCGGCTTCGATTCTCAATAAAGGAACGGAATTCATTTTGAAGCCCCTTTGTTGGAAGCAGTCCGAAATCAAAGCAATGGGATTCCTTTACCTTCTTTTTCTCTTTTTCCTCTGCTCTTGCATAGCAGTCTAAATCGATTAGATATAATTTTTCATCCATGGAACTCTCCTTTCATCAGTTCCGCCGCAAAGCTGTGGGTTTCTTCCTGGAAATATGCTTCACTGGCTTTTTCCAGTTTCTTCGGCATATAGTCCACATACTGTCTGGTCATTTCCTCATATTCATGCCCCAAGTAATCTCGTACCGCTTGGATAGAAATACCATTATCATAATAAAGCGTAGCCAGGTTATGGCGGTAATCATGGGATCTGAAAATATATTCCCCGTCTGCAATCTGATTTTTCTCACAGTATTTCAACATTTGATACCGTAATGTAGCATACTGGAATGCTCCACCTTTTTTGCTTTTAAACAGGTATTCTTCTGGTCCGATCTGATTTTTCTTTTTGTACACCTGCACCAGCTTATACAATGCTTCCGGAATGGGAATCCGCTTATACGTTTTCATTTTCACCTGATATACTTTCAGCCAGTAATCTCCATTCTTTTCTTCATAATCACCACCTGTCAGGGTGCATACTTCGCTTCCCCGGATTCCGGTACACCATAAGTGCAGGAACATCAACCGCAGATGTTCCGGAAACTCTGCCAGCTTCGATAAAATTTCCGTATAGATTCTTTCCGGTACACTGCGGTCATGGTGGACATGTACTTCTTTCTGCAGATAATACGCATGCCGGAAGGGAATCTTCTTCAGATATCCTTTGACTACAAGAAAATTGTAAAACTGCAAAATCATAAAGATCCTTCCATTTGCTGTTTTTTCACGGGTATCCTGTCTCTGAACGGATTCCAGATATCTCTGAATCTTCTCTGCCTCCACTTCATAGATCGGCTTTTCCTCTCCATTGAAGTGTGCCAGGAATGTACGAAGTTCCAGCAGCTTGATTCGGATGGTACTGATAGATAAATCTGTGATTCCAAACAGATACCGCAGATATTTTTGCAAAATCTTTTGATTTTCCAGGTTAGTCACCTCTCTAAAGGATACCGATTCCACAGGCTTACTTGGATTCATCCGTTCTCTGGAAAAATGGAAGCGTTCCAAAAACCACACATTTGCTTTCCAATGAATTTCCGGCGCCTGTAAAAATAGGATTTTTCTGCTCATCTGCAGGATGCCAAACATAGTACTTCTCCTTTTCCCTCGAAAGTCTTCCGAGAGTTCCTGTTCAAATTGCTGTTCTTTGGCCAGTGTCATTATCTCAATATCAGCTACTTGTTGCTTCGCACAAAATTGATAGAGCCTTTGCAGTGCCAGCAGTTTCTCTTTTCTGTAACGGCCTTTGTAGGTATGGATCACCTCTTTCAGCACTATAAAAATCTGCATCTTCAAATTTTGGGGACACTCCAGTGTAAAATCCCATAGCAGTTCCTTTCCATCTTTGCTGGTCAGAAAAGATTCTGCTATCTCAATCTCCGGATAATGGCTAAGGCACATCCACTGTTCCTGATACTCTGTAGTATAGTTTCTTCTCCCTGCCAGTGTCTGCAGTTCTTCTTTCATCCGATGAATCACGATTCCATCAAATCCCCGCAGGCAGGTAATCGGTGCAAGAACGGTTTCGTTCCTTTCCAGATATTCTTCGCAGCGGACCCTTAGGACTGCGTCCATCTCTGAAATATCAGTAATTCCTTCTTCTATCAGGAACTTCTTTATCCGGTTTCGTATGGTTCCATTTACCTCTGTACAGGCATCCACCTGCTCACAGATTTTTTGTTCCAGTACTTCCCGCTCTTCCTGCTGTTCATAAATATGTAATTGATAAGCGGGCATGTTCTTCACCTCCTACAGGAGTTTCTCCACATCATAAAGAGCAGAATGTTTTGCATAATATTGGTCACTGGCTTCCATAAGCTGGTCATCTACAAGGTTCAGATATTTGATGGTTGTGTCGATGTGCTTATGTCCATACGCTTCGCTGATCATTTCCAGCGGCCATCCGGCATCCCGCCTCATATTTCCGAAGTATCTCCGCAGCATATGGGGCGTCGTATGGATGCCTGTCTTTTTCTCCATCCGCTCCAGCATCCGGTAAACTGCGTCCACCTGCAGTGCCTTTCCTTTTGTCTCTCCTTCGATGTTTACAAACAGCATCTGCTGGTGCTGCAGAAATTCCCGGTACTTGGACAGATAAAATAGTAAAAACTGGAAGGTGGCATCACTGACTTTGGATCTTCGGTATGCCGCATTCTTCGCCCTTGCCTTGTTTTCATTGTCATCCCGGAAGAATACCCGGATGGTGTGTCTTTCATAATCAATATCTCTGGTATAATCTACCCCTAAGATCTCGCCGATCCGGTATCCGGTCTCTGCCAGAAGCATGATCAGAAGCTGATCCCTGCAGTTGGTACACTGCTTTAAAAGTTCCAAAATCTCCTGATGCTCTGCCGGACGAACGTTCCGTTCTTCCTCTTTCAGATAGCCATTGAACGACCGGAACCGCAGCTTGCGTTTTACACCGATGGAATCATGGGTAGTAAAGCTGTCATAATATAACACTTTCAGCCTTTCCATATCTGCTTCCAGCTCTAAAAAACAGAAAAACCTGAACACGTCTTTTAAGTACGCATTGCAGGTTTTATTGCTTGGCAGTTTCTCTTTCTTTTCATGCAAATGGTTTCCGGCTTTCAGCCAGTGGAGAAATCCCACATAATGTTCATACTGTTCCTGGAATTCCAGTTCCGCTACCTGGGACAGTTCCATCTCTTTCTCATCCAGATATTCCAGATAGAACCGGATGGATTTTGCCCTGCGGCCAACGGTATTCGGAGAACGGTTTGCTCGAATCAAATGCGTCAGATACTTGGACGGGAGCAGCACCATCTGCCAGCTCTGATGATCCCGAATCAAGAAATATTCCTGTTTTCTTTCCCAGATATGTTCCACTGCATATCGTGCCATTTTGCTCACCGTCCTTTCCTCTAACGCTATACACATTATACCCACTTCATGTTCAAATAGCTATTCATCAATACCAACAATCCCTCCAAAACCGCTCCAAAAACTGTACTAAATTTTTCCCTTAAAAGCGCCTGGAAAATAAGCACAAGCAACAAGGCTGGAAAGCAGATTTTTCCTATTATAAATAATACTCTACACCTTTCCGGCTGCGGATGAAATCCTGTACCTCTTTCAATTCTTCTGCTATCCGGCAGGGCGGAAGCGCACACATTACATCTTCGTGATACTTGCCGCCTTTTACCGCCCGTATATCTAAAATAGACACCACGCAGGTATCGGTTTCTGTCCGGATGGCTCTCCCAAATCCTTGGCGCAGTTTCTTCTGCATATCCGGCACAATGATAGACTGGATATAGGATTCCAAAGAGTCATACGTCTCCTTCTCTGCTTCGCTGATTGGATCTGGTACTGCAAAAGGCAGTTTCACAATAATCAGCGAAGATACCATATCTCCCGGAAAGTCTACCCCTTCCCAGCAGGAGCCGGCTGCAAACAGCACCCCATTCTCCATGGTCTTGAACCGCAAGATTTCCTCTTGAGAATGCCTCCATACTTCCACCATAGGAAATGGCAGGCTGTCTCTTAAAATCTGGTACACACTTCCCATCAATGTATAAGAGGTAAACAGTACCAGCGTATGTCCGTAAGTGGAACAGATCAAGGAATGGATCTGGTTCGCCACCATTACTGCCTCTTCCCTGCTCCCTCTCCTGCAATATTCCAACGTCTTTGGCAGGTATATCAGACAATTCTTTTCGTAGGAAAAGGGGGACTCTGCCACATATTCCTGCACTCCTGTTCTTCCTTCCAGCCCGGTGATCTGCCGGGTGCGTAAAAAGCCTGCGCCTGCCTTTAGCGTTCCGCTAGTTAAGATAGCAGATATCCCTTCTTCCCGATCCCATAACATCTTCCGAAGCAATTCTGGGATTTCCCGATTGGCTGCACATAAAATGGGAAGCTTCTCTGTATCGAATCGCAGATAGCGGACATATTTCTCATCACTGCTGCAAAAACACTCCAGCACCTCTTTTGCATCCTCCAGCCGATTCCGTATCCACTTTGGAACACATTTTTCCAGCTTTTCTAAAAGAATTTCCAACATTTCTACTCCTTCCCACAGAGAAACCACACTATTTGTTGTATGACGGAATGTTTCCCGGATTCCTTTTCCACTCTTCTGTTCTGCACCAACAACATGCAATGCGTCACACATCACTGTCCGCAGGATTCTTGCCTCTTCTTTCTGATGCTCCCGTTCCAGATAATATGCTATTTCTCGGATATCATCCATGCACAGGTTTTGTCCAAACATCTGCTTTGCCGCTTCCGGTAACTTATGAGCTTCGTCTACAATCATGATCCGATAATCCGCCAGTAAAGGCTTGTATCCTTCTGCTCTGTGATACGCATCTGCCAGTAAATAGTTGTGGTTGCAGATTTGAATGAACACATCCTGTTTCCTGGATTCTTCCAGATATCTCTGATAGCGGCACATCTGCCTGCCCGGACATTCTCTTGGACAGAATTTCGGCACACAGACCAGCCTTCTGTCAAATCCACTTAGATTCTTTACGCTATCCATATCATACTGTTTCCGCAAGGACAATAGTGCTTCTTTTTGGGCAGCATTCTTCTGTTTATGGCGGATCGCTTCGATTCGTTGTTCCAGCAGCACCCTGGACAAAAATGGAATATATTCCGTCAATATTGCTTTCTGCAATGCAATGCTGGAGGTGGACACCACTACCGGACGCTGCTCCAACGGATTTCCTCTCCCAGTCAGCATGGAATACTTCCGCAATAATACGCAGGCTACCAGATAGGCATAGGTTTTTCCAATCCCTACTCCTGCATCACACAAGGCAATCTGTTCTCCCAGCAGGGTATCCAGCATTTCATGGCAGAGACGGATCTGCTCTTCCCGGACTGCCAGTCCCTGTTCCGGAAATAGTACCCGGAAGATCTTCTCCACTTCCTGATGCGCTCTTTTTTGATATTCAACTTTATAAAACATAGTACTTCTTTCCGCATGGCGTTAATACCACAAGAATACGGCTGTGGCACTTTCCCACAGCCGCATGTATCTGATATCAACGACACACTCTTTTTTGATTTCTTATCGTTTCTTCTTTTCTTTGGCACCGTATTTGTCCTCGACTCCCCGGCTGCCACACCACATCTATGGCAGGGAACATTACAGGCGGATGCTTCGCTTTGCACCGCTCGCAGATTTCCTGAAAGTCTTGCTGATTACAACTTGGAGTCCATCCTCTTCCTTATGGGAAGAAATTCGTATCATTATCCCCCTCCGATGATCCTGGCGAAAGACCTGCGAAAGTCCATTTACAGCTATAAGGTGTCGCTCAGAATGAGAACAGGCACTGACAGTTTTCTCACGAAATGATCCGCCATCGTCTTTGGACAGACCTTTCCATAACAATCCTGCAGTGCTTGTTCCCATCCGTCCTGGCGCTTATGCTGTCACGCTTCTATCTTTGGGAACGTACCTGTAATGCTGGTATGCGGTTGTCAAGGAACTTAGGGCTATTACCCCTTTCATATATAGAGCCGATGAGAACCTCCATTTTTCTTCACTTCCTCAAAACTTTTTTAATTTTTTTCTTCAATCGTTCCATCCGTGTATAAATGGTCTTTTCCGGCAGTCCCATTTGACCCGCAATCTCACGAACAGAAAATCCCCACATCTTCAACAGTAAAATCTGCAATGTTTTCTTATCTGTTTCCATCAGAATCTGTAAAAGCTGTTCGTTCTCAATACTGTCAAGCAACTGTTGGATATTCAGTGCAACTGAAGCTTCTTCTTCCGTCTTTTGCGTATATAATTCTTCCTGATTGGAAGAAAAATGTTCCCAAAACCTTCGATCCGCATTAAAATCCTGCCAATCCAATTCCCGGATTCTTTGGATTACCTCTTCACTGACTCCGGATTCTCTTAAAATCTTTTCTTCCTGTTCCTTCCACTGTTTCCATTTATATTCTTCTTTTGCTTTATGAAATGTCACCTTTCTTTTCCTCCGATCTGAATTTTTAGAAATCAAATCGGAGTGGCGGTGACCTTGCCTTCTTACAAGAAAAAGGCTGTGTTAGCCGGAATCTTCTCCACAAAAAGAAAGATGCCGCAATCCTGTTTTGAATTGCGACACCACCAAATGCTGTATATGAAGTTAGGTTTTTCTCTTTTGTAGCTCTTTCCGGCACATACACTGCTCCTTTATGTCATGGAACGAATTCCATTCTTTCCATAAAGAAGTAGTATACAAAACCAAGCTGTCACCAGACTGTCAGTTGTCTGTTAAGTAACTGTCAGTTTTCGGTTATTTCTTTTACAATACCCCCCCAGCCTGTCCGAAAACTCTGTTTTCAAGCATAAAACAAGCTCCTTTTCTCTCAAT
>OGPU01001702.1_pt1 | contig 17815 bp, 12 predicted proteins | sample 1552991 | NCBI WGS metagenome assembly OGPU01 (sample SAMEA2580296, study PRJEB22360) | human gut metagenome | biome: human gut; feature: human-associated habitat; material: faeces | place: Denmark | collected 2008/2010 | reverse complement strand
ATGGAACTAAAAATCCCTTGAAAAATAAGGAAAAAAGACTTGACTATATAGGGAGGAGAGTTTATTTTATGGACGATACCAACAATTTTTGGATTGTCTGTTGTATTTTTTCCGTTGGTAATCAGGAATATAACATTGCCCCCGATTTTGTCTGATAAAAAGGCGTTAATTACATTGGCATGGGATACCCTGTGGCTTTTTCTTACGATTTTTGAAGTATGTAATCATTCGGGAGATAGAGAGGGAATGAGAGCTGGTTATATAGCTGCATTTATTCTTATGGCGGGAGTATGGCTTGTGTTTTGGGTGGCAAGGTATCTTCCGGTAAATGGATGGATAAAAGCAGGAACCATTTTAATCATAAGTTGTATCTGGATGGCATTTACAAATGATGTGTATGTATATTTCGCGGAACATAAAAAGCAATTAACAATACTGTCCACTAATTTTTCTGATTGGACAAATCATATTTGTGTGAATGCAAATGTCTGTACTCTGATTTTGATTTTTGGAGGTATAGCAGGTGGTGGTTTATTAGTATATGGAAAGATCAATAGGAAGCGAAAATGCTTAAAGTGATATGAAGCAGCGAAGTCAGGGATCAGGGGCGAAGCCGATACACCGCAGGGAAGTTTTTAATGGAACGGACACAGACACGAAAGCAAAATCAGAACCCGAAAAATCTGCTCTCTATTTGCTCGAAAGGCAGACAGGGCAGATATGGGGACAGCGAAAACCCTCACAGCATCGGCTGTGAGGGGTTTCGTGGTTTTTATAGTTATCTAAAGGAATGAGAGTAAAGTGCTGGCACTTCCTGTGCCATACTTTATGAGGGGAGATAGTTGTTCATCAACTATCTGAATATTAGTATAGACAAAATGTGTGTCAAAAATATGAGTAAATTCTAAAACAAACAGAAAAAATATAAATATCTCATTAAGAAATTAGAAAAACTTGATAATCTAAGTAAAAAATGATAAACTTATCACGTAACTGATGGATCTATGTGGAGAGTGGGAACCTCCGCAGAGGGTTCAAATAAAAAAGGAGAAAAAGTTTATGAACAGAGGAAAAATGAAAAAAGTTCTTGCACTTATGCTGACCTTCATTTTTGTAATAAGTGCAACCGCATGCGGTGGAGCAACGAAGTTTGATGCAGAAGCTTATGTAAGAGGCGTAATGGATGCTAATTATAAGCAGAAATATGACGAGTATGCGAAAGCCCGCGGTATTTCAGAAAAGGATGCAAAGGCAGAGATTGAGGATACATTAGACGAGCAGGTCGATACAGAGCTGAGCGGACTGGAAGCTCTGGGAGATTTTACAGAGGAAGAAAAGCAGGAATACAAGGATATGCTTGTAAAGATTGATAATCTTGCAAAATACGAAGTAAAAGAAGCCAAGGAAGATAAGGATGGCAATTTTACAGTAACGATCGAGGTAACTCCGTCTGATGTATATCAGACTCTGGAAGATAATTCAACTGCAGTTGCACAGGAGATGATGGATCAGGGACAGGATGTAAGCCAGGCGGATGCAAGTATGTTCCAGGATCTGCTGATCCAGAGTATGCAGAAGTCGATCGATGGTAATACATATGGTGATACAACGACGATCGAAATTGCTGTAACAAAAGATTCTGATGGTCAGTACGGAATCAGTGATTCTGATATGGAGAAGATCTCCACAGCCCTGTTTCCGGGATCAGTCTAAGAATAGAAAGTCAGTCTGAAAAATCAGATGAAATGAAAAGGTTCTGTCATGGAAGTACCGGAAAGATAGTCTTCCAGACAGAACCTTTTTATCTGTATGAGATAAGAGTGAGGATGAGACAAGAGTGATAAGAACGGAGAAAACCCGCTGACCTTTCGGCCAACGGGTTTTCGGTTTTTTATAGTTATCTAAAGGAATGAGAGTTAAAGTCTGACACCCCGGGTCTGCCGGGATGCCATCACTTTATGAGGGGGGAGATAGTTGTTAATCAACTATCTGACATTTAGTATAATCATAAAATGTGTCCAAATTATGTTTAATTTATAAAAGAAAATTAAACTTCCTTATGATTTTATTAAGAACTAAAATAGTGATTCTTTGTCAGATTCGGAACTAAAAGACAATATATATAAAAAAATAAGCAAGAAATCAGAAAAAAGTAAAGCCCATTTTTTATTGGAAATAAAGGGAAAATTAAGAAAATAAAGAGTGGAAAGGAAAACTAAAATTGTTAAAAATAGACATTTGAAGGGCGATGTTTATTGATTAATCATATAAAATAACCTATAATAAAAACAAATTGATAGAAAATTATCAAAGTATAATAAGAACTGCACAAAAATATTGAAGGAGGAGCTATATGTTAGATCAAACCTACTATAAAAAAGCAGATGAGATCATTTCGCAGCATGGACTTGAACCGGCTTCACTGATTCCGATCATTCAGGACATTCAGAGTGAATATCGGTATCTTCCACCGGAACTTCTGAGGTATGTGGCGAAGAAACTTGGGATCAATGAAGCAAAGGCATACAGTGTGGCAACATTTTATGAAAACTTCTCTTTTGAACCAAAGGGAAAGTACATTATTAAAGTCTGTAATGGAACTGCCTGTCATGTCAGAAAGTCAATTCCGATTTTGGAACGGCTTTATAGTGAACTTGGACTTTCAGAAGAAAAGGCGACAACGGACGATATGTTATTTACACTGGAGACAGTTTCCTGTCTTGGAGCGTGCGGACTTGCTCCGGTTCTGACAGTAAATGATAAGGTTTATCCGGGAATGACCCCGGATGCTGCGGCAGAACTGATTCACGAATTGAGAGGAGCGGAATAAGTATGGAAAAAATTACGAGCAGAGAAATACTTCATCAGATTCGTGAAGAGGCGGCAAAAAAGATCAGCGACAGCCGTTGCAGGATTTTGATCTGTGCAGGAACCGGGTGTCTGGCAGGCGGATCAGGTGAGATATACAGGCGGATGAGCGAACTTGCAGAAGAAAATCCGGATATTGACGTGGAATTTGGACCGGAGATTGCTCATGGTAGTGGCCCGTTGGAAGTGAAGAAAAGCGGATGTCACGGATTCTGTGAAATGGGACCGCTGATGCGGATCGAACCGGCAGGAATCCTTTATACAAAAGTAAAGCCGGAAGACTGCGATGAGATTTTCCACAGAACGATCGAAAAGGGAGATGTTATCCGTCATCTTTTATTTAAGCAGGATGGGATTGAGTATAAAAAGCAGGAAGAAATCCCGTTTTATAAAAAGCAGACGAGAAATGTACTGAAAAACTGTGGACATATTGATGCAGAACATATAGAAGAATACATTTCCACCGGAGGATATGAGGCATTAGAGAAAGTCCTGTTTGAGATGACACCGCAGGAAGTGGTGGAAGAGATTTCAGCATCCAATTTAAGAGGAAGAGGAGGCGGTGGATTCCCAACGGGATATAAATGGTCACAGGTAGCCCGTCAGGAAGAAAAGACCCGCTATGTAGTCTGTAACGGTGATGAGGGAGATCCGGGAGCATTTATGGACCGGAGTATTATGGAAGGAGATCCGCATAAGATGATCGAAGGAATGATGATCGGGGCTTATGCGGTAGGAGCCAGAGAAGGTTATATTTACGTGAGAGCGGAATATCCGCTGGCGATCAGCCGTTTGAAACGGGCAATTTCACAGGCAGAGGAAAGCGGTCTTTTAGGCGATCATATTTTAGGAACAGATTTTTCATTTCGCCTACATATTAATCGCGGTGCAGGAGCATTTGTCTGCGGAGAAGGAAGTGCATTGACTGCGTCCATTGAGGGAAAAAGAGGTATGCCGCGTGTCAAACCGCCAAGGACGGTGGAACAGGGTCTGTTTGGAAAGCCGACGGTTCTTAATAATGTAGAGACCTTTGCCAATGTTCCGATGATCATTAATAAAGGAGCAGAATGGTTCCGTTCCATCGGACCGGAAAAAAGTCCGGGAACAAAAGCATTTGCATTGACAGGAAGTGTTCGGCATACAGGTCTGATCGAAGTGCCGATGGGAACGACCCTGCGGGAAGTGATCTACGATATTGGTGGTGGCATCAAAGGAGACGGAGCGTTCAAAGCGGTGCAGATCGGAGGTCCGTCAGGAGGATGCCTGGTGTCGAAAGATCTGGATGTCAGTCTGGATTTTGATTCATTGAAAAAAATGGGGGCAATGATCGGTTCGGGCGGACTGGTTGTGATGGATGACCATACGTGCATGGTGGAAGTGGCGAGATTCTTTATGAATTTTACGCAGAATGAAAGCTGTGGAAAGTGCGTGCCATGTCGTGAAGGAACAAAGCGTATGCTGGAGATCCTGGAGCGGATCGTGGCAGGAAATGGAAAGCTGGAAGACCTTGATCTGCTGGAGGAACTGGCGAACATGATCACAGAAACTGCACTGTGCGGTCTTGGAAAGAGTGCGGCACTTCCGGTTATGAGTACGCTGAAAGTATTCCATGATGAGTATGTGGAGCATGTGGTTGAAAAGAAATGTGCCTCCCATACCTGCACTGCATTACGAAAGTTTATCATCAGTCCTGAGCGGTGTAAAGGATGTTCAAAATGTGCGAGAAACTGTCCGGTCGGTGCGATCAGCGGAAAGATCAAGGAACCATTTACGATCGATACGGAAAAATGTATCAAATGTGGAGCATGTGCGAGTGCCTGTGCATTTGGTGCGATTCATATTGAAGGGTAGGAGGAACAGAGTATGGGCTATATGACAATTAACAACAGGAGAGTGGCTTTTACAGATGAAAAAAATGTCCTCTCAGTGATCCGAAAGTCGGGAATCGATCTTCCTACGTTCTGTTATCATTCAGAACTGTCAACCTATGGGGCGTGCAGGATGTGTGTGGTGGAAGATGAACGTGGAAAGGTATTTGCATCCTGTTCAGAAGTACCACGGGATGGTATGGTGATCTATACAAATACACCAAGATTGCAGCATCACAGGAAAATGATCATTGAACTGCTGTTGTCATCCCATTGCCGTGACTGTACAACGTGTGCCAAAAATGGAGTCTGTACGTTACAGAAGCTGGCAAGCCAGTTGGGTATTTCAGAGATCAGATTTGAAAATCATAAGAAACCACTTCCACTGGATACCTCTTCGGATTGTGTAATAAGAGACCCCAATAAATGTATTCTCTGTGGGGATTGTGTGCGTACCTGTGATGAAATCCAGGGACTTGGCATTCTGGATTTTGCTTTCCGGGGTTCAAAAATGCAGGTTATGCCGGCATTTAACAGAGAGCTGGCAGAGACTGACTGCGTAGGCTGCGGACAGTGCAGGGCGGTCTGTCCGACCGGTGCGATCAGTATCCGGCAGGATGTTGATCCGGTATGGAAAGCGTTGGCGGATAAGAATATCAGAGTTGTGGCACAGATCGCACCGGCTGTCCGGGTGGCGATCGGAGATAAATTTGGAATCCCGAAAGGTGAAAATACACTGGGACGCCTGGTGGCAGCTCTGCGACATATGGGATTTGATGAGGTATATGATACAAATTTCGGGGCAGACCTGACGGTAATGGAAGAGTCAGCAGAATTGCTGGAGCGTTTAAAATCCGGTAAGAATCTTCCGTTATTTACTTCCTGCTGTCCGGGCTGGGTGAAGTTCTGTGAGAACCGTTACCCGGAATTTCGGGAAAATATTTCCACCTGCCGTTCTCCGCAGGCAATGTTCGGAGCATTGCTGAAGGAAGAAGCCCGGATGAAAGCGGCAGAAGCGGAAAAAGAAGGACGAAGCCTCCGCAAGACGGTTGTGATCTCGATTATGCCATGTACGGCAAAAAAAGCAGAGATCAAAAGACCGGAGCATTTTACAGAAGGGCAGCAGGATGTAGATTATGTACTGACCACGACAGAAGTGACCCGTATGATCAAAGAAGCGGGAATAGATCTGTCGCAGATCGAACCGGAGGCACTGGATATGCCGTTTGGTCTGTCTTCGGGGGCAGCAGCGATCTTTGGAGTAACGGGTGGTGTGACCGAGGCAGTTCTGAGACGTCTGGTACACAGCAGCAGGATGGAAGATCTGCAGGACATCAGCTTTACGGGAATCCGCGGGATTGAAGGAATCAAAGAAGCCTCCATCCAGCTTGAGGACAGAACGGTGAAAATTGCAGTGGTGAATGGTCTTCGCTGTGCAGAAACACTGCTGGAGAGGATCAAAGCCGGTGAAGTCCAATATGATTTCGTAGAAGTGATGGCATGTAAAAGAGGCTGTATTGCCGGTGGTGGACAGCCGGTGCCGATCGGACCGAGGACGAAACAGGCCCGGCTGGATGGAATGTATAAGATCGACAGCATGGCACAGATCAAGAGATCCGATGAAAATCCGATCATTGCAGAGGTTTATGAGGGAATCCTGAAGGGCAAGGAACATAAATTGCTGCATAATAGATAAAAAATCGCCTTATATCAGATGCACAGCAACTGGTATAGGGCGATTTCTGAATTATGTCGGATTATCGGTTATCAAGATAATCTTTTACAAGAAAGAGACTGGAAATCCAGGGTTATTTCAACACCAGTTTTAGTACCTCAGTCACTTTTTTCACCGGAATGATTTCCAGCTTATTTTTAACCTCATCGGCAACGTCATCGAGATCCTGTTCATTGTCAGCAGGAATCAGAACCTTTGTGATTCCTGCACGCTGGGCGGCCATAAGCTTTTCAGGAAGTCCGCCGATCGGCATGACACCGCCACGCAGGGAAACTTCTCCGGTCATGGCATATTTCGGGCTGACTTTCTTCCCCGTGAGAAGTGATGCAAGTGCTGTTGTCAGCGTGATTCCGGCTGATGGACCGTCTTTTGGAACCGCACCGGCAGGAACATGGATATGGAGGGCGTGGTCATCAAGCACTTTGCTTTCCTTTGGATAAAGTGATTTTACAAGACTCAGTGCAATCTGAATGGACTCCTTCATTACATCTCCAAGCTGACCGGTAATAATCATCTTGCCTTTGCCCGGAATCAGTTTACTTTCTATAAATAAAATTTCTCCGCCCGCTCTGGTCCATGCAAGTCCGGTGACAACTCCCGGTTCAGGGGAAGAGAGTTTCCGCTCATGGTGGAGCTGCTTTTTCCCAAGATATTTTTCGAGATTTGTCTTAGTGACTGTCAGTGTTGTTCCCTCATTTTTAACAAGTTGGACGGCAGCCGTCCGGCAAAGAGTATTGATCAGTTTTTTCAGGTCACGGACACCGGACTCCATTGTGTATTCATCAATAATCCTGCGAATCGCTCCGTCGGTTACTTTCAATGCATTTTTCTTAATTCCCATGGCATCGAGAGCCTTTGGAAGAAGATGTCTGCGGGCAATCTGATATTTTTCTACTGCAGTGTAACCGGAGAAATTAATAACCTCCATACGGTTGAGCAGTGGTTCAGGAATCGTATCCAGTGAGTTTGCAGTGCAGACAAAAAGTACATTGGACAGATCGTAAGGCACATTCATATAGTGGTCAGTGAAAGTGCTGTTCTGTTCAGGATCAAGAACCTCCAGAAGGGCACTGGCAGGGTCTCCGCCGTAATCTTTGGCAAGTTTGTCAACCTCATCCAGTACAATGACCGGATTGGAGACACCGCTTCGCTTGATTCCTTCCATGATCCGTCCGGGCATAGCACCGATATAAGTACGTCTGTGGCCACGGATTTCCGCCTCATCACGGATACCACCAAGACTGATCCTTACATATTCTCTTCCGAGAGCCCGTGCAATACTTTGTCCGATACTGGTCTTCCCGGTTCCAGGAGCACCGACAAATAAAAGGATCGAGCCATATTGCTTCCGGTTGAGAGCCATAACGGCGAGTTGCTGGATGATGCGTTCTTTGACTTTTTTCAGACCATAGTGATCTTCATCAAGAATCTGCTCCGCCCGGTCAAGATCGATCGGGGTAAACTGCGGTGCTTTCCAGTCCAGGCTGGTCATAAAGTCAAGGTAATCATACAGAAGACCGTACTCATGGCTGTCCTTGCCTTCCTGCTTCATGCGGTTCAGCACTTTTTCAGCTTCTTTACGGGCTTCGTCATTCATGCCGGATTCTTCAATCTTTTTCTCAAATTTCCGGGTATCGGAAATATTTTCAGGGTGAAGTTCGTCCAGTTCTTTCTGAAGATAACTGATCTGCTTCTTGATGGCTGCCTCGCGATAAAGCTGCTCCTGATCATCTTTCTGAGCTTCCTTTGCTTCGGTGGAAACTTTGGCAACCTCCATAAATTCGTTGATGGCAGCTTCGATCAGCGTACAGCGTTCCCGGCGGGAATCCGTTTCAACAATGGCATATTTTTCTTCGGGGCTGATATTCAGATATTCCGAAAGGGCAGATCCGAGATCATACATATTTTTCCGCTGTAAAATGAAACTTCTTGCCCACATTCCCCACTGGTATCCCTGGACAAATTTCAAAAGTGCGGCACGTAAACGGAGAAATTGAGCCTTCTCTTCTTCTGCCGTATAGTCATCAACCTCTGCACGAATAGATGCGTCTGCGAGAATCTGACCATTTTCCACCTCGACATCTGAAAGATCAACACGCTCCAGCGTGCGGATCTGAACACTGTCATCGTCTCCGAAAGCCTCTACTCTGGCGGAAATGCCGACCGGACAGATATGGTCAGCGTCCAGTTCTTCAGCGTCATCTTCATTTCTTAAGAAAGCAAAAAGCAGCTCACTGCCGACTTCAAGCTGCTCGGATGCATTTTCAGTAAAAAACTCTTTTTTGAAGTGATAGGTGACATCGGGAAGAAATAATATATTATAAATTGGCTGTATTACCATAGTAATTCTCCTTTCATCTGATAGATTATTAGCACTCTTAACTAATGAGTGCCAATATATAGTAGAAACCTAGCATAAAAATGTAAAAATGTCAATAGAGGCAAGGTTGACTTTTAAAATGGTTTCGTCTAAGATGAAAACGATAAAATCTGAAAAGAACGGAATAATACGATGAGACAGTTAAGAATAGGAAATGTAACCTTAGAGAATACTTATATTCTGGGGCCGATGGCAGGAGTGACAGATCTGCCGTTTCGCTTATTGTGTAAAGAGCAGGGAGCAGGTCTTTTGTGCATGGAAATGGTCAGTGCAAAAGCCATTCTCTATAATAATAAGAATACAGAGACGCTTTTGGAGATCCATCCGGATGAACAGCCGGTATCTCTCCAGTTTTTTGGTTCAGATCCTCAGATTATGAGTGAAATGGCAAAGCGGGTCGAGGAAAGACCGTTTGATATTATGGATATTAATATGGGATGTCCTGTACCGAAAGTCGTGAAAAATGGTGAAGGATCGGCATTGATGAAAAATCCAAAGCTGGCACATGAAATTATCAGTGCTATGGTCAAAGCAATCAGGAAACCAGTGACAGTTAAAATAAGAAAAGGCTTTGATGACAACTGCATTAATGCAGTGGAGATGGCGAAGATCGCAGAAGATGCGGGGGCAGCAGCCATTGCAGTCCATGGAAGGACAAGAGAGCAGTATTACAGCGGAAAAGCAGACTGGGAGATTATTCGTCAGGTAAAAGAGGCGGTTTCCATTCCTGTGATTGGAAACGGCGATGTGACCAGCCCGGAGCGTGCAGATGCCATGGTGAAAGAAACCGGCTGTGATGGTGTGATGATCGCCCGGGGAGCCCAGGGAAATCCGTGGATCTTTTCTGAGATGATCGAGCATGAAAGAACAGGGAAAATCCCATCGAGACCGACGAACGAAGAAATCCGGAAAATGATGCTCCGACATGCAAAGCTTCAGCTTCAATATAAAGGAGAATATCTGGGAATCCGGGAAATGAGAAAGCATGTGGCATGGTACACGAAAGGGCTGCCGGGTTCAGCAAAACTGCGGGAAGAGATCAACCGGGTTGAGTCTTATGCAGAACTGGAAGATCTGCTGTACAGACAGCTATAGATGTCGGGGTCAAAAGCCGAATGCGAAAGCAAGAAAACCGAATACAAAGCCGAATACGAAAGCCGAATACGAAAGCCGAATCTGCTTGACATCAGCAGGCGGTTTGGGTATAATATTGAAATTGCGAAATAGACTTAAATGACAGCATACAGGTGAAAATCAGGTTGTGTACAGTCTGTATAGATGAACAGGTCAGAACAGTATACGGACAAGGTTGAACCTGTAAGTATAGACAGAAAAGAAAGAATCAGAAAGGAAGCGTAACCGATGGCAGAAGCTAAGAAAAGATTACTTACTTACGCAGGCTTAAAAGCACTGGAAGATGAACTGGAGAATCTGAAGGTAGTAAAGAGAAAAGAAGTAGCAGGCAAGATCAAAGAAGCAAGGGAGCAGGGAGATCTTTCCGAGAATGCTGAGTATGATGCAGCAAAGGACGAGCAGAGAGATATCGAGGCCCGTATCGAAGAATTAGAAGCAATTCTGAAAAATGCAGAGGTAGTTGTTGAGGATGAAGTAGATCTTGATAAGATCAATGTCGGATGTACTGTGAAAGTATTTGATATTACTTTTGACGAGGAGATGGAATTTAAAATTGTTGGTTCTACAGAGGCTAACAGTCTGGAAGGAAAGATTTCCAATGAATCTCCGGTAGGTCAGGCACTGATGGGCAAAAAGGTGAACGATGTAGTTGACGTAGAAACCCAGGCAGGAGTGATCCAGTACAAAGTACTTGATATTCAGCGTTCATAATCAGTATAAGATATACCAGCACAGACCTCTTAAATAATTAAGAGGTCTTAGTTCGCTTAAAGGGTAACCTGAAAGCGGCAGAAAAAGATACGTTTTCTGCGTCATTCATCTGAAACGGACTGACGCAGGACAGACAATATGGAAGGAGAACAGACAGTGGGACAGAATCAGAAAAATGCACAGGAACCGGATATGAATCAGTTGAGAAAGGTTCGCCGTGATAAACTTGCAGAACTGCAGCAGAACGGAAGAGATCCGTTCCAGATCACAAAGTTTGATCAGACGCATCATTCACTTGAGGTAAAGGGTCTTTATGAGGCACATGAGGCTGAACTTTTAAAGGATCACCAGACACCGAATGTAGAGGGAATGGATGAGGAGCAGGCAAAAGAGGCTCTTAAAAAGGATTACGAAGAGAGAAGAAGCATTATGGATGCAAATCCGATCCATGTAGCAATCGCAGGACGTATGATGTTCAAGAGAGTTATGGGAAAAGCTTCTTTCTGTAATATCCAGGATTTACAGGGAAATATCCAGGTATATGTTGCCAGAGATGCAATCGGAACAGACTCTTATGCTGATTTTAAGAAATCTGATATCGGTGATATTTTCGGACTGGAAGGATTTGCTTTCAGAACAAGAACAGGAGAAATCTCCATCCATGCAGAGAAGATGACACTCCTTTCCAAGAGTTTACAGATGCTCCCGGAGAAGTTCCACGGTCTGACAGATACAGATACACGCTACCGTCAGAGATACGTTGACCTGATTATGAACAGCGATACAAAGGATACATTTATTAAGCGTTCAAAAATCCTCAGTGCAATCCGTAAATATTTAAGCGGAAAAGGATTTACCACAGGTGTCAATCAGAATGTAACCTACAGCGGTCCGGTATATCAACGTTATGCCAACGAAGATATCACATGGGAAGTTGGAGAAAAGATAAATTTCGGAGTTGACCTACAATTATTCCGTTCTCTTGATTTAACATTCGACATCTTCCGTGAAAATCGTCGCGACATCTTCCAGGAGAAACAAACCGTACCAACTTATATGGGTACGGCATCCACCAAAGTATATGGTAACTTAGCCGCTATGCGCAACCAAGGATTTGAACTGGCAGCCAGCTATAACAAACAGTTCAACAAAGACTGGTTCGTCAGCTTTAAAGGAACTTTCACCTATGCACATAATGAAATCACCAAATATGATGAGTCTCCCAAATACCCTTGGCAGTCAAAAGTAGGGGCGAGTGCCAATATGAATGCCATCTATATCGCTGACGGGCTCTTTATTGACAGTGAAGATATTGCACACCATCAGCAACAGCTGGGCTCAACGATCGTTCCGGGTGATATCAAATACGTAAATGTATCAAGAGACTGGTACGGATATGACGACAATCTAACTGATACAGACGACTGGGTATGGGCAAAATATCCAAGTGTACCTGAAATTGTATACGGTTTCGGTCCATCTATCAAATGGAAGAATCTGGACTTCTCCTTCTTCTTCCAGGGAGTAGCCAAAACGTCTTTCATGGTGAAAGATATGCACCCGTTCGGCGATAACTCATTGCGCAACGTACTTTCATGGATAGCAGACGAACGCTGGAGTCCGGACAACCAGAATACCAATGCGACTTATCCGCGTTTATCTAGAAAGACCAATGCTAACAATACAAAGTTGTCTACCTACTGGCAACGTAACGGAGCTTTCCTAAAATTAAAAAATGCAGAAATCGGCTATACTCATAAAAATATGCGTATATACATCAGTGGCTCCAACTTGCTAACGTTTGCCCCCTTCAAGCTATGGGACCCTGAACAAGGTGGCGGTAGCGGTCTTTCATATCCTACCCAGCGCGTATTCAACATTGGATTCCAAATGACTATTAACAACAAATAATACCTGAGAAACATGAAAAAGCATATTTTATATTTACTGTTCTTCTTGTCAGTAATGGGATTGAATACTTCCTGTAACTACCTGGACATCGTTCCTGATGAGACAGCCACAGAAGCAGATGCTTTTGCAAACCCACGTGCGGCATTAAAATATTTGTACTCATGCTACGGTTACCTCCCCCAATCTAATATGGTTCAGGGATGTATGGACTTCACCGGAGATGAGACTATCAGTCCGTTTGCCGAGACTTACGTAAAATTTGCAGAAGGTTCTTACGACTCCAGCAATACGATTATCAGCTACTGGAATACACTGTTCCAAGGTATCCGTCAATGCTACCTATTGAAAGCTAATATCAGTTCTGTTCCTAACATCAGTAAGGACGAAATAGACCTTTATACAGCGGAAGCAGACTTCCTGATTGCTTACTTCCACTTGTTATTGATTAAATGCTACGGGCCGACTGTCTTGGTAAAAGAACTCCCGGCACTCGATACACCAGCAGCCAACATGCTCGGACGCCGTCCTTACGATGAATGCATCGATTGGGTAGCCAACTTGTTTGATGATGCTGCTCAAAGACTGCCTGCTACACGTAGCACTGCTGATTATGGACGAGCCACCAGCGTTGCTGCAAAAAGCCTGAAAGCGCGTATGCTGCTTTATGCCGCCTCACCGCTATTCAACGGAAACCCTGACTATGCAAATTTCAAGAATCCCGATGGTGAGCAATTACTGTCAACCACTTATTCGGAAGAGAAATATAAGCGTGCCGCAGATGCAGCATGGGAAGCGATCGAACTGGCAGATGCTGCTCATTATAAACTTTATGAATCAACTTCCGTCAGCACCTCTTATCCGGAGCCAAATGATCTGACACAACGTAGTTTACGTATGACCTTCATAGACAAAGAAGACTACGGTGAAGTGATCTTCGCTGAAACCCGCAAGGCCGGAACCTACAGTATCCAACGTAAATCGATTCCCTACTTCCCCCGTGGTTCATGGAATGGTATCGCCCCCACTATCACAATGATCGACCGGTTTTACACAGCCAATGGATTGCCGATTGATGAAGATCCGGAGTTCAACATTAACAACAAACTGGACATCGTGACTATCCCGGATGGTACCACTTATGCTGTACCGGGAAGACAAACGCTGTATATGCATATGAATCGCGAGCCCCGCTTTTATGCATGGGTTGCTTTTGAAAACGGTTATTATGAATGCCGTACTACTGAAGAAAGATATGCGTATAGTAGTTTCTGGGGGGCCAAAGCTTCAGATGACAAATGGATAACCGGCTTCTTGGCAACAGAAAACTGCGGCGTCAGAGCCGATGACGGAAAAGTCGTTACTGCTGCCCGTAGTCAGAACTACTCTAAAACAGGATATCTGAACAAAAAAGGAGTGAATCCGGGTACAGAAGCTAACATCAACCAAGTAGAACCGACCATCGAATACCCCTGGCCTATCATTCGTCTTGCCGAACTTTACCTGAATTATGCCGAAGCTTGTGTAGGATACGGTAAAGAAGGTTATCCCGAAAAAGGAATGGCCTATCTGGACAAGGTACGCAAACGCGCCGGACTTAAACCCGTATTGGAAAGTTGGGCAAAGGCCAAACAGCCTTTGACAAGCTACGACGGTCAATGCGGTCCTGACGGCAGAGTGATGAAAATTGTCAGACAGGAACGTATGATCGAGCTTTATCAGGAAAATCATAACTTCTGGGATATTCGCCGCTGGAAAATGGGAGAAACCTATTTCAATGTCAAAGCACGTGGCCTGAACATTCTTGCCGAGAGATTGGAAGACTTTGCCAAGATTGTAGAGATACAGGACAAACGTACATTCGATGCTCCCCGTCAGTATCTGATGCCTATTCCTGCAGGTGAAGTCAGCAAAAATCCAAACATGGTGCAGAACCCGGGTTACTAATCAATGATGAATAACAACTATAAAAAAACAATCTGATTATGAAAAAGATACTTATGGCGATGTACCTTATCGGAGGGTTGGCCATGCTTTTCTCCTGTAACGATGACAGTTCATCGTATCCGACACCCAGCGACATCGACAATCTGAAAGCGACTCCCGGTCCCGGACAGATTACTTTGAGCTGGACGACGCCTGCCGATGAAAACCTCTATTATGTACAAGTAGAATATAGCATCGAAGCAACCGGTAAATCGTACAGAAAACAAGTCAGCCAATATGCCAGCGAACTGGTGATAGATAACCTGTTACAAAAATACGGTGAAATTGACTTCACCGTACAAGTCTTCAATCGTGGCAATACGGCAGGGCCCAGCCACCAAATAACGGCTCAGGCTGAAAAAGCCAGCCCCACTTTCGGCACTCCTGTGAAACTGACACTGGATGGTAAGAAGATATGGACCAATGCCCCCTTCCCTACCCGTCCGGTAACGGCTTTGGTAGATGGAGATATTACAAACTTCTTCCATTCTCAGTGGCAAACGACAGTGGCAATGCCTCATTACCTCGTGATAGACTTAGGAGAAGAAGTCAGTGCTATCAAGTTCCGTTCAACCAATACGAACCGTCCGGCAGACAGCTCGTGGAAAACGATTAATTTATATACGAGCGATGATTACAATCCGGCCCAATGGTTTGATGGTGTGAAATTTATAAATGGAGACAGTGTTGATATCTCACAGGCAGGCACTCATAAGGAAACCACTTTGACGGAACTTCCCGACGGAACAAGTGAAGTATATAATTCCGAAATAATCCCTTTGTCAAAACCTTCCCGATATCTTTGGTTTGAAGTGACAGAGACTACTAAAGGCACCTCCTATTTTGCACTGGGAGAATTGGAAATCTACAAATGTTCAATGGTCGTACCGGAATAAAAACACAAATGAAGAAATATACACTGCTTTTCTTTCTACTATCGTTTCTGCCATGCCTGTCTACGGCATGCTCTGACGATGACGGCTCTTCAACCCCCAATTTAACCGTTGGAAAAGAGACAGTTGACTTCAATTGTGAGTCCGGTAGCCAAAGTGTAGTTATCACTACCAATGTGGATACCTGGACAGTCAAATCAGATAAAAATTGGTGCCACCCGTCAGCAGACGGGAAGGCACTAAAAATATCTGTAGATGAAAGCGAGGAACGGTATGTGCGCAAAGCAACTGTTACCGTCATAGCTGCCGACCAGACGAAGACAATCACCGTACGCCAGTTGGGATACGAACCTGCCATTCTCGTTGACCAGCCCAGCTTTGAGGTAGGGGTGATCGGTGGAGAAATCCAGTTTGACGTGACGACAAATGTAGAAGTAAAATTCACTTTGCCTGAATGGATTACTGAGAGACCTGCCAGCCGCGCACCAGCCACAGTTACCACTACACACACTTATGTGGTGAAAGCGACCGTACTTGACAATCAGCGTCACGGCAACATCGAAATAACAGAAGTACTACCGGCCATTGATACCAATACCGAACAGGCAGAGCCTGTGAACGCATTCGTATCTGTTACCCAAAAAGGACTCAACGAATTTGCCGAAGGCAACGGAGAAGATGTAAAGGGCGACATCAAGATTAAAGTAGTAAGCGGAACGGCTTCTTCTTTTCAACCCGGCAGTGACATCGAGAAATCTTTTGACGGAGATTACTCGACACTTTATCATTCCAGCTGGAGTAATGGTGCAGGCAACTATTTCCCCATCACACTAACCTATAATTTTGAAACAGTCACAGATATCGATTATTTGATCTACCATCCACGCAGCAGCGGAAACAATGGCAGATTCAAAGAAACAGAAATACAATATTCAGTAGATGGTCATACATTTACCAAACTCTTAGAAAAGGATTTTCAAGGTTCAGCTACAGCAAGCAAAGTAACATTCGACCAAACGATACAGGCGAAGTCTTTCCGCTTCATCGTGAAAAGCGGTGCCGGCGACGGACAAGGATTTGCTTCATGCGCCGAAATGGAATTCTACGCAAAGAATCCCGTAAACTTTGATTATTCGACTCTATTCACAGACGCAAGTTGCAGTGAGCTAAAAAACGGTATTACGGAAGACGACATTGCGAAGTGCGAATACCCATTCTTTAAGAATATAGGATTAAAGGTAAGTATCCCGCAGAATTCCGTATTAACGAGTTCAAGGCATATCCTAATCCGGATATCCAGTCGGCAACCCATAAGACAAACCCTTATAGCCAGCTGGACAATCCAACCGGAATATCAGTCAGGGCAGGTGAAAGCCTGATTGTTCTGGTGGGAGACACACACGGCTATGACATCGGACTGCGGGTACAGAATCTGGATGCGCCCGGGAATGACGGTTTTGGTGGAGGGACCTACTTACTGAATCAGGGAATCAACAAGCTTACTATCAGCGAGCAAGGGCTGGCATACGTGATGTACGTCACGAATACTCTGGACGATCCGGGGGTAACTCCTGTCAAAATTCATTTTGCTTCGGGAAAAGTAAACGGCTACTTCGACTCACAAAATCCGGAACATACCGGACGTTGGTCGGAATTGCTCAACAAAGCAACCAACCGGTATTTCGATGTACTGGGGAAATATGCCCACCTCACTTTCGAAACGAGCGACCTCAAAACGTACGCAGGCTCCAAAGGAGATGAACTGATAGACCTCTATGATAAGATCGTATACAGTGAACAGCAGTTACTGGGATTGGAGAAATACGACAAGATGTTCAGGAACCGGATGTACTTGAATGTTATGTATCACTCCTACATGTATGCAACAGCCTATCACACAGGTTACAACCGGACAACAATGAACGAAATCTGCAATCCGGAAAGGCTAAAGACAAGCGGTTGCTGGGGACCTGCCCATGAGATAGGACATTGCAACCAGACACGTCCGGGAGTGTTGTGGGGCGGTAATACGGAAGTGACGAACAACATCATGTCCGAGTATATACAAACGACCATTTTCGGCCAGCCATCCAGAATACAGGTCGAAGACATGGGACTTGTCTACAGAAACAGATACTCCAAAGCCTGGAGTGGAATTATCGCTGCCGGGAGCCCGCATGCCGATTTCCAGAATGTAGGGAATAATGCCAACGATGTATTCTGCAAACTCGTTCCTTTCTGGCAATTAGAACTCTATTTTGGAAAAGTACTGGGCAGGACTCCGTTACAACAAGCAGACAAAGGAGGTTTTTATCCGGAAGTATATGAATAC
>OGPU01001696.1_pt1 | contig 17846 bp, 17 predicted proteins | sample 1552991 | NCBI WGS metagenome assembly OGPU01 (sample SAMEA2580296, study PRJEB22360) | human gut metagenome | biome: human gut; feature: human-associated habitat; material: faeces | place: Denmark | collected 2008/2010 | reverse complement strand
ATTCTTTTCAGTATTATCTATTATATGCACCTGCCTTTATATTATAATTTCATCTCTGCCATACTAAAAAATTACCCATATATAATTTATTTATTTAGAAATAATTATAGAATTTGCAAAAAATATCATAAATATATTGCTTTTTTCAGTCAAAGATAGTAAAATAAGCTATGAATATTTTATAGGGGGTAATTTAATGTCAGACGGCAGTATGTTTTTGACTGTGTTTAGCATAATTTTACAGGTATTTTCTTTGTCAATCGGTATTTACTATCTTATAGTCGGGATTACGGGTTTTTTGCCGATAAAAGACAAGAATAAGAAAATTTCCGACAAAACACATAAATTTGCACTTATAATATCTGCACATAATGAGGAAGTCGTTATCGGTAATATGGTTGAATCTTTGAAACAGCTTGATTATCCCGATGACGCATATGATATTTTTGTAATTGCCGATAATTGCGACGACAATACCGCAAAAGCGGCTGAAGAGGCCGGTGCACTTGTATATGTAAGAAACGTTCCGGAGCTTAGAGGTAAGGGACACGCGCTTGAATGGATGTTCGACAAGCTTTATAAAATGGACGAACAATACGACTATATATCGGTATTTGACGCGGACAACCTTGTTGATAAAAATTATCTAAAAGCTATGAATGAACGTGCAAATCAAGGCTTTAAGGTTGTTCAAGGTTTTCTTGACAGCAAAAACCCATACGATTCTTGGATTACGGCAGCTTATTCATTCTGTTTTTGGAGTGTAAACCGTATATTTCAGCTTTCAAGATACAAACTCGGTCTTTGCTGTGAACTTTCGGGTACAGGCTTTATAATCGCACTTGACACTTTAAAGAAACTCGGTTGGGGTGCAACCTGTCTTACGGAAGATATGGAATTTACAATGAAACTTTCTCTTAACGACACACGTGTGGCATTCGCTTACGACGCTGTTGTTTACGATGAAAAACCTTTGACCTTAAAACAGTCGTGGCGTCAGAGAGTTCGTTGGATGCAAGGACATTGTGACGTTGCATCAAGATATTTCTTTAAACTTATCAAAAAAGGCATTAAAGAGAGAAAACTTTCGTGTATTGACTGTGCTGTATATCTTGTTCAGCCGATAAGAATTATCGCAACAGGTATCATTACATTCTTCGCATATGCACAAACATTTCACCCCGACGGTGACTTAGGATTCATTCAGCTTTCATACATATTCGGTAATTCGTGGCTGTGGAACGTAATCGTTATTTTGCAGTTCTGCTATACACCGTTCGTTATATGGTATGAACGCCGCGAATTTAAGCCAAAAATGGTATTTTACTACTTCACATATATTTTGTATAACTTCACTTGGGTGCCTATCGCAATTCAAGGTATGATCGGTAAAAACAAAACCGAATGGTCACATACAAAACATACTCGCACAATTTCTATGGAAGAGTTAAATCGTTTAAACAGTAAATAATATATTTTAAAAACCGCTTTATGCGGTTTTTTTATTGCCCCAAACGCTTGACGTATTATTGCATTTATTGTATAATAAATCTTATAGAGAGAAAAGCAGTGCGTGGCAGTCAAATTGTATGATTTGCTATTGTTTTTCGGAAAAATAATTAAATATTTAATTAATGGAGGAAGAGAGTAATGTTAGTTGAAACAAAGGCTAAAGTAGGCGTATTTTCTATTGCATTAGGAGCTTATCTACCTCAGTTCCCATCATTGGTACCTGAATTTGAAGCTCAATACGATGCGTTCAAGAAAACACTTCCTGACACTGTCGAAATAATCGACGGCGGAATGGTAACAACAAAGGAGCAGTCACAAGCAGCAGGAGATTTATTCCGTGCCGCAGACGTTGACTTGGTATTTCTTCAGTTACTTACATATGCAACATCATACAATATGCTACCGGCAGTAAAAGACCTTGATGTACCGGTTGTTCTTGTAAATATCCAAAAGCTAAAGGCTTTGGATTATGACCACACTGATATAGCGTCATGGCTTGGCGAAGGTTATGCCTGCGGTGCAGTCGGCGAAATGGTTGCAGACCTTGAAAGATACGGCAAAAGACACGCTGTAATCACAGGTGTTGTTGAAGGCGGTGACCCTGGTGTACAGGCTGAAATCAACGATTGGTGCCGTGCAGCTCAGGTTAGAAGAAGATTCAGAGATACAAATATCGCTCAAATCGGCAGACCTTATCCGGGTATGATGGACCTTTACATTGACGAATCAAACCTATACAGAAGAATGCACCTATATACAAAGCAGTTCGACTGGGAAAAGATGTGGGCAATCGCTGACAACATCACAGACGAAGATGCAATTCGTGCAAAGGCTCAAGATATTCTTGATACATTCGACATCGAAGGCGGCGGAAGTATCGAAGAAGTTTGGGATATGGCTAAATACGTTGTTGCTTTCGAGCAATGGGTTAAGGACGAACATCTTGGCTTAATCGCATCTCACTATGATGGTTACGCTCAAGGTAAAGCCGGCGTACTTGACAGTATGCTTATCCCTGCATTCTCAATGCTTATTAAGCAAGGTACAGCTTGTGCCGTTGAGGGTGATATGAAGGTTGCTATGGCTATGAGTATCCTAAAGACTATCTCAGGTACAGGTCAGCTTGCTGAAATGTATTCAATCGACTTTAACGACGATATTGCAATCATCGGTCACAGCGGTTCGGGTGATGCTGATATTTCAGATAAAAAACCTACAATGAAGATTGTTAAGGTATTCCACGGTAAAACAGGCGGCGGTTACCTTACTCAATTCTATCCGTACACAGGTCCTGTTACTTATCTTGCAATTACACAAGACGGTGACGGTCACTTTAAGTTTATCGTTGCAGAGGGCGTAAACGAAGAAGGTAAGATTCTTTCATTTGGTGATACAAATATGAGAACACGTTTCACTTGCGGAGCAAGAGAATTTGTAAACCGTTGGAGCGAATGTGGTCCTACTCACCACTTTGCAGCCGCTACAGGCAGACATATCGATACAATCTTAAAGGTTGCTAAAATCTTTAATGTTCCTGTTGACATCGTAACAAGATAAATAAAACACATAAAAGCAAGCTATTCACGTAGCTTGCTTTTTTTGTACATTTAATATGAAATTATTGCTTTAAAGTTTAATATGTGTTAGAATAAAAAAGGAGGTAGAACCATATGTCAAAATACGAAGAAAAAATAACAGATAATTCACTTTGGTACACCGCCACCCCTACCCCGCTTACATTGACATTGCCTTTTTACATAACCGAGGCAGGTCATTTTCGTGCAGAGGCTGATTATAAAGTGGAACGTGACGAACACGACAGTTATCTTTTGTTGTACACAATAAAAGGCAGCGGTACGGTTGTGAGCGACAAAGTTTCTTTGACCGCTCTTCCTCACAATGCCGTTATGATAAATTGTCATAATTATCATAAATACTTTTCAAATAACGAAGAATGGGAATTTATATGGATTCATTTAAAAGGCAGTGCAGTGTCGGCAATGTTTGATGTTCTCTACCCTAACGCGGTAAATATTATTTCCGTAAAAGACTTTTTGAGTTTTGAACAACAGCTGTCGGAGCTTATATGTAACGTGACAAAAAATGATGTTCTCAGCAGTATTTCCACTTCTTCGCAAATACATGATGTTCTGAATACACTTGTTATTTACACAATCGAAAATGAACAAAAAAGTCAAAAACGTCAACATTCGGATGATATTAATGTGGTAATTGATTTTATTCAAAATAATTACTCCGATTCAATATCCATTGATGATATGATACAGAATATCCATATTTCAAAATATCATTTTATCCGTCTTTTCCGTAGGATTATGGGTACAACTCCGTATAATTATTTGACGAATTACAGAATAAATAAGTCAAAATTGCTTTTGCGTACAACAAATAAATCAATCGCCGAAATATCCGAAGAATGCGGGTTCCTTGATACAAGTAACTTTATATCACAGTTTAAAAAGAATACCAATCAAAAACCAACCGATTATAGACGCGATTTTACTTAGTTTTTCTTTACTCACCTAGCTCCATAGAGAGCGTGACTGTGTTATGTAAAACGTTCGAAAAATGAGACAAGAAGTACGTTAGATGTCGGAATATATCCAATAGAATGTACTGCTAACAATGTAGATTATGTATTTGATATAGTTAATAATGTAATTAACATTTTGTTATAATTTGCTATACTCACAATGATCACATATCTTTCGTGCATTATCTATATCCTCAATATCATTTAGTTCTTTTACTGATGATATTTTAAAAGAACGATTAAGACACATTAATGTTTCATAACATAAATCTATATCTATAACTTTATCATATACAGGACAATAATGCGGATTTTCAAAATCTAATTCACTCATATATTTTACACCCTATTATCTGTTATGTTCCTTCATAAAAATCTTCTTTTCCCTTACGTTTTTTAACCTACACTGTCTTCAATATAATATTTTTGCACGCTACTATTCATCATTGCAACTAACCCACTCCGCAAGAAGCGTGATGCCGGGTTTGTTATAATTCAATCTTTTCACCGGTTTCACGATTTACAAAATTAATTTCAATTTCACAGCCAAGAGCATTGGCAATGGCTGTCAATTCCCTTTCGTCAAAATTATTACGCGACATTTTATTTGATAAATTCTGTCTTGAGCAATTTAATTGATTGGCTAATTCGGTCATTGTAAAATTGTTGCGTTTCATAATTACTTTTATTTTTTCTGCTGTTGTAAGCATATAAATCATCCTTTCTATTGTATCATCTTATAGTAACATTATACACTTAATAATTTAAAATATCAACAAAAATCTAAAATTTCAACTCACACGCTCCACGGGAAGCGTGATGGTATCACATTTTCGGCAAATCTAATTAGTAATTTAATATTACTATACATTCGCACATAAATATGATTATATAAACATTTACGCTACACAATCGAATTTGTCCAAATTTAGACGTAAAAAAGGTACTGCATACGCAGTACCTTTGTAAGCCGTAAAATCAAATTAAAGTACAGCTTCCCACAATTCAGGATGTGGATTAGCAATAACTTCTGTATTGATAAGCACGCCTTGTTCAGTCGCAATTCTTGCTCCTGCCTCAACGCCTGCTTTAACGTCTGCAACATCACCTGTCATTGAAACAAAGCACTTACCGCCCAAACCACGAGCCACACGAACTTCGATAAGTTCGATGTCACCGGCTTTAACAGCAGCGTCGGCTGCTTGAATTGCACTTGCGGCAGTAAATGTTTCAACAATACCGAATGCTTTCTTTTCCTTAACATCGGCTGTTCCGCAAATTGCCTCAAATACGTTATCACCAAGATTACCTATTACAAATTTATCAATAAGTGCATCTTCTGCGATAAGTTCCGCTCTGTCAACAGCCGCATGAATAGCAGAAAGTTCTCCGCCTACGATTGTGACAAATTTACCCGGACAAACCGAACCTGAACTTATAAGCACGATACCCGCACTCTTTAGCATTTCATCAGTTACAACAATACCCTTAGATACGTTTTTTACTTCAACTAATCCTATTGAATTCATCATCTCTCACCCACTATCTTTCAATAATAACAAATCTGTCTGTGACTGCCCTAACCTTGCCGTCAATGCTTGCGTGCATTGTTGTACCAAGGTCCTCGTATGCTGTTTGAGCAACAACGTCACCAACTTTAACTGTATCGCCGACCTTTACAGTAGCACTTGCCGGCTTACCAACGTGTTGTTTAAGTTCAATATAAACTTCATTTGGAGCAAAGTCTATATACTTTCTTTCAACGTGTGCTTTAACATACTTTCTTATTCCCAGTCTGTCAATCAGAACAGACGAAGATACAAGTCTTGACGCTCTTTCAGGTCTTACCTGTTGTGGCGCTTGATTATTCTGACGTCTTAGACCCTTTCTTCCAAGAGCACCTTTGACGTCCATTGAAATCTTCTGCGGGTCAAGCATTTGTTGACAACCGATAACGGTACAGACACCGCAACCGCAGCATAGAGCCGACTGCAAAAAGCTTTCTGAATCTGTAACTTCACTGTGCGATGCCGCACGAACTGTCTTATGCACATTGATATTATATCCAAGCAAGTTTCTCGGACACATATCACTACACATTGTACAGTTACAGCAAGCTGCAGACGCACGCTTTAATGTCATTGAAATTGGCATTCTCTTACGTTGAATGATAGAATGAGTTTCAGGGAATATAAGAAGTCCCTTAGTTGTCTTAGTAACTGAATCGTTTTCCAAATCAACAAGTCTTCCCATCATAGGACCGCCGTTAATAACAGCCTTACCGTCAAGGTCACCGTGTCCTGTTGCCTCAAGCAACGCCTTAATCTTCATTCCGACAGGAACTTTAACTGTAATATCCTCATCAACGTCACCGCCGATTGTTACATACTTTTGAGTAACAGGCTGACCGTTTGTAATTGCACAGTGAATGTTATAAACAGTTTCAACGTTAATAACCATTACTCCGACCATTACAGGGATTGCTCCCTCCGGAATAATCTTGCCTGTTGTTTCATATGTAAGTACAACTTCGTCACCGGCAGGATAAATGTCAGGGATTTCCTTAATTCTTACCTTTGTACCCTCAAGTGATGCAACAATTTTTGTATCCAAAAGGTGCATATTCTTACCCTTAATACCGATAATTGCCTCATCTGCACCCATTGTATCAATAAGTACATTAAGTGTATCAACAAGTGCCTGAAGGTGATGTTCCAAAATGTGATGGTCAACCATCATCAATGGTTCACATTCTGCCGCATTCACTATAATCTGTTTTACTTTGTCTGAAAATTTTCTGTGAGTAGGGAATCCGGCACCACCGGCACCGACTATACCTGCATCATATACAATTTTCTGAAGCTCTTCAAATGTCATTTTGCTTCTTCCTCCCCAAAGAGTTATTATGTGGGTTTATTTACTGAATTTAATCAGCATTGTTTCTCGTCAAGTATACCGACAATCGTTGCGTCAACTGGTGAATTTGCATCACCGATTGCAACTCTCGCACTGCTACCCGTAGTAATTATAACGTCCTCACCGATACCGGCGCCGACTCCGTCAACTGCTACAAGGAACTTATCGACAAGATTTTTATTTTCAATACATTGTACAAGCATAAACTTATATCCCACCAAACCTTCAAGTTTATGAGTTGATACAACGCTTCCATATACTCTGCCAATAATCATTATTATCAATCCTCTTATTAGACAAAAAGCCTAATATGGTTATTTTTCTAAAATCACAACTCTGTCGCCTGTCTTTATTGCACAGGCATTTGCGTCATCAGTATCGATGTGCATTTCCGTATTAAAGTCTTCTCTAACTCTGACCTGAACGTTATAGAAACGTGTCGGTTTTGAGTTTTGGATTTCAACATCAACGATGTCATTATCCTTAATTCCATACTTTTCTGCCTCTGCAGGAGTCATATGTATGTGTCTGTTGGCTATGATACAGCCTTCATTTAAAAATATACTGCCCTTTGGACCAACCAACGCCATCGGCGCACTGCCCTTTAACTCGCCTGAAGGACGTACAGGCGGACTAACCTTTAATTTAAAGGTATCTGTTCTTGAAATTTCAACTTGTGATTGTTTTCTGACAGGACCAAGTACACGAACCCCCTCGATTGTACGAAGTGACGGACTTACCAATGTTACACATTCTTCTGCCGCAAACTGATCACCCATAAGCATTTTCTTTACAGTAAGTTCGTGTCCCTTACCGAAAAGAATTTCCAAATGTTCCTGTGATAAATGAACATGTCTTGCCGACACGCCGACTTTTATTCCTTTATTATCTTCTTTTTGCTTAATAATATCTACAACTGCCTTAGCAATCATATCTTGCAAATTGTTGTCCATTCCTTTTTCCTCCTAAAAATTGAGGTTTCATTCCCCATAGCTGTGACGGGAAAATTAAAATTCCCCGTCAGCCATGTCGGAATCGGACTTAACGTCCATACTTCGCCTTATGTATTTCTACATAAGAATTTTTACTTACTAAATCAAACAGCAGGTAAAATCTTTTCAACGTCACTGTGTGGACGAGGAATTACGTGAACTGATACAAGTTCACCAAGTCTTGAACCTGCTGCAGCACCTGCGTCTGTTGCAGCCTGAACTGCACCAACGTCGCCTCTTACCATAACTGTTACAAGACCTGAACCGATTCTTTCTGTACCGATTAGTGTAACGTTTGCAGCCTTAACCATAGCATCTGCTGCCTCGATTGCTGCTACAAGACCTCTTGTTTCTACCATACCTAATGCTTCTACTGCCATTTTAAATTTCCTCCTATTTTTTCTTGGGCGAATGCCCTTTTTTACTTAATTTATTTATCTAAAAGCACCAATGTGCAAATTAGAACTTAATTATTGTGTTTTCTTCGGACGACCGCGTCTTCTTGTTGCCGGTTTCTTTTCGGCAGTTGTTTTCGCAGTCTTTTCCGTTTCTGTTGATTTCTCAACTGTTTTTGGTTTTTCAGCCTTAACCGGAGTTTCTTTTATCGCTCCGACGTGTGTTCCCGCAATTTCCGAGTTAGGCTTTTTCTCCTCCTCGTCAAGATGCAAGAACTTAAATATCTCATGATGAGGTCTTGCTATAACCTGTGACGCTTTCAAACATCCGTCCTTTGTAGCTCTTGCCACACCGGCGTCAACTGACGCTTTTACGGAAGTAAGTTCGCCTCTTACGACTATTGTTACAAGTCTGCCTCCAAGCTTACGCTCTGTCGCAACAAACTCAACATCAGCCGCTTTCAGCATATCGTCAAGCATTATAATAGCATTTCCCAACGCTGAAACCTCAACCAAACCTAATGAATATTCCATCTGCTAACCTCCTACTTAAATCGAAGGCAGGATTTTGGCAATGTCATCATGCGGACGAGGAATTACATTAACTGCATAAACCTCTCCGATTTCTTTTGCCACTGCCTCACCGGCTTTAACAGCCGCCGTAACAGCGTCAACATCGCCTTGAATCACTACATTCACAAGACCTGAGCCGATTTTCTCAGTTCCGACTACCCATACGTCAGCGGTTTTGGTCATAACGTCGGAAGCTTCAATAGAAGCGGTAAGACTTCTTGTTTCGATAAATCCTAATGCCTGCACTCCTATATCATTCCTTTCCTTAAATTTACGCTACGCGTTATTTGGTATATGACCTACCTTATCTCTGCCGACACTTGTTCGGTTCGCCATTTTTTGCGAATCGTCGGTTGGTCTTGCAATTATGTGCTTATTTATAAGTCCGGATATGCTCTCCGCTGTTCTTGCAGCCGCGTCAACCGCCGCAGTAACGGCACTGACACTGCCTTGAACTTTGACAGCCATAATAAGCGGTACTTCTACCGAATCGGCATTTGCCGGCTTATTTGAGTCGATTGCAATAACTTTAACGTCTGCAGCTTTTGCAGCCGCGTCTGCCGCTGTTATCGCAGTAACAAATCCGAACATTTCTATAATTCCTATTGCGTCATTCATACTTATTCAGCCTTTCTTCCGAGGTTTAGATTAAGTCTTTTCTGACGTAAGCTATTTTCAATCCCTTCTGAGCAAGGTTTGTTTCAAGTGCCTCGTTCATTTCTTCAAGTGGGAATCTGTGTGTAATAAGTTCCTTAATAGGCAATCCGATTGCGATTGCTCTCTTTAAGAAATCAAATGTTGTAGCATAATCTCTAAGAGTATATACCCATGAGCCTACAAGCGTAATTTCCTTTGAGCAAAGGTCAAAGTGAGGATTGATTGTAGCGTCACCGCCGTTGATAAAGAAACCAAGTTCACAAAGTCCGCCGCCGTTTCTGATGAACTTATAGATATTGCTGTGAGCAACAGGCGAACCTGTACACTGGAATGCAAAATCTGCAAGATGTCCGCCGAAAGCGTCCTTTACAGCATTTGCAAGGTTATCGATACCCTTGTAGTTCATAAAGTTAACTGTTTCACCGGCACCCATTCTCTTAGCGAATGCAAGTCTTTGTTCATTACCGTCAACTGCAACGATATTTTCAATACCCATTGTGCGTAGAACTGCTATACAGATAAGACCGATAGGTCCGCAACCCTGAACAACAACTCTTGAGTTAAATCTCAAAATGTTAGTTGTCTTTGCTCTTTCAACAGCGTGTACCAAAACCGCACATGGCTCGATAAGAATTCTTGAATCAAGATCAAGGTCGCTTACGTTAAACACTGTTGAACCGCCTCTGATAAGAATGTAGTCACTGTACCAGCCGTTTAGGTGAACGTTATCATCAGGAAGAAGTCCGTAAACGTCTGCACCGCCTACATTTTGCTTATTAAGGTCAAACATTGTAATATCAGGATCGTCTTTGAAAATCATACAAGTAACAACCTTATCACCGATGTTTAAAGGCTTACCTGCGCTGTCTTTCTTAACATTTTTACCCATCTTTACAATTTCACCCGTACCCTCGTGTCCAAGAACAACAGGGATAAGTGAGAATGGGTCATTCTTATATTCGTGAGCATCTGTACCGCAAACACCGCAGCCTTCAACTCTTACAAGAATATCGTCATCACCCAACTCAGGGATTGGGTATTCCTGAATTTCAAAGAGCTTTAATTCTGTCATCATAGCAACTTTTGCAGTCTTTGGAATGTCACCGCTCGGAGCTGCTTGTGCTTTTGGAGCTGATGCAGGAGCACCGCTTGTCATTTCTTGCAAAACCTGTTGTACAAGCTTTGCTACATCATTTTCGTTTATATTCAAGGTTTTCACTCCTTTTTATATGATATTAAGTGCATCTGAAAGTACGCATCTTCTCTGACGTGTAAAACTTCTCGGAGAAGTGATACCCTCACCTGTCGGACCGGCAATAGTAAAGGTTGTCCAACCTTCAGCGTTAAAGCCGATACCTGCATATGACGGAGCATTCTTAACAAATATTGTTGTACAGATTGCTTTTGCATATTGTGTCATATGGTCAACATTCTTTGAATGAAGATGAGCGCTGTGACGATTGCCATGTTCAGCCTTAACAGCCATTTCAACGGCCTCGTCGAATGTATCTACTCTGACGATAGGAAGTATCGGCATCATAAGTTCTGTCTGAACAAATGCCTGTGAAAACTCTGTTTCACAAATGATACATCTAATATCGTCACCGACATTGATACCGATTTGAGCAAGAATCTTCTTTGCGTCACGTCCAACCCAATCCTTATTGATAACACGTTTTGGCTGTTCGCCCTCTTTTTTAGGCTTTGACCAAACAAGGACAACATCCTCAAGTTGTTTAACTTGTGCCGCATTGATTAGGTAAGCACCGTTCTTCAACATATTCTGAATAAGCTCGTCCGCAACATTTTTCATTACGAAACATTCTTTTTCAGCGATACAAGGAAGATTGTTATCAAATGTACATCCGTCGATAATATCTTTAGCCGCCTTTGGAATGTCGGCAGTATCATCAACAACAACAGGAGGATTGCCTGCGCCTGCGCCGATAGCTTTCTTTCCGCTTGAAAGCAGCATTTTAACAACGCCAGGACCGCCTGTTGCAACAAGCATTCTTACTGATGGGTCATTAACCATCTTAGCAGAAGTTTCTCTTGTCGGTTCCTTTACTGTACATACGATATTTTCCGGACCGCCTGCCGCAAGAATAGCTCTGTTGACAAGGTCAACAGCATATGCTGAAATTCTCTTTGCGTGCGGGTGCGGATTGAATATAACACCATTACCGCCTGCAAGCATACAGATACTGTTACAAATAACTGTACAGCTTGGGTTTGTTGACGGTGTGATTGCACCGATAATTCCGAACGGAGCCATCTCAACAAGTGTAAGACCTCTGTCACCGGATAGTGCACGGGTTTCAAGGTCAGATGTACCAAGAGTTTTATCAGCAACAAGGTGATGCTTTAAAATCTTGTGATAAACATTACCCATTTTAGTATCCTCAACAGCCAACTTAGCCATTGGTTCAGCCTCTTCATGAGTAAGACGTCTGATTTCCTTTATAATATTTTCCCTTTGTTCTTTATTATAATGTCTAAAGGTCGTGTAAGCTTTGTTACAAGCTGCAATGGCCTCTTCCATTGTATCGAATACACCAAGCTGCTTTCTTGCAGGCTTGTTATCGAATGACGAAATATCCATTCCGGCAATAACGTTTTTAACGATTTCGCTTACTTGCTTTTCATCTACCATTAACTTTTCCAACCTCCTCAAGCAAATCGGGCTTTAAAATACGCGTCGGCAACCATTGCAAGAGTTGTATCTTGTTCTTTTGTGCCGCCCGAAACTCCGATTCCGCCGTATATTTTTTTGTCTGTTCTGAGCGGATAACCTCCGCCCAACAACAATATTCCGTTTCCGTTTGTAAGTCCGTCAAGCGAACCGCCTCTTGATTCATCAAGTGCGATATGTGTAGGCATTTTCAACGCTACGGCTGTATAAGCCTTATCCTGTGACGCCTGAACGCTTGCTATGTAACTATCGTCCATTGCGTGAAGAAGTACAAGATTTGCACCCTCGTCACGAATTGCAACAACCACTTTAACTCCCAAAATCGTTGCCGCTTTTTCAACTGCCTCAGCAAGTTCTTTCGCCATAGCAATAGTCATCTTTTCGGGACTTTCATGTTTGCAATTTCCGCTGCACTTACATTGTTTTTTACACTCTTTTTTCACTTCCGGTTTAGGAGCAGAAACAGGTTTTGCGACTTTTTTTTGTTTAACGGTTTGTCCAGAGTTAAGGCGTACTGCCAACTCATCGACAAGTTCATCAATAGTTTTCATGATGTTTCTCCGTTACTTATTTATTAAGTTGTTCCATAACTTTCTTTGTTACTTCTGCAACAAGGCTTTCCATATCCTTATTTGATGATGAAGGAGTAGGGCAAACCTGTGAAGGAAGCGGTTGGAAACCATGATAAGCGGCTGATGATTCTACGCCGTACTTTTCATTAGCCTCTGTCGGTGACATTGAGCAAGTATCGTCACCTTCGTAACAACCCGGACAAAGCTTTTCCATAGGGTGCTTACCCGGAACGCCGAATTGCTTTCTAAGTTCAACAAGTTTCTTAACTTCACCGCAAGGGATTTCCTTTTCACCGCCAAGCATTCTTGCATAGAAAAGTAGCTTTGCGTAAAATTCTGTTGATTCCATTCTGAAGAATGCTGTGTTTAGGTCACAACCGAATGAAAGTGCACCGTGGTTTGCAAGTAGAATTGCATCATAATCTTGAAGATATGGTTCAAGTGATTCAGGAATTTCCATTGTTGACGGTGTACCGTATTGTGCGATTGGCACTGCACCAAGGAAGATGATAGCTTCCGGCATAATTAGCTTGTCAAGCGGAATACCTGCGATAGCAAATGAAGTTGCAATCGGAGGATGAGCGTGAACAACGGCATTTACGTCCGGTCTTTGCTGATAAACCTTCAAGTGCATTTTGAATTCTGATGAAGGTTTCCAAGGGCCGTTAGCCTCTTTTAGATTACCTTGTCCATCAACTTTACAAATCATTTCAGGAGTCATGAAACCCTTACTTACGCCTGTCGGTGTAACATAGTAAGTGTTGTCATCAATTTTGACTGAGAAGTTACCGTCATTTGCGGCAACAAAACCGTCATTATAAATTCTCCTTCCGATTTCGCATAATTCTTTCTTAATTTCAAAGTCAGACTTATACATTTGTTTTCCCTCTTTTCTTTGTTTTTTTTGGTTTTATTTTGTTTTGTCTTTATTATACACCATATAAGTCTTGTTGTAAAGACTTTTTTCTGTGTTTTTGTGCTGTTTACCGCACAGACAAATTGTAAATTAATATCTTTAACTGTACATTATTATTTTATCACAAAACACCTATACTTTGCAAGTCTTTTGCGTAACATTTTGCACAATAAAACTTATTATTTTTTCCGCTTTATCAATAATATACAATCGTAATAAGTGAATTTTGTGAAATGTAACCAAAATGTAATATTGTTGTATTATAATTGCAATCTTATATTTTATTTCGCTATAAAAATAACGGACGCATTCGCGTCCGTTATTGTATTATTCTGTTCAGAAATTAGTTTACAAATCTGTAAATAACGATTTCTTGTAGAGCACCCTTATCACAGAATCTTGCTATTGCATAATCACCTGTTTTTGTTTCAGAATCATATGGCTCAAGATCTGAAATCTCACTACCGTCTGTATCAATAGAAGCCTTACCGGTCTTTATATTGATTTCAATAGTATCCATAAGCTTTGATGAGTCGAATTGAAGAGTATTCAATGCACTTGCATCAATTTCAACCTTAGCCTCATCATCAAGATCTGATGAAAGCACTGCACCATATACCATCATATTACGAGCAATAAATTGGTTATATGCACCAAACGGTAGAGCATCGGCTACAGTCTTACCTTCATATACTTGTTTATACACATCATCTGCGTCAAGTACCAAGACAATTCTATCTCCACCATCATAAAGAATATAATCGCCCTCTGATAAGTAATCAGTCAATTTAGCACCAGATTGTGCATTCCAAATATCTGTTGTTGAATAGAACTTGCTACCACCCTGGTCTGCAATAATGCCGTTATTCTTACCCTTGTTATTCAACTTACCTAAAACAGCATTCTTTGTTGTTGTAAGAGATACTTCTGCACCATTAAAGTAACCATTGATTGTGTAAACTGTGTTGTCATCATCATCAACACCAGTTTCAATTTCATTAACGACCATTGTCGGATTGTTAGCAGCCGTATCAATATCCTTTACTGCTGCAAGAGCATCCGCACTTGAAGTAAAGTTGATAAGAATTGTAGGAACATTTGTATTTTCAAATTGACCAACAACGAAATCACGACTTGAACCGTTTTCTCTTACCACATAAGAACCTGAATTTACTGTACCAACCTTATAGTTGTCTGCATTTTTCATATCTGCTGCAGTCTTTGGAACTGACATTTCAACAATACCGTCACCAATCTTATATCCGCCAACAAGACCAGATACAACCGCAGTACTCTTTAAGTTTGTTGGATTAATTCTAAGAGCCTTGTCATCAGAAACTGTTTTAGCATTAACTGCACAATATAATCTTGTAATATTGCCACTTGAATTAACTTTATACTTTACAAGTCTAATTGCAACATTTGCATCAGATGAAAGTTTCATAAATGAATTTGCACTTACAAGAGCTGAAATTGTTGACTTAGCCTCTTCTTTTGAAGAAAGTGTTGTAGCAGCTGTTGCTGTAGGAGCCCAGTAATCAACACTTGAACCAAGCTTATATTCAGCTGACTTACCGTCTTGAGTCATCATTTCAATAATGTAACCGCTACCGTCTTCTGCGTCATAGCCGTTCATAATCCAACCATACTTTTCACCTGATTGAAGAACACTTCCGCCTGCTGATTCAATATAAGCTATACGACCGAACATATCTGTATAGAATGTTGATTGTGTACCGCTTACAAGATCGCCAACTGCAACGTTTGCAACATCGTACTTTGTACCGTTGATTGTAGCATAGCTCTTGTCAACCTTCTTTGAAATACCTGACGCCGAACCTGTAAAGCTTTCGCCTGTTACAACAACGTCAACAACTGTATCGTCAAGACTTCTTCTGATTGTTGCTACATCGTTCTTCTTTAGGTTTCTAAGTCTGATCTCGTTACCTGCTTTTGTAACAGAGATTATTCTGTCTTCTGAATCGTCAAGTTTGATTGTTAGCGCCTTTGTATCGCCGAAGTTATCGTCATCTGCTACTTTACCTACGATTCTTTCGTCTGTTGCACTTGAAACTACCATTGTTTCATATGAATCTACGAATACAACATCAAATACATCGTCCTTGTCACTGTCTACAAGTCTGATACTGCCTTTTTCAGGAAGTAGTAAATCATTGATTGATTCGCCCAATTCAGCAAGTTGGCTGTTTGATATAATCTTACCGTTGTATACGATTGACGCACCGGCACAGTCCTTCTTCTTGCTTACGCCTTCGATTTTGAATTTACCTGCATCTGTATCAAAGCCTTCAACTGTTTGAATATCATCAGCATCAGCCTTGAATGTTGTTGTCTTTGATGCGTCATATGTTACTGCAAGAACTTTTGGTGTAAGACCGCTGTTTTCCTTGTAGTAATATGTAATCTTTTGAGCAAGGTAATCTTCAAGACCTGTTAGGTCACAGTCAAATAGCTTAGCTTCATCGTCATCATCTGAAACGATTTCGATTTGACCGTCTTGAACGTCTGTTGAAGATACGCTTGTCTTTGATGTAGCTGTAAGAACACCCTTCTTATCGATAACGTCAAACTTAGCCTTTGCCAATGTTCCGTTAGCTTTGTAAGTAGGAGCGCCGTTCTCATAGCCGTTGATTTCCTTGTATTGACCAAGAAGTGCATTATACACCATCTTGATAACTACGCCACGGTCTGAGGCAACGTCTGCCGCACCCGGTGCATTCTTTGTGATTTCAAGGTCTGACATACCTGCAACCTTGATATAACCGTTAGGATATCCGCCGTAATATTCAGCGTCATCCTGATAGTTCATAGCATTTACAAGCATTACACATACTTGAGCATATGTAACTTCGCCGTCAGGAACAAATGTTCCGTCACCCATACCGCTGATGATATTAGCTTCTAAAGCTGTTTGAATTTGATCAGCAGCCCAGTGTGATGATGTTACATCTGTAAAACCGTTCTGATATGTAGATGTTGATGTTAAATCAAGCATTCTTAGAACGATTGATGCCATTTCCGCTCTTGTTACCTTTGAATCAGGCTTTACACTACCATCTTCATAACCTGTGATAATACCAAGTGCACTACATAGTGAAAGTGCCTTGTCATAATAACTGTCGTTATCATAGCTGCTACCTGATGTAGTAGGAGCAACTGTAGCTACAGGAGCCTCTGTTACAGCAGGAGCCTCTGTTGCCTCTGCACCGGCAGGAGCCTCTGTTGCCTCTGCATCGGCAGGTTTTTCTGTTGCTTCTGCAGAAGTTGTTACAACTGTTTCAGCGTTTGTATCTTCATCTGCAAAGCCGACAACGCCGACTGAGCCTACAAGCATTGCTGATGCCAAAAGCGCACAGATTAGTTTTTTCATCTTGTTACCCATTTGAATACCTCCATAAAATTTAAAAATATAATACAAATTGGATTTTTCCAATTTCTATTAACGAAACTCACAGACAATTATATAGCATTGTCAATACAATTAACAGTTAAAAATCAGTTATAATTGTCTAATTTAAAGACTATTTTCGGTTGTTTTTATAAATTCAACCTGCTTCATTTTTTTCTCTTGCCAACCTTGCAAATTCCCTGTACTCCAGCGGAGAAACTCCGGTATATTTTTTAAATACCTGACTGAAATATTGTGAATTTGAGCCGTAACCGACTTTTTCGGCAACTTCGTAAATTCTGTCCTTTTTACCCTCAATTATGAGGTCTTTCGCCATTTCCATACGTTTTTCCATAACATAATGAGAAAAATTCTTGCCTGTTTCTTTCTTAAACAGCTTTCCAAGATAATCGACATTCGTATATAATATCGTTCCGGCAAGCCATCGCAGCGAAAGATTTTCATTTTCGATATTCTCATCAATTATGTTAATCGTATCACGAATTAGCGAACTGTATATTTTGTTAGATTCCGGTGCATTGGCTTTTGCGATTTCAAAACCGTTCTGTTCAATGAAAGATTTAATCTCACTAAGCTTTTTAGCCGCTTGAACAGAAACAATTCCTTTCATATACTTTTCGATTTTTTCAACACTGCA
>OGPU01001684.1_pt1 | contig 17947 bp, 10 predicted proteins | sample 1552991 | NCBI WGS metagenome assembly OGPU01 (sample SAMEA2580296, study PRJEB22360) | human gut metagenome | biome: human gut; feature: human-associated habitat; material: faeces | place: Denmark | collected 2008/2010 | reverse complement strand
CCTATCGAGAACGAACGCCTATCAAAGCCTGCACCACTTCTGGCTTGAGGTCAGTCTCTACGGCACGGCCGCTATGATGATCCAGGAAGACGACGAGCGCGGTTTTTACTGCTACCCGTTCACGATCGGCGAGTATGCGATCGCCTGCAACCATAAGGGGATCCCCGATACTCTGTATCGCGAGCTGATGATGACGGTGGCGCAGATCGTCCAGCAGTACGGCTATGAGAATGTCCCACGTGGGATTAAGGCCTTGTACGACCAACGGCAGTACGACCAGGAGAAGGCCGTTATCCATGCCATTGAGCCGAGATACGATCGCGACATCACCAAGCAGGACAACAAGAACATGCCCTTCAGGGCGGTTCACATGCTGGTCGACGCCGACAGTGATGAGCACTCCATTCTGCTGGAATCCGGGTACAACGAATTTCCGGCAATCGTGGGCCGCTGGGGAGCAATCTCGACCGATACCTATTCCTGCGAATCTCCGGGCATGACCGCGCTGGGCGACGTGCGACAGCTCAAGCACGAGCAGATGCAAAAGGGCAATGCGATCGACTTGATCGTTGATCCTCCGAGACTTCTGCCGACGTCGGCCAAGGACGCCGAGCTTGACTTCGCTCCAGGCGGCTTAAGTTTCGTGGACATGCCGACCAACGGCAGTCAGTCGAATAACGCCACCACTGCGGTCGGAAACATCAACCCGATCACCGTCGATATCCAGGAAGTTCAGGGTCGAATCAAGGCGGCATTCTTTACCGACCTTTTCCTCATGCTGTCCAATCAGGCCGAGATCGCGCGCATGACGGCGACCGCGGTGGCAAGGCTCCAAGAGGAAAAACTCATCATGCTCGGACCGATTCTGTCTCGGTTCAACAATGAGGTCTTGAATCCATTTATCGGCCGCATTTTCTCGATCCTCTCCCGCGCCGGAATTTTCCCGCCTCCGCCCCAGGAGCTCCAGGGCACCGAGTTAAACATTGAGTACACCTCCATGCTGGCCCGCTCCCAGAAAGAAGTCCAGGCCAACACCGACATGGAGGCCATTACCCAAGTCTGCCAGCTGGCACAAGTTGACCCGTCCGTGCTCGACCGCATCAATCTGGATAACGCCATCAAGATCATTTTCGACAAGAAGGGCGTGAGCCCCTCGTTACTGCGCTCGGACGAAGAGGTGCAGCAGATCCAGCAGCAGAGGGCTCAGCAGCAACAGCAGATGGCGCAGCAGGAACAAGCCCAGCAGGGCGTGGACGCTTTAAGCAAGTTAGGCAAGGTCCCCGCGGGCGGCGACACCATGGCAGGCCAGGCCGTCGAGGCGCTCCAGGCCGAGATGGGACAGTAAAAAAGTGCGCATTGATTTTTATTGAGGGTTTTAAATGTCAGGAAAGATTCGCAATCCGTTTGACGAAGCGAAGCTCAAGGAAGAAAGACAAGAACGCGAAGCGCAGAAAGCGGGCTTTGACGAGGCTTTTAAAGAGTCTCTCATCCGCCTTCTGGGTACGCGGGACGGAAAGATTGTGTTTAACAAACTCTTTTCCGACTGCGCCTTGTTCTCCTCCTCTTTTGACACCAACGCTCTCGCGATGGCTAACAAAGAGGGAAAGAAAACTTTCGGCCTTGTCGTGCTGAGCTACGTCATGACCTATTGCCCGGAACAATACACCGAGATAAGGAAGATATCGGATGAGTACAGAAAATGACAGCGGCTCCCAAAACACCAGTCAGGAGACGTTAGTACCTCCTTCGCAGAATGAGCAACAGTCTTCTCCTTTGGACCAGGGGCAGTCTTCTCAGGCCACCGCTCCGACTGAAAAGGAGACCGGTACTGAGAAGACTGAAACTTCTCCGGCGCCTGAAACTAAGGCCGCTCAGACGGTAAGCAATCCGCTTGAGATTAAGCATGAGGCAGACGACGCCAAGAAGGCCGAGGGCCAGGACGGAGAGAAGCAGGAAGCGAAAGAGGATGCGGCACCTGAAAATTACGCCGACTTCAAAGCACCCGAAGGTGTAGAGCTGAATAGCGCAGTGGTCGACTCCTTTAAGGGTATCGCCAAAAAGCTCAATCTCTCGCAGGAGAAGGCCCAGGCCGTAATCGATGAGATCACCCCTGTTATGGTCGCCCAGCAGGTTGAGTTTATTAACAAGGTCAGCGTCCAGTGGCTGGAGAAGGCTAAGAAGGACCCCGAGATCGGCGGTTCCAACTATGACGCCTCCATCCAGCGTGCGATTAAGGTCAGAGACCGGTTCGGCAAAGGCGCCGACGGCAACTATGACGCAGATATCGCAGAACTGTTCTCGCTGCCTGTTGGGTCGCACCCCGGCTTTATCAAATTCCTAGCAAGAGTCGGCGCGGCAATCAGCGAAGATACTCCGCCCAAAGGTCGAGTATCCGGAGCAATCACACCTCAAGACATTTATGGTTAATTTGGGAGAGTAAAAATGGCAGACGTTTTCAGCGGCATGACGCCCGTCACAATGGCTGAATGGCAGTCGCTCGTTCCGGACAGCGACGTAGCAAAGAAAGTTTTCATTCAAACCGTCCGAGATTATCAGCCGTTCTTTGATCGTGCCACTATGGTGCGCGGCAACGACGGCCAGGGTATGAAAGGCACACTGGCGGATAAATATCCGGAAGGCCAGCTCGTCGGTATTAACGAAGGCTGGGATGCATCTACCCCGACAGGTCGTGCAGTACGTTATCCGTCCTGTATCGCACGCGACCGCTCCGTGATCGGTAAGCTCCAGCTTGAAAGAATGCCGGAGAAAGACCGAGCACCGTATCGCGCCCGCAAGGACCAAATGTTTACCCGCGGCTTAACCCGCGGTATGGTCAAACGTGTCTTCCAGGGCAATCCGGATAAAGATCCGAGAGACTGCTTAGGCCTGGCAAATATCGTTTTGCCGGACAAAGACAACGGCGCCTGGAAGAACTCCATCATTGACGCCGGCGGTACAGTGGCTAGCGGCTCGACGAGCACACTCACTTCGATCTATTTTGTTAACTGGCACCCGGAAGAAATGACTCTGTTCTTCCCGGAAAACGGCGGTGCAGCAGGTATTTCCGTCGAAGTTCAGAAATCTCCGATCTATGTTCCGGACGCTAACGGCAAAATGTTTCCGGCCTACGTAACCGAGTTCGGCTATGACCTTGGCGTATTTGCAGGCAATCCGGAAAACATTGTCCGTATCGCCAACGTCGATACCTCCAAGATCACTACCGCCAAGGGCGCAGCTGACCTCTTGAAGTTGTTCGTTGAAGCACGCCACCGCCTGCGCACCGACGACTTCTCTCATGTCGGTATCTACTGCACGGACCAGGTCGGCATGATCTATGACCTGCAGCTCCTGGAGAAGACGAAGTACACGCTGGAATACAAGACCTTCGGCAAACGTGAAGGCATGTTGTCCTTCGGCGGTATCCCGATCTACCAGTACGGCACGGACGTGCTGAACGCAAGCGAATCCGCGATCACAATTTCCTAATAGGAGGCGTTATGGTTTTCGACATTAAGATGATGCTCGCCGACAAGAAGGAGGCCAAAACCGCCTTCACGTCCAGTGGCCTTGACTTCGGCTCCACCCTGGTAGAGTCCGGTGTCAACGGTCACAAGATGGCGCTTTGTATCTCCGCCAGCGGCGTGGCCGGCACCAGTCTGGCCTTCAAGATTGAGGACTCGGCCGATAACTCTACTTTTGCCACTGTCGCAACATCTAAGGCATTCACGCCCACTGAGCTCAAGAATCTGATTGTGGTGGGACTCCCCTTCGAGCACAGACGCTACCTGCGTATCGTGACCGTCCCGACAAGCGTCACGGCAGGCACCGTCACGGCCTGGATCGGCAACGACTACAAGCTCGGCCAGGTCAAAGAAGGCGAGGGCTGGGAGTTCCGTACTGAGAAGACAACTGCGGCAGCCGGCGGTGACAGCTAATCAGCAGTAAACAACCGAAAATTTGTCGGAGGAGGCGGGCATAAAACCCGCCTTTATTTATATGGCTAAGCAAATCGAAATCTGCAATGCCGCACTGTCTCAGCTCGGTGCGGACTCAAACATTACGTCTATCGATCCTCCGGACGGCACACAATACTCCGAACAGTGCGCGGCCTACTACCCGATGGCACTGCGCTATCTGCTGGAGCAATTTAACTGGAGCTTTGCCCAAAGTCGCTACAAGCCGCCCCAGTACGTTGAGCTGGATCGAACTCTGTACCCGTGGCGTTACGGCTACTCTTTGCCGAGCGACTGCATGTGTGTTGTCGGTCTTTACTGCACCGGCGGCCAACCCTGGCAGACCACACTGCCGTACGAGATCGAGTATCGCGAAAGCGAAAACACGATGTTCCTGCTGACGGACGTCAAGGACGCCGTGATCGTCTACACCCGTTACTTGAACAACCCGCAGATGTTCCCGGGCTACTTCACCGAGGCCCTCGTCATGCGCCTGGCGGCATATCTCGCGGGTGCCCTGGTTAAGAATCAGAGCGCGGACAAGTATCTCAAATATGCCGAGGACGCCTTGAGCAAGGCCAAAACACGGGACGCAAAAAAGAGCGCCCACCAGCATCCGAAGTATTTAGCGGCACAGCTTAGAGCGAGGTTCGTGTAATGGCAGTCAGAATCTTTAGAAACTCTTTCGGCGGCGGCGAAATCTCTAATACCATGTACGCCCGAGTGGACGACGCCAAGAACCAAACGGGCCTCGCGAAGTGCAAGAATTTTATCGTTGAGCCCCAGGGTCCTGTCTTCAGGCGCCCGGGTTTCGAGTACGTGGCGCACGCGAAATACTCGGACAAAAAATGCCGCCTGATCCCGTTCTTGTTTTCGCTGGACCAGACGATGGTCTTAGAGGTGGGACACAAGTACATCCGCTTCCATACGCATAAGCAAACTTTGATGTCCGGCAATGCTCCGTATGAAATCACGACTCCGTATGAGGAGGCTGATCTTTTCGAGCTGAGTTTCGTCCAGAGTATCGACGTGATTACGATCGCGCATATCAATTACCCGACGAAAACTCTGAGGCGACACGGTGCGACCGACTGGCGATTGGAGAACGTGAACTTTAATACCACACTGTCAGCACCTACGGGCCTGGCCGTAACCCAGACAATCGGTCCGGACGTCGAGGATAAGAACAAAGGACTTTTTAAGAGAAAATACGGGGTTACGGCTTTGAACGCGGACGCCTCAGAGGAAAGCCCGCTGTCGGCTACCGTTGAAATTGACTGCAATCCTTTTGCAGACGGCGCCTACAACACACTCACCTGGAATGCCGTCCCGGGCGCTGCTATGTATCGTGTGTATCGCAACGTCGGCGGCGTCTACAGCTATATCGGCCAAACGTCCGAAACTTCGATTATCGATGACGCGATCTCTCCGGACTCAGGGATAACGCCGCCACGGTACGACTCGGAAATTACGTCCGGATATCCGGGAACAGTTTCCTACTTTGACCAGCGCAAGATTTTTGCCGGCACGCGTACCAAACCTCAATATATTTGGATGACGGCCGCAGGCAGTGAGAACTCCATGGCGTATCACTTACCTGTCCAGGCGACCGACCGAATCTCAGTCAGAATCTACGCCCGAGACGTTAACCGCATCCGCCACCTTGTCCCGCTGTCTCGCCTTATTCTGCTCACGGCCTCAGGGTGCTGGGTAGTGGGCACCACGGACACGGACGCCCTAACGCCGGACTCAATCAGCTTCAAGGCGCAGAACGCAGAAGGCGCAAGCTCGGTCAACCCTGTGGTTGTAAATTCGGCCTGCGTGTATGCCGCGGCCAGAGGCGGCCATCTTCGTGAAATGGGTTACTCATACGAGCGAGGCGGATTTATTTCCGGAGATTTATGTCTTCGTGCGCCGCACCTTTTCGACCATAAGACCGTGATCGATATTGCTTACTCCAAAGCACCGAATCCGATTATTTGGTCGGTCTCCAGCGACGGCGTATTGGTGGCCTTCACCTATATCCCGGAGCAGCAGATCGGAGCATTCTCCACAATCGAGACCCGCGGCAGTTTTGAGTCCGTGACTGTTGTCTCCGAGGGCTACGAGGACATCCCTTATGTCGTCACTTGCCGCAGGATCAACGGGCAGACCGTCCGATTTATCGAGCGTATGCACGAGGTGCAGTCGCCCTCAAGGGCCGAATCCTGTTACGTTGACTGCGCAGGTTTCTACCAGGGCAACCCGACTACGACGATCACCGGACTTTCCTGGCTGGAGGGAGAGACGGTATCGATCCTAGCCGACGGCTATGTCGTACCCGATCAGAAGGTCGTCAGCGGGAAAGTTGTGCTGGAGGATGAGGCTTCGACGGTTTACGTCGGCCTGCAATACGACTCCGACATGGTTACGCTCCCGATCCACCTTCAACTTAACGATATGTCCTACGGCACCTCTCACCGTAAAAATATTACGGAGGTTACGTTACGGCTTAACGAATCGTCCGGAGTGTCGGCAGGATCGAGTTTTGAGAAGCTCTATCACATGCAGCCGCGTGCGACCGAGCTTCCCGGATATCCTCCGAATCTGCGCTCCGGTATTTACGACCTGCAGATTAAGCCTAAATGGAGTGACGAGGGCCAGGTCTATATCAGGCAGTCTTTACCACTGCCGCTCCGGATAACCTCGATCACGACTACGGTAGAGATCAGCTAACCGACAATAGTGCGCATTAAAGCCTGAGGCGGCGTCAAGATAGGCGCACTATCGGAGGTTTTATGGACTTTAGTTTCAACACCGCTTCAATGATCGGCACGGGAATCTCTGCCGGTATTTCCGCTGTCGGTTCGATCTTCACAACCCGCTACAACAACGCTATCGCCAAGGCCCAGGCAAATATCGCCAAGGAAAACGCCAAGACGATGGAATTGCAGGCGCAGTACACCCTGTTTGCAGCAGAGACTAAGGTCCAGCACGAAACGATGCAGGCAGGCCAAGTCAAAGCTAGGCAGAAGGCTGCGCTCGCCGCCAACGGTGTTGCGATCGGCAGCGGTAGCGCGGCGCAGATTACAGCTTCCACCGACATCATCAAGACGATTAACAAGAATCGCGTTGAGACCGATGCTCATGCCGCTGCCTGGGGCTATCGCCAGCGGGCTACCGACTTCAAAAACCAGGCCTTGATGTTTAACGCCAAGAAACAAAGTGTGGGCCTGAACTTCATGTCCACGGCGCTCAACGGCTTGTCTCAGGTGGGCATGACCTACGCCTTTGGAAAACTTGCCGAGGGCAAAGCGAAAGAGCCTGCGAAAGATGGACCAATCAAAGTTGACGCCATAAGCGGAGCAGATCCCGGCCTGAAGATCGATGCGATTTCCTCGGCTGACCCCGGCTTACGCATTGACGGAATTTCCTCAGCCGATCCGGGAATCCGAGTTGATGCGGTATCTGCGGCCCAGCCGATTTTCACGCCGCTTTACAACTTCAATCCTCTCTCGATCAATAACAAAGTTTCGATCTTAGGCAGATAAATATGCAGGTACCCATTTATCAGAACAACACGCCGAATCCTCAGAGCGAACAGTCTTTTGCGCGTCCCGGAGAAAACGTCCAGCCGACCTTCGACTACGAACGCGCCATGGAGCGGGCCACTCAGCCCTTGAAGGCAGGTATCGGTTTAAGCGTCAAATTTGCACAAAAGGCCGAGGCCCAGCAGGTCAAGGCGGAAGCCGACGAGGCGCTCAACGGCCTGGATCAAGAATTACGAGAGCTGCAATGGAATCCCGAGAGCGGTTACTACACCATGAAGGGCAAGACCGCCGTGGAGGGCTATGACCCGACCCGCGAGGCCATGAACAAGGCGTATCAGACACACCTGGATAAACTGCAAAACCCGCTTGCGAAACAGGCCTTCACTTCTGTCGCCCTGGAGAAGATCAACTCCTACGATCAATCCATGCAGCGCTACCGCCTGAAAGAAAATGCCGCCTATAAGGCAGAAGTCTCGGACACGCGCGCCAAGTCTTTGATCGACGACTTCGCCTTCTCCGGATTCGGCCCGGACTCCGAACGCACGATGGCAAGCCTCATGGATGAGGTGGACTACCAGGGCAAAATCGGCGGCAAGAGTCCCGAATGGATCGCAAGACAAAAGGACAACTACACCGCCCTGGCGTATGCCTCGGCCTACCAGCAGATGGCAGTCGAAGACCCTTACGGAGCGCTCAAGCATTATCAGCAGGTGGGTTCCACTAAGATGAGCCCGGACGTATCCCGCAAGACCTATGCCTTGTTGCGTGAGCGCGTATGGCCCCAGCTCCAAGAAACCGTGGACGCAATGGGCGGCCCGGAAGCAATCGGCCTGACCCAAGGCTCGGCTGCACGCGCCGCCGGAAAAGTTGACGTCCGAGTCTCCGGCGCCCAGGCGGGCTTAGGTACACCTCCTAGTGTTCCGGACAAGGTGCTGAATACGATCGGCTACAAGTTCTGCAACCCGCTCAACATTAAAGCTTTCGGCAATAACTGGAGCGGTATGGTGGGCCAGGACGCCAGAGGTCATGCCATTTTCGAGACTCCGCAGGACGGTATTTGCGCCGCGGCAAAGATCCTCAAGACCTATGCTTCCAAGTACGGCATCAACACCGTGGACGGCATTGTTGATCGCTTCTGCGCGGCCAGCGACGGCGTGACACGTGCATACATCAGCAATGTCTGCAAAGCCATGGGCGTCAATCCCGGAGAGGCGCTTGACGTCAAGGATCCTCAGGTGATGACCAAACTCATCAGCGCGATGATGCGCCAGGAGATCGGCGCGGTTGCGTACTCGCAGGAGACGATTACAGCCGGGGTCCATAAGGCGCTGGGGATAGATCCGAACGATTATTCTGACAAATTTAATACTCAGCTTACTGAGGACGAAGAAAAGCAGTACCAGGCATGGGCGAAGAAGATCGGCTATGAGCGCGATGTCTATGACTACGATCTTCGAGGCGCATGGAAAGCGGGCGCGGCCCAAGCGGAAAACGGTCATTTCCCAGATACGTTTAAGAAGCCCAATCATCCGACTTTCAGCGTCGAGAGTAAGTACCACGATGGTAAGAAATACGTCGGCGGACGCTGGGTTGTGGAGGATGGCCAAAACATTTTTATTGGACCTAACGGAGAACGCCGCGACGATAACGGAAAACTTCTTTCGCAGAAGTCTGAGGTTCCGCGCCTGACCTCTAAGGACGTGGCCTTTAATCCGAACGTTCAAACAGGCGATCCGGTGATCGATGCACTGCCGCTTCCGGACAAGATCAAGTTATTCCGCGCCTCTAGACAGAGACGAGGCCAGCAGGCTCAACAGGCCAAGGTCGAGTTAAAACGCTCCGTGGACAACGTCTTATCCCGCGCGATCAACACGGGCGACGTATCCGAGCTCCCGGATGTAGCAGACTTCATTAGCGTCTACGGTCAGGACGAGGGCGTCAGAATGCACGCCGAAGTGGAGAAGCAGGCTCAGCTCAATGCCGCCATTCACTCCATGCCGGCAATGTCTGTAGGCGACATGGATGCAACGAGCCGAGCGCTCACACCTCAGAAAGACGATCCTGAGTACGCCACGCGCATGGAGCAGAAGGCAACGTGGGATAAGGCAGCAGAGAAGGTCAAGACCGAGCGGGCCAAGGATCCGATGCGCTTTGCGATCGAGGGGATTCCTGAACTTGGCTTTAAGCCTATCCAGGACTGGAGCAATCAGACGCTCGCGATCCAGGAACTCGGCAAACGCATCAGCAGTTACAAAGATGTGGCCAAGCGATTCGGCACGGACGCACACATCCTCACCAAAACCGAGGCCACCGCCCTTTGCCAAACTTTCGCCAACCTGGATGAAGACCACCAGGCCGAGTATGCGCAGAAGTTGTCCGACGCAATCTTTGATCCGGTCACCGGCGACAGTGACGCCCTGGCGGCCCTGGCAACCGATATCGGCAAAAATCATCATCTGCTTTCTATCGCTTTAGGCGTGGCCTCCACGCCCCAGGGTCGAGAGAACAACGGTGCACTGCGCCAAATCAAGGGCAGCTACTACCGCAGAAACAAGGTCAACGACGCGAACAAAGACGAGCCGGAAATCCGCCAGAAGTTGGACGGCGTATTGCCGATCCCGCCCGGGAGTCCGGAGTACGAGGACTTAATCTCCGCAGTTCTAAACGAGCACGCTTATGCGCTCCAGGCAGGCGGATCGAGCGGCGTGGACACGGCGATTGAAAACGTGATCGGCCCGGTGGCAGAGCACAACGGCGCAAAGATCATTTTGCCGTCCAGACTCTCGCAGGCGGGCAAGGACTTGATGACTTTTACCAAGCTCGGATCTTTTGAAGACGTTTTGCAGGACTACAGCAAGGACTTCCTTAAGGGCGGCAAAAAGCTCGTGTTTCGGAATCAGGTTATATCGCTGGAGCAGTCTGCCAGGCTCATCAACACCGCACCTCTTAAATGGGTCGGCGACGGTGTCTACTTTATCCGCGACGGCCTGCGCTACGTGACTGACGAAAAGGGCGAGCCCTTCCGCCTGGATCTTAACGACACAATTTCCCGGAGAATTAAATGAGCTGGATCAATCGTTTCGGACTGACCAATGAAGAAGCTAAAGTCATTAATCAGTACAGTGCTCCGGAGAAAGACGCCGAGGCCCTGACGCCCGGACTTTTCGAGGGCTCCTGGGGCGCGATCGGCCAGTCCTTTGGAAAAGAATGGGAAGCCACGAAGTCGGGCATCAGCGAGGCGGCCGCGCTCAGAGTCGAAGATGATGATTACTACCTGGCCCAGCAGGAGGATCCTTTTGCGCCTGACCTTAACGTCAACAAGGACGCAGTCGTCAATCGCCTGAGGCAAGCCGCAAAAGAGGCACGCCTCAAGATCAAGAACGATTACACGCCGAATCCCGAGACCACCGGCACGGCGGCCATGATCCTCTACAGCCTAACTGGTCCTTTGGTCAAGGGTATCGGTTACTCCGTTCTCGCGGGCGGCAATCCGTTCGTCGGCGGTGCGCTATTCGGCGCCGACCTCGGACGTTATGAGAAAGATAAGCTCCAGGACAAGGGCGTGGATACAGAGACGGCCACGAAAGCGGGCTTGATTACAGGCGTGACAAACGCTGTCGGCATGGCGCTCCCCGCCTCCCTCGGCACAAGTTATTTGAAGTCTGCGACCTTCGGCGCCCTGGTCAATCCCGCAACTGACATCACTGAGCAGTCGGCGATTAAGTTCGTCCTGGATAACGCGGACTATTCGGTTATCTCCAAAGAGTACGATCCTTTCGATCCTGTAAGCCTAACAACATCCGCCCTCATGGGCGCAGGTTTCGGCCTTCTCGGCGCACGAGGTGCTCGAGTCCGGGCCGCAAGAGAAGCAGCGGAAAAGGCCCAGGCTGAGGCTCCGGCCGCCCCCGTGGAAGGACAGACAAGCCGCATGAATAAGAGTGTGCTTGAGTCCATCCAGAATCGCGACAGAAGCGGTAAAGAAAGCCGCTTGCAGATGCAGCAGATCGCTCAGGCTCCTGACTTCAATCGCCTGCGCAACGGCGCAACTTTGGGCGAGGGCACGCCCGTGATCGCGTATTTGCCGGAGAACTCTTCGGCTATTCTCGGTAAGACGGTCACAGTCTCGGACACCAACGGTGATCGCACCACGATGCGCTATGCCCTGATTGAGGCGAGCGATGTGATGACGTCTAACAGCGTTGACGGCAGTCTCAATGCCGACTTCACTAATCCGGAAGTGCAAGGCGCCCGAGCGATCGCAGGCAACGGACGTATCGCGGGCCTGCAGGAAGCCTATCGCAACGTCAAGGCCACGAAGTACAAAGAGGAATTGACCAAGGCCCTGAAGGAATTCGGCATCAGCCGCCGCGCGGTCAAGAAGATGCGCGAGCCGATCCTCGTGCACGTAATGGACGACGCGGACGTCAAGGAGGGCGTCGGTGAATTGTCCAACCGTACCGGAACGCTGAAGCTCAATCCTGCGGAACAGGCCGCCCAGGACGCCCGAAATGTGCGCCTGGAGGAGGTGGAGTTTACTAAGGACAACGGTATCGCCGTTCGCTCGATGGATGAGTTTGTACGGCGCACTCCGGATAAAGAAGGGCTCATTGACGCCGAAGGCAAGGTCATCTACGACAATGTCCGCCAAAGAATGAAGTCGGCGATTTTTGCCGCCGCGTATCCGGACAACAGACTGATTAACCGCTTTATCGCGGACGACCCGAAGGACAAGCAGGTGATGGACGTTCTCCAGGCCGCCGCACCCGAGGTCGTCAAACTCAGACGTCACGGCGGAGATTTTGACTTCTCAGGCGACCTCATGGAGGCGCTCGCTGACTACATGCAAACCAAACAAGAGGCCCGCAAGATTAACGGCGAAAAGGTCGAAGGCGAGATTACGGAATCTTTCTTTGAGGCCACGCCGGTGCAAGCCTGGTTTAGGGACATTCTTTTATCCAAGAATCCCGAAAGGCTCAAGGACGCCCTGGCCCGATTCAACGAGGTGGCCCAGCAGGAGAGCGGAGGCGAAGGCCTTTTCGGCAAAGTCAGCCGTGACGAGGTTTTCAATCAGGTCAAGAGCGAGTTCGGCGCCCTGGATAAAGCAATCGACTCGATCACTCCGAGCGCGGTGGACGCCGCCATGGAGCTCCGTTCTGCGGACGTGATTGAGGGCGATCAGCCCTCAGGCATGAACGGCGACATCAACAGGTCGATCGCCGATGAGAAACTTGCCCGGGAACAGTTGGATGATGGAGAGCCGGTTAATGTCTCTGGCGAAGGCGTCGATCCGGAAACGCTGAGAACGCAGTTTGACTCCTTCAGAGATCGTGTGTTTAACCAGCTCCTGGGCGCCGGGTTTAAAGAAAAACTCGCGGCCTATTCTGCCGACCTTTACGACGCTTTCTACCGAACGCTTGGAGAGCGGTTAGGCATGAGCGCCAGCGAGCTGGAGAAACGCTACGCCCTCAAAATCCGCAAGGGCGGGAAGGAAACCGCCGAGAGTTTCAGACAGCAAACGAATATGCCTGAGGGTGTCGAATCTCCGGAAGTTGTTCTGAACGACTGTATCCAACAAGATCCAATCTTTACGCTGAATGGCGACGAGTTTTCTTCAGGTAGCGGCAATCTTTATCAAGAGGTGGCTGACTTCTTCGCAGAGCAGTACGGTGGCAAAGTCGAAAACCCGATTCTAGGGGAAGTGAAGTTAAATAAGGCGGCCGTAAAATCTTCCGCTTCTCATGGATTGGGCCGTAATAAAGTTATGGCCTTCATGGCCGTCCCTGAAGTTATAAAGAGCGGAAAGATTTTCGACTACCATAAAAACTGGAAAGAACGTCGATATGATACATGGGTGCTAGCCGCGCCAATTTTAATTAAGGGGAAGAAGTACGTTTGCGAAGTGATCGTCATGGATACGGGCGAACACAAGCGATTCTATTTACACGAGGTTACGCCGATTGAAGATGTCGTGACCACTATCCAAGACCCATACCCGGGGGTTGAGCAGTCACGACCTGCCGGGCCAGTCAGGTCTATTTTAATTCAGAGATACTTTGAAGACAAGGCGGCCGCGGCTAAAGAGGCAGAAGTTAAAGCCACGCAGACTCAAGGCGAAGTTTTGCTCCAGAGTAAGCTCAAATCCGAAGACGCCCGCGGCATGTACACGCCTGCCGAACGCATGATTACTTTGTTCGGAAATGCCGACGAATCGACTTTCGTCCATGAGTCCGGGCACTACTTCCTGGACGTCATGACGGACGTGGCAATGCGCTCCGATGCGCCCGAGCAGGTGAGGGCCGACATTCAGACGCTGATGGATTGGTTCGGCCTTAAGGACCTGGAAGAATGGAACGGCTTACCGCTCGAAGAAAAGCGGCAATTCCATGAGCAGTTTGCCCGGGGCTTTGAGCAGTACCTCCGTGACGGTGTCGCACCGTCCTCCAGGCTGGAGGCGATCTTCAAGCAGTTTAAGGACTGGCTCGTGTCGATCTATAAATCTGCCGCAGACTTAGACGTCGAATTAACGCCTGAGGTCCGAGATGTCTACGCGAGAATGCTCGCAACCGATAAAGAAATCGAGGTCAAACGCGAAGCGGATTCTCCGAGCCTATTTGGCGAAGACCTCGGACAGACGGTTACTCAAGTTGTCGACAACACCAATTTGCCGGACGAGACCAAGGCCGTGATTAAAGAAGGCCTAGAGACTTTAGGCATTAAGACCGAGCAGGCGCCGGATCAAAGCAAGTTATCCGGAGTCATGACGGACGACCAATTTGTCCAAAGCCGCTTTGATCTCGACATGGAGAAGTACGGTGATATACCGATCCTCGATGAGAACGGCAACGAGACCACACCGCGCGAGATGATAGCCGGAGACCTGGCAGCGGCTGAGCAGTTGGAGAAGGACGCAAGCGGAATGTCCCGCGCCGCGCTTTGTATGTTTACCAATAACGCCTTCGATTAAGGATTAGAAAATGGCAAAAGGCTTAAAGAAAGAATGTTTGGACTCGGTTAGCCAAGTTATCGGCCGACAGCTCACCGCGAAAGAGGGCGAGGACATTGTCCTTAACATTAAAAGCAAGGTGCTCGATATCCGGAAAACTGAGCCCAACCTGACCAAGGACCAATATGTCGCCAAGGCCGCCGCGCTCGTGGCACAGGATATGCAGTACCGGGCCACCCGTATGAAGGTCAACGCACAGCGCCAGGTGATCGCGCTCGCCGCTATGCAGAACTACACCGCCGACATGCGGGCCAAGGGACTGAGTGCAAACTCGGCCGCCATGAGGTATTTGGATAAAGTCGACAAGCACGCGGTGGGCGTATCCAAAGAATACGCCTCGGAGTTGGTGGACACCCTCCAGGCCGCTTGCCCTAAATTTTTCGGCATGATCGAAAACGATGACGCGGTCGCGGGAATCCTTGCAGAGATCTCCGGCGTCGATACCAAGAACGCAGACTATAAGAAAGCGGCGCAGGCTTGGATCCAGTGCACTGAGAATATGCGCGAGCGTTACAACCGAGCGGGCGGAGACATCAGATCCCGTGAAGATTGGATCATGCCGCAGACCCACAATCAGGGCAAGATACTCAATGCCGCCAGAATCCTGGCGGAAAAAACGCCGAAGAGTTTTGCCGGACGTACTGCGGCAAAGGCCAAGCACGCGGCGGATAGGTTTAAAAGGCGTAATCCCGAAGCGAACCGCGACGCGTGGGTCGGCTATGTTTTTGAGCGCCTGGATAAAACTCAGTACCTCGACGACAACCTGGAGCAAATGAACGATATAGATATAAAGAACGTCCTCAGGGAAGCGTACATGTCCATTACGCAGAACGGGGATCAGCACCAGAATGCCGCCGACGCAAAACCGAGCGGCAGAGCTAAAGCGAAGTCGGAACAACGCCAGGAGCACCGTACAATTCACTTCAAAGACTACAAAGCCAGGATCGAATATAACCGCATGTTTGGGCAGAACCCGTCCATCTTCGGTACCATGCTGTCTCATGTCAGTGCAATGTCGCGGGACATCACGCTCCTGGAGGAAATGGGGCCGAGCCCGACAAGTACCTTCAACACATTGAAACGTTCGACCGAGATTCTTAATAACCAATCCAACTATTTTCTGGGTTACACGGTGCCAACAAACGATCTCATGCTCGACGCAATGTGGACAAACCTAAACGGCAGTCGAGGCGTCAAATACGAAACCTTTGCCGCCATTATGCAGGGCGTCCGTAACCTCCAGGTGGCGGGCAAACTCGGCGGAGCTTTTATTACGAGCTTGTCGGATATTGGGACGTACTTCCACATGTGTAGGGTCAACAAAATGCCCTTCGCCCAGAGCGCGATGTACTTAGTGAAGGCACTTAATCCGACCGACAAAAGGGATATTGCCTTTGCCGCACAAGCGGGCGTGATCGGAGACGTCTTCAACTCTGCCGTCAATAGATTCGTCACGGACAATATGAGTCAAGGCGTGACTTCCAAATTGGCAGACGCGACCATGAGGGCCTCCCTCCTGTCGCAATGGACAGACGGCATTAGAAGAGGCGCCGCGCTCACGGCCATGGCTTTCTACACTAACGCCCGGAAATACGACTGGAATACTTGTGACGGCTGGCTGAGAGAGCGCCTGGAGAACTTCGGCCTCGACGAGGCATTTTGGAAGGTCATCCAGAAGGCGCCGGCTGAGAAGTTCGGCGATGCTGAGTTTGTCACTAAGAACAGCATTCTCAATATCTCCGACGCTGACCTTGCCACGCTGGGAATCTCTCGCCACGCGCTGGAGAAGTACGCCTCGGATTATTTATCCTTCGTCTTTGATGATGCGCACATGGCCTCCCTTCAGCCTGATCTCTACACGCGAGCGGCCTCTAATTGGGGCTTAGCTCGCGGCACAATCCTGGGAGAGTTGTGGCAGAGCTTTTTCTTATTCAAGTCTTTCCCCACTGCGATGCTGACTCGTCATTTTCAGAGAGCTGGGGATCTTTACCGATATAAGAAGCGTAACGGTGCGAGGTACCCGAGAGCTTCGTGGATAGGCTATTACAGTACGCTGATTCTTGGTACAACCATGATCGCCGCGGTTTCCAATATGTTTAAAGATCTGCTCAACGGCCAGGACATTCAAGATCCCTTTACGACCGACAATGTCTTCAGAGCATTTACTTCCGGAGGCGGTGCCGGTTTTGCCGGAGATATTTTTGTCTCAGCTTTGGGCGATTACAAGTACGGTCACCCGAATGTTTATAACGCTTTCGGGCCTGTAATTTCTTCCGCCCTGGACGCCGTGGAGATTCTCGACAAATACAAGGATGACCGCGATATTGGCGCCAACGTCCTGCGCTTTGCCAAGAGCAACATCCCGATGGTTAATCTTTGGTACACCAAACAGCTTCTTAATCACGCGGTATTTAACCAACTTCAGGAAATGATGAACCCCGGATATCACCGCCGCATGGAGCGCAAATCCATGAGGATGCGCGGCACGGGATACTGGTGGCAGCCGACGAGCGCAATGCCCGGACGACTCCCGCGTGTAGCCAAATCCAAGGACCGCTGGGAGATTATGAAATAGTGCGCATTGAACTTTTGGGGACTTTTATATTTTTCTTCAAATCGAGGATAGATATATGGTTCCTGAAAGTAATCGCAAAGCGGGTCCGTTTACCGGCACGGGTCAGACGCAGTTTGATTTTGACTTCTACATGCTGAGCGCCGATGACGTTGTCGTCATTGTGGCTGACGCAGACGAAAACGAAACCACGCTGAGCAAAGACGCCTACACCTGCACGCTCAACTCCGACCAAAACACCACGCCGGGCGGACGCGTGACGCTTAAGACTGCACTTGCCAGCGGGCATAAGCTCGCAATCTGCAGCGGGGTTCCGTATACCCAAAACCTTAACTTGACGATGTACGGGAATTTCAACCCGACATCGATCAATAAAGAAGAAGATCGCCGCGTTATCCAGTTGCAGCAGATTGTCGAACAGATGCGACGCAGCCTGGTAGTGCCGATCACGAACGACAAAACGCCGCAGCAGGTTCTCAAAGAGATTCTGGAGATTGCTGCCACAGCTAACGAATATGCCCAGCTGGCGCAACAAATCTACGCTACTGTTGAAGATGATGTCGCCGAGATCAAAGCGCTCAAAGCCGAGATCGATGACCTAGTCCTTACCTTCCAAACGATCGAGCAACTTGCGGCCCAGGCGCAGGCTAACGCCCACTCTACGAACGACGATAAGCTGACATGTCAACAGGCCCTCCAGCAGATTCAAGCAATCGCGGCGCAAACCGGATTCTCTACCCGAACAAGCCCGTCGGTATCCGAGTCGGAGACTTTTCCGCTTTCTAATTTGACGCCCTCCGCCTATGTAAAGGTCGGAGACTTGGTGCTCAATTCAACTAACGGCGACTTATTCCGGATAACAGCAGTAACGGCAGCAACCGCTACGGTC
>OGPU01001671.1_pt1 | contig 18024 bp, 12 predicted proteins | sample 1552991 | NCBI WGS metagenome assembly OGPU01 (sample SAMEA2580296, study PRJEB22360) | human gut metagenome | biome: human gut; feature: human-associated habitat; material: faeces | place: Denmark | collected 2008/2010 | reverse complement strand
ACGGGTCCTTGACGAGTTTCAGTTTGCCGGCGGAGCCGGTAGCGAGGTTCTCCGAAACGACGATATTGTCGAAGAGGTTCCATGCGTCGCGGTAGGCGAGCGTTCCCAGACCGGCTTTGAGCATGTCGGCGAAGGGCGTGTAGAAATCGCCCGGCTGCAACTCCTTGATCTTGGCCTTGGCGCCCAGATGGACTTCGACGCTCTCGTCGGTCGGATCGTCGTTGAAGTCGCCCATGGCCACGATCTTGGTGGCGGGGTTGACTTTGAGCACCGAGTCGGCGATCGCACGCATCTGTTCGGCCGCGGCGTTGCGCTTGAAGGCCGATGCCGCCTGTCCGCCCAGCCGCGAGGGCCAGTGCGCGACCATGAAGAGGAAGGGCTCGTCGTCGATCGTTCCCCACATCGTCACGATGCCGCGCGTGCGCCAGTTGGGCAGCGAGGCGATCCGCACGGGGATGTCGGCGCTGCCTTCGAGTTTGAAGACATCCGGACGGTAGAGGAACGCCACGTCCACGCCGCGCAGGTCGGGCGAGTCGTAGTGGCAGATCGCATAACGTGCCGGAAGGAGCTTGCGCGTCGATGCGATGTCTTCCAGGATCGAGCGGTTCTCGATCTCCGAGACGCCGATCACCGCCGGATAGTTGCGGTCGATGGCGGCGATGTCGAACAACACGCGCTCCATGTTGCGGAGTTTCTTGTCGTACTTGGCCGTATTCCACCGCTTCGCACCGTCGGGAAGGAACTCTTCGTCGTTGGTTTCGGGGTCGTCGATGGTGTCGAAGAAGTTCTCCATGTTGTAGAACATGATCTTGTGGGGCTTCTGCGCGAAGCACATCACCATGACTGACGCCAGCACCGCTGTGATTATCAGTTTCTTTCTCATGATTCGAATTGTTGAATTTCATTCTTCGTTTTCTCGTCCCGGCATGGCTCGGACGGCGTCCGGCTCTGCGCTCGGCTTGTCGAAAACGCGGTTAAAATCCCCATTGTTCGGGGCTGTTCTGTGCCTTGACCGAGGCGTCGGCGTCGGGGAAGAAGGTAAATCCCGTCTCTTTCTCGATCTCCGCTACGCTGCGGCAAAGTTGCCTGCCGAGCTGCTGTCCGTTTTCGTTGGCGACCCAGAATCCGATGGCTTTCAGTTCCGAGGCCTTGCAGTCGGCGATCCGCTTGCCGGTCGCGCCGTCGCGCGTGCGCAACAGCACCTTGAAGTAGTTCGTGGGAACCGGACAGACGTTTCCGGCCTTGTCTTTCGTCGATTCGTCGAGGTTGGCGAAATAACATCCCGTGACGACGTAGAGCGTATCCGGGCAGACGTAACTGCGGACTTTCGCTTCGAGCGCCGCCCACATGTTCTGGTTGAACTGGCCGCGCTGCGGCGTCATGTTCGATGCGTAGAACGTCTGCTTGTTCATCTCCTCGACGGTCGTGCGGTCTTTCGACGGAATCTGGTGACCGCGGTTGTAGACGTTGCCGTTCTGATAACCGCCCAGCCAGAGTGCAGGCTGGTACTGCTGCGGAATCTTCGGATCGGGCGCCCATGCTTCGCTGCGATCCAGCGATCCGATGTACGAAGCGTGCAGCGGATAGGCCACCCAATGCGCCACGCGCAGTTTCTTGTCGAAGCAGAGCGAGTAGTTGCGCACGGTTTTCAGGTTCATCTTGGCATAGTGGGCCGCATAGATATAGTCTGTCTCCTCCTTGCCGGCAGGCAGCTCGGGCCACTGTTTCGGCGTGTCGTAGGGATTGTCGGTCGCATTGGGCGCCAGCTGCGTCAGCTCGAAGTCGTAGGGTGCCGAACCGTCGTCGAAAGCGATCGTGAAGGTCGCTATGCGGCTTTGCGCCGAGGTGTTGGCCTTGTAGTAGAAGAACAGCAGGTTCTCGCCGCTGTCGACCGTCCCTTGCCGCTGCCGCCCTGCGGCCGAAAAGTCGCGGGCGCTCAGCGAAAGCCAGTCGCCGCTGGTGATCGTAGCCGTGTAGTTCAGCTGTCCGCTGCCGGAGACCTCGACGATCACGCGCAGCGAAGCGGTCTCCTCGCCGCTTGCGATCTGGCCGCCGACGATCGACGACCGTTCCAGTTCGCACGACTCCACACGGGCTGTCGCCGCATTGTCGTCGCTGTCGCCGCAGGCGGCGAAAAATACTGCGACGGCCGCGACCGCGAGTCGGAGCCACTGTCGGAGGAGGTGTGTCTGCATAGTCATTCGAAACGGATAGGAATCGCCGGCGGCGTTACCCGCCGGCGATCGTTGTCAACTCAGTTTTTCTTGAAGAAGCAGAATCCTTTGCCGTAGGATGCTTGTACATAAGGGCGCAGGAACCGGCTCGATGCACTGTTTGCGCACATCATATAGATGGCGGGGTAGTTGAATGCCTGTCCGTCTCGTCTACCGTTCCCGATGCGCTCGTCGTGGCGATTACGCCACTGGCATCCTCCGTGAATGTCCAGGGCTGTGCCGGAGCATCGGCCAAAACGAGTCCCTGTTTGGGCTTTCCGTTGTCGATAATGCCCGTACCGATCAGGTATTTGTCGCCCTGCTTGATGTTGAATCCGTCGGCTACGGCTTCGAACGTGAATTCGATAGCTGTATAATTACCGCTTGTCAGCGACAGTGTCTTTTTGGTTTCGTCATACGTGTAAGCGGCGGTGAATCCTTGACCGTAAGCGGCGAATCCCGTAACCAGTTGAAGACCGTAAGTTCCGCCCGGCTCGCAGCCGATGAACCCCGTCATGCCGTTGACTAGCTCGGCCACTTTCGTGATCTTGTCGTAGGTATCGCCTGCTGGTTCCGAACCGCCGGCGGCAGCCTGCGTGACGGCGACGGTCTTCGCTGCGACTTTGGTCGCGCCGCCGTCGTTGGTCAGATAGACCGTGATCGTGGCGTTGCGTGCGCTGCCGGTGTTCTCGGTCGGGGTGACCGTGACGGTCGTGCCCGCTACCGATGCGGCGAAGTTGGCCGCGTCGGAAGACGAGGCGCCTACCGTGTAACCGTCGGCGTTGGCCACGGTGCAGGCGATCGTCTTGGCCTGATCCTTCGCCGCGAACGACAGCGAGGTCGGATTGACGCTCAGCGTGGGCTGCACGGGCGTGCTGCCGCCTCCCTCGCCGTAGAAGAGTTCGATCTTGGCGAGTTGGGCATTTCCTGCGGTTGTGACTGCGATGCGGTAGGCCGTGGCGTTTGCCGTATTGCTCAGCGTGTAGGTATATTCACCTCCTTCTTGCTTGGTGACTTCTTGTGCCTGGCCGCCCTGAACGGGGGTTCCTGCGGCGTCAGTAATAGCTATCGAATAAGCGCCTGCACCCTTTGCTGCGGATATGATAACTTTTGTCAGCGCTTTGTCGGCGATAGCGGGTAGTTCGATGTACGAACCCGCTTTACCGATGAAGAGGCTCTTCGTGCCATAACCCGGACTGTCTTCGTACGGATTCTGGAACCAATAGAAGATGTTGCTTGCGGAGATGTTGAAGGCATAGTTTCCGTCGAACAGATAGCTGCCTGTCTTGGATTGAGCTTCCTTGTCGGGTAATGCCGGCGTAAAGATCGATGCTCCGACACTGAAATCGAGCACGATGTGCGCCGGATCCGCGGGTTCGGGATCCGTGCCGCCCTCGGCGAAGGCGGCTGCATCGGTCATGTTGCGCGGACAAAGCTGTACGGCGCCTTTATAGAGGGAGACATAACCGGTCAGATCGCCCGTTTTCGAAGCCGCGTATTGCTTGCCTGCGAATCCGGCGGCGTCCTGTGTCACGTAGACGGTCAGATCGGACGAACCGACCTTGAACGTGGTGGTACCCACAGCCCAATTACCGGCCGTTGCGGGCGAAGTGACGTTCTTGACCGTGACGAGCATACCCTGATAATCGATCAGATTGTCGATCGACGTGAGCGGGACAGGGGTGAGTTGCGCCTTGCCGATTACTTCGGCCGTCAGCCACGTGGCTGCATCGCTCGATTCGCAGGTTACCTCGTAGCAGTTCGAGAAATTAGCCACTTTGGCCAATCCTTTCACAAGCGTGAAACGAACCTTGTCGCCCGACTTGAACGGGAATGCGGGATCTTTGGGATTGGTGTATTGGCCGCTGCTGAACAGCAGGATACCGTTCTTGGCTTGTGTCGCGCCTTCGGTCATTACCATCAGGTTATTGGCCGAAACATTGCCGCCGTCGACGTCGGTTACGACGACCGCTTCGAGCGTGCGATTGTTTTCGGCGTCGATCACGAGCTTGTCCTTGCCCGTAACCGTTTCGGCGAGCCGGTAGAGTTCGTTCACCGTGATCGCTTCGCCCGGTGTGGGTTCGGGTTCTTCGCCGCCTTCGCCCAGATCGATTTCGGTGCCGCCTTCGCCTTCGGCGAGCGTCATGTCGTCGATGCGTACCGCAGACGAACCTTCGACATTGCATGTGAAGCGGATGTAGAGCGTTTCATATGCTTTTGCCAGCGTGAAATCGGCCTTGGCGAGGTCCCAATCGTTGGCTGCGTGCGAGTAGGCGATCTGTTTGTAGGTCTTGCCGTCGGCACTCAGTTCGACGAGGAATTTCGACGAATCCCATGCCGTGTTGTAATTGTTGTCCGATACGTACACCGAGCTGCTTGCGCCGAACGAGAGCTGCAACTTGGTCTTGCCGCCGAGGGCGATGCCGTTGATGAGGAATTGTTTGCCGGCCGAACGGAAGACGAGGTTGTTCACCTTCGAGGCTCCTTCGTAGTTCTGGTAGTTGTTGGCCTCGCGAACGGAGATGCTTTCCTCTGCGTTCCCGTCGTAGTTGACGTTGGCCGCGCCGCTGCCCGTCTGGTTTTTCCAGCCTTCGAACTGTTCGAGATAAGGCCAGTATTTATTGTCGTTGCCGAACGTTTTCGTGGCGGCTTCCTTGTCGAAATTATTGTAGTAGATCGCGTCGCCCGGCGTCGGGTCGGGATCCGTACCCCCCCCCTGATCCGTGCTTAGAGCCGCGATATCGGCCTTTTTGGTCGGGATGAGCTGTGCGTTTTCGCGATAGGTTTCGGCCACGCCGTAGATCGTGCCGGTCTTGTCGGCCACGTACATGTCGGCGAATCCGGTGGCGAACTGCGCCTTGTTCATGTAGACGGTCAGTGTCTTGCCCGAAGCGTCGTTGAGTGTTACCGACTGGCTTTCGGTTGCCGTCCACGGCTTGCCGACGAACGACTGGGCGGGCGTCATGTTGTTCAGTTTCACGTACTGCGCCTGATAGTCGCCCGTATTGAATTTTTCGACCGAAAGCGACGGAACGACCAGTTCGACCTCTTCGTCGCCTACGGTGACGACGACGTCGGTCAGCTGGCGCACGTTGTTGAATGCGTAGTATTTCGCGTTTTCGAGATTGAGCGTGACCTTACGGCTTGCGGGATACTTCGTTACGGGGTCGTTGGCCATGGCGAAATCGGCACCGTAGAGAACGATGGCCGACCGTTCGAGGCCGTTGTTGTCGCCCACGTAGAGTTTGCGGTTGTTGTTGCCCGCCGCGTCGTTGGCCAGGATGACCGCCTCGATCGTCGACTCGCTGTATTGGAGCGGCATGGCCTTGTCCGAGCCGACGGCGCCGCTCAGGTCGCTGTTGCCCAGAATATACTCGACCAGTTTGCCGACGGCGCCGACCGTCGGGGGAACGTAGTTGCCCTGCGTGACGGTCAGGTATTTCCGGTAGAGTTCGCCGTAGCTGTTGCTCAGCGTGAAAATCAGACGGCCCATGTGGGGCTGCGCCGATTCGCCGACGGTGATCTTGACCGTACCGTCGCCGTTGTAGATGCCCTCGGAGACCTCGTTGCCGGAGACTTTGAAATACATCCACTCCTTTTGGGTCTCTTCGTCCTCGTAGGCGACCGTCCATTGACGGTTGCTCCTCACCGTAACGGTCGCGTCTTCGGTAGCCGTTCCGGTGAAGGCGACGGCCTCCTCCGATAGTTCCAGTGTGGGAGCCTGTTTGTCGACATCGTCGTCCACACATGCCGTGAACGCCCCGGCGGCGATCGCCAGCATCGTGTAAAACGATGTTTTCCAAATGTTTAATTGCTTCATAATGAATTTGAATTAAGTGTGAATATGATTTTATGGCTTTTCGTATCCGTTTTATAAAGTGGATTTTCAATCAAAGTTATGGTCTTTTATCGGAATAACCAATTAAAAATCGATATATTTTTAGCTGAAAGTATGAAAAAGTGTAATGTTTTTTGGCTCTTTCCGGACGGATTTTTCTTTTCAGGCGGAAACAAAGCGGATGCCGACCCGTCGGGAAAGGGGTCGGCATCGCAGACGGCCGTATATTTTCTTAGCGGATGCGGTCCATCGAACGGATCATCAGTTCGTCCCGGAAAATGGCACGGACGGCCAGATAGGTGAAGATCATGGCGATGAGCGGCAGCACCAGTGGCAGTTTGACGCTCTGGGCGTGGAATTCGAACGAAGAGAAGAGGCGGTAGCTGAGAAAATAGTAGATGCCCATTACGATCTGTGCGCCCAGCAGCAGGATCATCTCCACCACGCCGAGCCGGAATTGCAGCATACGGCGCTTGAACAGGAAGATCGTCGTCAGCGGCAGCACCAACGCCAATGCCAGCAGGATGCCCATGTAGAGGGTCGATTGCACGGTTTCGCCGTCCGCCGTCCGCAGTCCGAAGGCGTAAAGGCGGAACTCTTCGCCGCCGCTGGCGAACGAGGCCAGGGGCAGGAACGCGGCGCAGGCTACCAGGCCTGCGGCCAGAAGCAGATAGAGTGTCTGAATACGTTGTATCATAATCGTCTGTTTGTCAGATATTCTTGTCGATCAGGTATTTGTTGCGGTCGGAGGCGTTGCGGTCGATCAGCTCGCCCAGGAAACCGGCCAGGAAAAACTGCACGCCGAGGATGACCAGAAGCATCGAAAGGTAGAAGAGCGGCTGCTCGGTGACGGCCCGCAGCGGCAGGCCGTGCGCCTGCTTGTAGAGCTTGGCGGCGATGATCCAGATCGTCGAGCAGCCGCCCAGCAGGAACATGAGCGTCCCCAACCCGCCGAAAAAGTACATCGGCGACCGGCCGAAATGCGAAAGGAACGAGACCGTAATCAGGTCCAGGTAGCCCTTGACCATGCGTTCCATGCCGAACTTCGAGGAGCCGTATTTGCGCGCCCTGTGGCAGACTACCTTCTCGCCGATGCGGCGGAATCCGGCCTCCTTGGCCAGGATCGGGATGTAGCGGTGCATCTCGCCGTAGACTTCGATCGACTTGACCACCTTGCGGCGGTAGGCTTTCAGTCCGCAGTTGAAGTCGTGGAGTTTGATGCCCGAGACGGTGCGCGCCGTCCAGTTGAAGAATTTGCTGGGCCAGCGTTTGCCGATCGGGTCGTGACGTTTGAGTTTCCATCCCGAAACCATGTCGTAGCCCTCTTCGAGGATCATGCGGCGCATGTCGGGAATTTCGTCGGGCGAGTCCTGCAAGTCGGCGTCCATCGTGAAGACCACGTCGCCTTCGGCGGCAGCGAATCCGCAGTAGAGTGCGGCCGACTTGCCGTAGTTGCGGGCGAACCCGATCGCCCGCAGGGCGGGATAGTGTTCTTTGAGGCGTTCGAGCGTCTCCCACGAGCCGTCGGTCGAGCCGTCGTCGACGAAGACGATTTCGTAGGAGAGGCCGTTTTCGCGTGCTACGCGGTCGATCCAGGCCGTCAGTTCGGGGAGCGACTCCTCCTCGTTGTAGAGCGGCACGACCACCGAGATGTCCAATCGCTTCTCCATCCGGTTACTCCTCCGTATTGTTGTCGAATCGTTGCCGGGGCTGTGCGAGGGCGGCGAGCACCAGTCCGAACAGCAGGCCGAGCAGGGCTTGTCCGGCGACCGACGAGAAGGTGATCCAAAGAGGCGACTGCACCATCAGGGCCATTTGGGAGATCATTTCGCCGGTATACAACCCCGTTTTCGAGAGAAGCGCGAACGATTGTTCGTAGAGTTCGGCATATTTGTCCGTGAAGAGGATGCGGCTGGCCAAGATCGTATAGGCGGCGTTGATAACGCCCACGAAGAGCGCCATGGCGATGATGAATCCCAACCGCCTGCCGTATCCGTACTCCTCCTCGCGTGTCGAGCGGGATGTCGCCCGTTTGCGTGTGTAGTATAAGAGCAGCCCGATGTAGAGGGCCAGTCCGATGAGTCCGAAAAAACCCGCTCCCGTGGCGTCTCCCAGCAACGAGCAGACGGCCGATGCGCCGCCGATGACGGCACCGTACTTCGCGGCGTCGTTCCAAAAATTCGTCTGGTTCATATTGAATTGGATCGTGTCATTATGTCCGTCAGTTGAGTTCCGCCGCACCCTGCCGCACGATTTCGGGCTCTTCCTGCGTGAGGTCGACCACCGTGGTGGGCACGATCGAACCGTATCCCCCGTCCACGACCAGCGCCACTTCGCGGCCGTAACGTTCGTGGATCAGTTCGGGGTCGGTCATGTACTCCGCGTCGTCGTCGCTTTTGAGCGATGCGGTGATGAGCGGGCACCCCAGCTGTTCGACGATCGCCCGCGGAATCGCATTGTCGGGGATGCGCACGCCGATCGTCTTGCGGCGTTGCAACGCCTTGTCGGGCATCCGCGACGATGCGTCGAGCAGGAAGGTGATCGCTCCCGGCAGATTGCGTTTGAGAATCTTGAACGCGGCGTTGTCCACCCGGCAGTATTCCGCCGCCCGCGAGATGCCGTCGCAGATGATGCTCAACTCACCGGTCTGTTTGCCGCTGAGTTGGCGCAGTCGTTCCAGGCCGCGTGCCGAGCGGAGCGAACAGCCGTAGGCGTAGACCGAATCGGTGGGGTAGACGACCACGCCGTCGCGCTCCAAGGCTTCGACGACACGCCGTATCTCCCGTTCGGCGGGATTCTGAGGATAGATGCGCAGGATCATACGTCGGCAAAGATACGAAAAGTCGAGCGCAGAAGCAAGCGTTAGCTTGATTATGCCGAGACGGAGTATCTAAGACGCCAAAGATACGAATAAGCGAGGGCAAAAGCAAACTTGTCCGCATTTTGCCGAGGCGGAGGTTGGGATGCGGTCGAAAAAACGGTTTCCCGGTCGGAGGCGGATGCGTGCCGTCTTCTTGTTTTCGAAGGAATTACCTTATCTTCCGGCGGTTCAGCTCGGCCGAATAGGCGCGGGCGTTGGCGTTGTGTTCGCGGAGCGTGCGTGCGAAGTTGTGGTAGCCGTCGAACGTGGGGCGTGCGCAGAAGAACATGTAATCGTGTCGTTCGAAATCGAGTACGGCGTCGATGGCGTTGCGTCCCGGCATACAGATCGGCGACGGCGGCAGACCTTTGTTTATATAGGTGTTATAGGGCGACGGATATTTCAGGTGCCGGTGCAGGATGCGCCGCAGTCCGAACTCCTGCAAGGCGTATTTGACCGTCGGGTCGGCCTGCAAGGGCCAGCCTTTGCGCAGGCGGTTGATGTAGACGCCCGCGATACGGGGCATTTCGTCGCTCTGGCGGGTCTCCTCGTAGACGATCGAGGCGAGCGTCATCACTTCGAGGCGCGACAATCCGCTGCGCTGGCGCTTCGCGTCGCGTTGCGGCGTCCAGAAGCGGTCGTATTCGCGCCGCATCCGTTCGATGAACTGCGCCGGCGAAACCGTCCAATAGAATTCGTAGGTGTCGGGGATGAACATGGAAAAGAGCGTCACCGAATCGAAGCCTGCTTTTCTCGCCGTCGCGGGATCGGTCAGCGCGCCGACGATCGTCGCCGAGTCGGCCTCGATCTGCCGCGCCAGCTTGCCGGCAAGCTGTGCGGGGGTGCGGACGTTATTGATCGTCACCCGCACGGGCGTCTGCAATCCCAGTTTGAGCATACGTGCCACTTGTACGACGTTCATTCCCGGTTCCAGCACGTAGTGCCCGGGTTTGAACGACCGGTCGAGTTCGATATGGCGGGCGTAGAACCGGAAGAAGGCGGTGTGTGCGATCGCGGTGTCGAGCGAATCTTCGAGCGTGCGGTACTCCGATCCCGACCGCACGTAGAGCGACCGTCGTTCCGGTACGCAGTTTCCGTAAAAACCGTTGCGAAGGTAGATGCCGATGCCTGCGAGCAGTACGACGAGGATGCAGAGGCCGATGATGAGTTTGCGACGCATTGCCGGGAATTTTCGAACAAAGATAGTGCAAGCCGAGCGCAAAAGCAAACGAAGTTTGCGGTTTTGCCGAGGCGCCGCCTGTCTGGGCGGGGCTTCGGCCCGCTCGAAGCGCCGTGCGGTCGTCGGGGACACCCGAATGGCGGGCGAGATACGAACGCTCCCGTTCCGCTCGGAACGCCGTGGGCGCGGGTGTCCGGCTGCTTTCCCTTGTCGTTTCCTCTGTTCCGGGACGCAGATGCGCCGCACGGCGACTCTTTTTTTGCGAATTTTCCGTTTTCTTTTTGCGCTTTTGGAAAAAAGAGTTACTTTTGCACTCGGGTAAGTCTTATACGACCAGCTCCTGTAGAATCCCCCAGGCAAGGAATTGAGCAAGGGTATACGGTTGTAGCGGTGCGATATAAGTAGCTTACCCATTTTTTATCGCCCTGCGGGCGCAGCGACCGTCGCTGTGCGGCTGCGATTCCGCTGCAAATCCCTTTTTGAAATACTTCGTCTGCGGAGTCTGTAAGAGCGGCAAAACCTTCCGGATTGTCCGATAAAACGAGCGGATCGGGACAGTCGTTCAGATTGTCCCGATCCTCCGGTATTCCCTTTCGTCGTTTTCGCTACCAGTTCAAGTGCCAGCCGTGCCGCAGCGTTTGAAGAATGATTGCGAGCAGGATGGCCGCGAGGACATAGCATCCGGCGTAGACGGCGATGCTGCGGAGGCCCTTCGCGTGCGTCGCACGGCAGAATGCCTGCCAACCCCAGATCATGCTCCAAATGCCGCACAAAACGGTGACGCTGCCCAAAACGGCCGAACCTCCTGCCCGCATCGTCTCTTGCAGTGGCGAAACCGAGCCGTTGCCGAGCGGCAGCAGCCATGCGTAGAGCCATGCGCTGCCGGCACTCGCCGCAAGACGCGGAATCTGTGCGAAGAGCAAGCCGCCGAAGAGCGCCGTCGCGTCGGCCGGAAGCCGGCGGCGGAGCCGGTCGGCACCGTAGAGCAGTGCGGGCAGAACGAATGCCTGCATCAGCACGACCAGCAGTTGCCCGCCCAATTCGACCGTCTGGTTCTGGTAGATCCGCACACCCCAGATGGCGAAGCCGTAGCCCACCGTTGCCGACAGGCCCCATGCGAACAGCTTATGAGGAGCGACGCTACCGAACGGATTCGGGAACTTGCTTATCGTTTGTTCCATTGCGAGGAGGTCTGATAGAGCGAAATGGCACGATTGAGGTGCGTGCTGTCGATCGCCTCGGTGCGTTCCAGCGCGTAGGGATCGTCGTCCGTCGGCCGCAGCAGGAATTGTTCCGCACGGTCGACGGGCGAGAGTACCGTGAAGCGGTCGCCTTCGAGGTAGCCCAAGTCCTGGTAGGTCGCCACGAACGCCCGTTCGCGGAAGTCGTCTGCGAGGATGTCGCGTCCGTAGAACCACGAGTCGTAGTCCATACCCAGCAGCGAGAAGAGCGTCGGCATCAGGTCGATCTGCGACGCGGTCTTGCCGACGCTGCCCGATGCGACGAAGGCGGGGGCGTAGATCATCGCCGGAATATGGTACTTTTCGAGCGGGATCTCGGTTTTGCCGGCGCTCGACGCGCAGTGGTCGGCCGTGATGACGAAGACCGTATTGTCGAACCACGGTTCGCGGCTCGCCGCGTCGAGGAACCCGCCCAGCGCATAGTCGCTGTACATCACGCCGCCGGCGCGCGATTTGGCGTCGTTGGGGATCGGGATGCGTCCTGCGGGATAGGTGTAGGGGCGGTGGTTGCTCACGCTCATGATGTGGGCGAAGAAGGGGCGGCCGCTGCGGGCGCGCTGGCCGAGCGTGCGGATGGCCTTGGCGTAGGAATCTTCGTCCGAGACGCCCCAGATGTTCTGGAAGGTGATCTCGTCGGGTGCGTACTGCTTCTGATCGACGATTTCGTAGCCGTTGCCGCCGAAGAAGGTCTCCATGTTGTCGAAATAGCTGTTGCCGCCGTAGAAGTAGAGTACGTCGTAGCCCTTGTCGCGCAGCATGGCGCCCGTGGAGTGCATGCCGGCGTTGCGGGGGCGTTTGATGATGCTCTGTCCGGGACAGGGCGGCAGCGAGAGCGTCACGGCTTCCAGTCCGCGTACCGTGCGGTTGCCCGTGGCGAAGAGCCGGTCGAAGACCAGCGCCTTGCCGCAGAGCGAATCGAGGCGGGGCGTGAGGCCGTCGGAACTTCCGTAGCGCGCCATGAACGATGCGCTCATGCTTTCGAGCGTTACGAGCACGATGTTGGGGTGCCGTTCCTCGTTCGGCGAGGTGATGTAACGGTGATTCTGCCCTTCGCTCCGGTATTCGTCGTGGACGAGTGCCGCGGCCCGGTCTTCGGGCAGCGTGCGGTAGAATTGCATGTAGTCGAGTTCGTTTTTGAGGAACGCCTCGTAGAACTTATAGAGTCCGTTGGCCTGCAATTCGTTGTAGTAGACGTTGTCGCTCGTCTGGAACCGCGTGTTGAAGGGCAGCATCCACAGGGCGACGCCCGCCATGGCCAGATAGATCGGCGAGGCGACGAGTTTCCACCTGCCGGTTTTGAACGCCTCGGCGGCGCGGATGTCGCGGCGGAAGAGCCACCACGTGACGGCGACGGTCAGCGCGACGATCAGCGTCGCCAGCGGGACGATCGGGTAGGACTCCATGATGTTGCCCACCACCTCGTTCGTGTAGACCAGATAGTCCACGGCGATGAAGTTGTAGCGCACGCCGAATTCGTTCCAGAAATAGTATTCGCTGACGGCGTTGAAGAGGATCGCGCCGACGTAGATCGCGAGCAGCGCGGCCAGCCATCCCTTCGACCACAGCGGTTGCAGCCGCGGCACGAAGAGCCGCAGGGCGAAGCTGCCGGCCCAGTAGCCCAGCACGATCGTGGCGACGAGCGGCGCTGCGCTGCCGTATTCGTCGAAGATCGTGTTGCAGAAGGCGACGTAGCAAAACGCCGCCGTCAATACGCCGAACAGGACGTATCCCGTCGGGCGGTCGTATTTCCGCTTCGAGAGCGTGAGCAGGAAGAGCCACAGGAAGACATAGCCGAGCGTCAGGGCGCAGAGGTCGTTCAGGGCGCCCAGTCCGAAGACGGCGACCCATTGGAGGAAGCCGAAGCCCAGCTCGGAGGTCTGTTCGTTGAACAGCAGAACGATGCGCAACAGCGTGCAGACGACGAGCGTCAGCGCTGCCAGCCGCAGGTAGATTCTGAAAAAACGCTTGAGATTTTGAGACATGGGGTTATGAAGAATGAGCCTGAGAATGCCCGAAACGGACTGCGGTCCGTTTCGGGCATGATCGAAAAACGTCTGTCGGTTATTGTACGTTGTCTTTGAGTTGTCGCCAGAACGAGGCGTTGATCGCCAGCGAGATCGACATGATGACGGCAACGAGCGCCAGCATGACGACGAAGGTGATGAATCCCGCATCGATCGCCGCGCAGATCCAGGCGAAGATGCCTGCTATGACGTAGGCTGCGACGACGAACGCCAGCAGGACGAAGAACATCGTCCACTTGCTGCCGTAGGTCGCCTCGTTGCTGGCCGAGATCGCCTGCATCGGATTCTTTTTCTTCTCGAAGAGGAAGAAGTAGGCGAGACTCCATGCGATCGAGAGCACGATGCCCGGTACGATCATGAAGAGCGAGGCGATGAAGACCGGAATGATCATCAGGCCGGTCGTGATGAGAAAATCGCCCATGTATTTGCGATACTTCGCGTCGAAGATGCCGAGCGGCGAGATGACGCCGCCTTTGGCCAGTTCGATCGGCAGCATGTTGATGGCGATCGTGGTGCCGACGTTGATGTAGGGCACCCAGATCGTGAGCAGCCACAACACCACGCAGCCGATGATCGACGGCGCATTCTTGACACCGATTTCCAGCGCTTCGGCGAAGGTGAGTCGGAAAGATACTTTGTTCATAAGCGTTTGTTTTTTGAGAGCGATTATTCGGAGCATTTCGGTTTTCCGCATCCGCAGCGCACGACAGCGGCCGTTCTTTCCGCTGCGGAATTTCCGTGCGGCGGGAGAGGGTAGGCGCGGTTCGTGCCTGAGATCGGGATCGGGTGCGTTCCGGCCCGATTCCGGGCTTGCGGACGGGCGTCGGGTCGGAACTCCGGACAAAAATAACTTATTTTGTCCGCCGTGCAAAATATTTACGCCATTATTTGCCGGCCGGGCCGCCGGATCGCCGGCGTCGTGTCGTATGCGGCAGCGGGCTGCGGTCGAACGAAAGATGCGTATGGCGGACGGATTCTGCCATACGCATCTGCGGTGCGGGGTGCCGGAAGGTTATTTTTGTCTCTCGGCGAGGAGCTTTTCCAGTCGCAGCAGCGAGGAGATGGAGGAGTAGGAGCAGTTGATCCAGTATGTGCGGTTGCGGTCGCTCTTCGTGGGGCGGAAGTCCCATGTGGTGGGAATCTGCCCGTTGACCGCGTTCTGCACGACGGTGATGTTGTCGATGAGCGCTTTGCCCTTGGCCAGGTAGATTTCCTCGCCGGTAGCCTCGTAGAGACTGAGCATCGCGTCCGCGACGTTGCAGGCGCTGTTGTCGACCGGTTTCTGGTATTTGTACTGCTCGTAGACGCAGGGCGTTGCCTTGTCCTTGATCCCGTTCTCGGTGAGCGGCGTGTCCCAGAAGGTGAACTGATCCTCGCTGAAACGGGCGAGATCGACGGCATCGGCCAGATCTTCGGCCGAAGGCGCTTCCTTCGAGAGCAGGTAGGCGGCGTAGGGCGCCGCCGTGCAGTTGGTCAGGTTTTCGTAGGGTTGCAGGCCCAGGACCGTCACGTCTTCGAACTGTCCCGTCATGTCGAAATTGCGGATCGCCACGTCGCGCATCCACCGCTCGCCTTCGGCCTGCGCTTCGGCGTAGGTTTCCACGCCGTAGTCGGATTTGAGACGCTGGAAATAACGCAGCAGGGGGTGCAGCATGGCGCAGGCGTCGTTGACCGGTTCGCCGGTGACGAAATCGACCTTGATCGGCAGCGAACCGTCTTCGCGCTGCAACCGCACGTAGGTGTCGGCGATGCCGAGCGCACGATCGTAATAGGCCTTGTCGCCCGTCAGGTCGTAGAGATCCAGGAAGGCGTGGCCGGCCGAAGCGGCCTCCATCGTCATCGTCTTGTTCTGGTTCTCGGTGCGTTTGGAGGCGATCAGATCCTTGTAATAAGTAGGCGGGAAGAAGGCGAGCGGATCGCCTGCGGGGCGGCTCTGGTCGATCAGGAACTGCGCGGCGTTGCGGGCGATGCGCGTCGCCTGCTCCTTATGGGCGGGAAGCAGGCGTGCGAGCAGCGCCTCCGCACGAATCGTCGCGCCGATGATCTTGCAGGGGTAGGTGTTGTGACGGTAGTTCATATCTGGCTCGGTGTGCTCGGCCCAGTACTGGATCTCCGGCATCCTGTGGATGTAGAGCAGGCCCATGAGCGCGGCCTGGCGGTAGTCGCGCACCGCCGGCGTATAGGGGCCCGTGAAGGGATAGTCGCGGAGGAACTCGCGTTCGCCGGCCTTGCCGAGCGCCTTTCCCGAAGCGTCGAGGCCCTCGACTACGAGGCGTACCTGCCCGACCGGAATCTCGCCCCAGACCGGCGTAAGGGCGGCTTTCGGCGAGTCGGCGGTGAAACTCCACGACGCTTGCGTCTCTTCGCCGAGCGGGACGACGGTGAACCGGTAGTTCGCGGCGCCGGCCACCTCGTCGAAATCGAACGCCGGGGCGTAGATGAACTTTTTGGCGAATCCGTTCCAGAAGGGGTTGCGTCCCTCGTAGCCGGGGCGGATCGGGTGGAGGTACTGTTCGGCTGCCTGCGCGTTGATGGCCGCGTAGTCGAGCGAAGCGTCGGCGGTTCCGCAGTCGGAGCCGCAGCACCCGCAAAGGAGGGTGCAGGTCGTGAGAAGGGTGATGGTAAGTAGTTTCATTAAGTCGGCGTCTTTTGACCGGAGAGCCAGCCGGGGTTAAAAGGTTATTGAATGAGGTTGGTATGGAAATACCCACAAATATAATGTTTTTTCGTTTCGTGCGGATGTGCGGCGACCGGAATATCGTGTTTTTTGATGCCGTGCGGTGCGTGCGATTCGAAAATAAATCGTATCTTCGAGACTGCAAAATGTAAAAACAGTAAAAGCCATGGCAACTAAAACTGCATATCCTTTTCGGGTGGAACCGCAGGAGGTCGATTTCTCGCTGCGCATCACCCTCGTGGCGCTGGGCGGAAACATCCTCAACATCGCGGGTATCGACGCCCATACCAAGGGGTTCGGGGTGGACGCCCTGAACAAGGACAACTTCTCGTGGGTGCTTTCGCGCATCGCCTTCGAGTTCGATTACCGTCCCGGGGAGTACGTGAAGTACGAGATTGCGACGTGGATCAGCGACTACGGCCGGATGCTCTCGACGCGTAATTTCGAACTGACCGACCAGACGGGCGTGTGTTTCGGCCGCGTGGTGTCGCAATGGTGTATGCTCGACTTGTCGAAGCGGACGGCCGTCGACCTGCGGGCGGTGGCCGAGAGTCATAACGACGCGATCGTGGAGTGCCCGTCGCCGGCCGAAAAGCCGCGCAAGGTGCCCGCACCCGATGCGGAACCGGTATTGACCCACAAGGTCGCCTATTCGGACATCGATTTCAACCGCCATGTCAATACGATGCGCTACATCGAGATGATGCTCGACGTGCTGCCGATCGAACGCTTCGCAGAGGAGCGCCCGCTGCGGCTGGACATCAATTTCCTCAAAGAGGCGCGTTACGGCCAGACGCTCTCGGTGGTGCTCGAAGAGCGCGGTTCGCAGACGCTCGTCGAGATTCGCAGCGATGCCGGCGCGGCCCTCTGCCGCGGGGCGTTCGAATGGCGGTAGCCCCGTTGCATGATCATGTCGGGGCCGTATCCTGCGGGATGCGGCTCCGTCTCTTTTGTGCGGAGCCGGCGGTTCCGGCTCCGAATTTCGGTGCGCGATCTTGGAGTGTGGTACATCGTTTGCGGAGGAGGGGTGTGCATAAATCCTTTAATTCATTTCCATTATGGCTACCGAAAACAAGTATCAGAAGAGTATCGACCGCCTGAATCAGGCCATCGGCAAGGAGATCGCCACCACGTTGCAGTATCTCTATTTCCACGTCCATTTCGAGGACGACGGCTACGAGTATTTCTCGAAAATGATGAAGCAGACCTCGATCACGGAGATGTTCCACACCGACAAGATCGCCGACCGCATCCTCTTCCTGCAAGGCGAGGTCGAGATGATGCCCTCGTTCGAGCCGCGCAAGATCCGCGACGTCAAGGAGGCGTTGGAGTTCTCAATGACGCTCGAACAGCGCACGGTCGATTCCTACAACGAGTGGGCGCGTCTGTGTGCTGCCGAGGACGACCAGATCACGCACAAGCTTTTCCAGGATCTCGCCAAAGAGGAGGAGGAACATCTCGACATGTTCCGTACCGAGATGGAGAACATGCTCAACTACGGCGAGCAATACCTCGCCCTGCAATCGATCGCCCACAGCAAGGAAATTACTAAAAAATAACCGGCTCCGGCGAGGTGTTGTTAAAAAAAATGGGGAGGATGTTCGTTTTTCAGCAGTTTCGGGGGACAACGGATCGAAAAAAATGTTATCTTTGATTCAGTGTCAACAAAAAACAACTGAAAAATGAACATTCCTTCGATTTTCTGGCTCGTGCCCGCGGCGTCGGTCGTCGCGCTCGGTTTCGCCTATGCGTTTTATCGGAAGATGAAACGTCAGAGCGAAGGCACGGAGCGAATGCGCGAGATCGCCGGCCATGTCCGTGCGGGCGCAATGGCCTATCTGCGTCAGCAGTACAAGGTCGTCACGGTCGTCTTCGTCGTGCTGGCGCTTTTTTTCGCCTATCTGGCCTACGTCGCCGGCGTGCAGAACCCGTGGGTTCCCTTCGCTTTCCTCACGGGCGGGTTCTTTTCGGGACTGGCGGGTTTCTTCGGT
>OGPU01001622.1_pt1 | contig 18368 bp, 15 predicted proteins | sample 1552991 | NCBI WGS metagenome assembly OGPU01 (sample SAMEA2580296, study PRJEB22360) | human gut metagenome | biome: human gut; feature: human-associated habitat; material: faeces | place: Denmark | collected 2008/2010 | reverse complement strand
CCCACCGCGAGGAGGGCGACGCAGGCCCAGCGTTTCCTCGTTGCAGACCTGCGATTTCTATCCACGCCCTCCGCGAGGAGGGCGACGCCACGGTTTTTGCATCAAGCGCGGTAAAAACCTATTTCTATCCACGCCCTCCGCGAGGAGGGCGACGCCGTGGCGTCCGGCCCGCTCATCACCACCATCAATGACATTTCTATCCACGCCCTCCGCGAGGAGGGCGACGTGATCAGGGCGTCGTCCTCAATCACGATCTGCGAATTTCTATCCACGCCCTCCGCGAGGAGGGCGACACACCAAGACTGCCCCGAAAAAGGGTGCAACAAGAATTTCTATCCACGCCCTCCGCGAGGAGGGCGACGGTATCTTGCCCGACCTGAAAGGCACGACCTCCGAATTTCTATCCACGCCCTCCGCGAGGAGGGCGACTGGTCCGGTTCCATACGATGGGCTCAACATAGCCATTTCTATCCACGCCCTCCGCGAGGAGGGCGACGTATTCTGTACTGGTTCGACTTTACCTTTACCGAATTTCTATCCACGCCCTCCGCGAGGAGGGCGACACCAACGCACAGGAGGATGAATCCTCCACCCTCGTATTTCTATCCACGCCCTCCGCGAGGAGGGCGACCCATCATTCTTTGACAGGAGGTACCACAATGGCCGATTTCTATCCACGCCCTCCGCGAGGAGGGCGACTTTGCAATGCTTGGTCACATGGAGTAGCCATAGGTATTTCTATCCACGCCCTCCGCGAGGAGGGCGACCATACAACGGCCATATGTTTACGAAGAGTTTCGAAATTTCTATCCACGCCCTCCGCGAGGAGGGCGACCATGGTACATCAAGCCCCATGTGGCGGTTTCAGGATTTCTATCCACGCCCTCCGCGAGGAGGGCGACACCATCCGGACGGAAACGCGCCGGTAGCGTCATAATTTCTATCCACGCCCTCCGCGAGGAGGGCGACTGGCCGACACGGTGAGCACATACGGAGCCTTTGAGATTTCTATCCACGCCCTCCGCGAGGAGGGCGACTCTTCGCCGTAAATCTCGTTTTCGATTGCGTCGGATTTCTATCCACGCCCTCCGCGAGGAGGGCGACGCTGCACGTTGTCGCGGGCCAGATCTTCCTTGCTATTTCTATCCACGCCCTCCGCGAGGAGGGCGACGTCTGTACAGCCTTATGTGGGCTGGCTATATCAAGATTTCTATCCACGCCCTCCGCGAGGAGGGCGACGAAAGAGGTAATGGGGCTTGTAAAAGAGATACTGGATTTCTATCCACGCCCTCCGCGAGGAGGGCGACGCTTTCGTGATCTTCGTGATTACGCCGTTCGGAATATTTCTATCCACGCCCTCCGCGAGGAGGGCGACACAGGAGGAAAAGCAATGCCATACGGAAGGCCTATATTTCTATCCACGCCCTCCGCGAGGAGGGCGACCAGATTACATGTAACTAAGACATGTAGGGTGTAGAATTTCTATCCACGCCCTCCGCGAGGAGGGCGACCGATCATCGTATAGGTCGTATGGGACTGCTTGGCAATTTCTATCCACGCCCTCCGCGAGGAGGGCGACACGCTCAGTCTGGGCAGCCTTAAAGCACCAAATCATATTTCTATCCACGCCCTCCGCGAGGAGGGCGACTTAAGCGTGATGGGCGAAAAGTCCCATTTGAGCGAATTTCTATCCACGCCCTCCGCGAGGAGGGCGACTCACGCAGTCATCATTACTACAGCAGACTATATCCAATTTCTATCCACGCCCTCCGCGAGGAGGGCGACTACACCAAAGAGGGCCGAGTTATCCACCCCAACGATTTCTATCCACGCCCTCCGCGAGGAGGGCGACTGCCGCAGAGAAACCGGCCATCCTGCACAACAAATTTCTATCCACGCCCTCCGCGAGGAGGGCGACAGTGCCGGCCTCAACAGCACCAGCACCGGTCAGCGTATTTCTATCCACGCCCTCCGCGAGGAGGGCGACGTGTTCTTTTTCTTCAGCATAAGCGTCCTCCATATCAATTTCTATCCACGCCCTCCGCGAGGAGGGCGACTGCCTTGGTGTTGTCCTTTTCGCTAAAGGCGGATTATTTCTATCCACGCCCTCCGCGAGGAGGGCGACAATCTCGCTTGCACAGAGCGACCACGCCAGCGTGATTTCTATCCACGCCCTCCGCGAGGAGGGCGACCTCTATCTCCCGGTTTAGTCTTTTGGATTTTGTCATTTCTATCCACGCCCTCCGCGAGGAGGGCGACGCTCATCGGCAAGCCCTACATCGTCCAGCACATCCTATTTCTATCCACGCCCTCCGCGAGGAGGGCGACAGGTATTACGATGGGCGGGTCCGGCGCAGCGAGTATTTCTATCCACGCCCTCCGCGAGGAGGGCGACTTCTGACCAGCAAGGACGACCCTGAAAAGTTCCAATTTCTATCCACGCCCTCCGCGAGGAGGGCGACCTGCCGCTTTTTTCCGGTACACTAAATCTAAGTAATTTCTATCCACGCCCTCCGCGAGGAGGGCGACGCCAGCTGTCCAAAGTTCCTTCTGCGTTGCTTCTATTTCTATCCACGCCCTCCGCGAGGAGGGCGACGGCAGCGGAGACCGCTGCACAGTATGCGGATGGTATTTCTATCCACGCCCTCCGCGAGGAGGGCGACCTTAAACAAAGGGCTTGCTTCAAGCATCACAGCAATTTCTATCCACGCCCTCCGCGAGGAGGGCGACTTGCTCTGCTGATAGGCATTCCAGTCATAAAGGATTTCTATCCACGCCCTCCGCGAGGAGGGCGACTCTCGATGCCCTTGTCCTTATCGGCACGGCGGAAATTTCTATCCACGCCCTCCGCGAGGAGGGCGACCTCGCATACCCGAAAGAGTATGAGTTAGTCATGCGATTTCTATCCACGCCCTCCGCGAGGAGGGCGACCCAAAATTGTCGAACCGCTGGACGCGCCCGACAAATTTCTATCCACGCCCTCCGCGAGGAGGGCGACGAAATAATCGTTGCTGCCGTCGTCGTCTTTCTCGATTTCTATCCACGCCCTCCGCGAGGAGGGCGACGGGGATCTCCTCGCCCTCAGCAACAGTGCCGCTCTATTTCTATCCACGCCCTCCGCGAGGAGGGCGACGCCAGCGTCGATACCAACGAGCCGAACACAGGGAATTTCTATCCACGCCCTCCGCGAGGAGGGCGACTGGGATGAATCTCACGCTGGGATGGTGTGGGACGAATTTCTATCCACGCCCTCCGCGAGGAGGGCGACTGGCAGGCTTTGCTTGACCGTGCCGATTCCGACGATTTCTATCCACGCCCTCCGCGAGGAGGGCGACCCCTCTTCCAGTCCGTTGGCGATAGCTTCCGCCAATTTCTATCCACGCCCTCCGCGAGGAGGGCGACATCGGCATTGTACTCGAGGCCACCGGCCTCGAAATTTCTATCCACGCCCTCCGCGAGGAGGGCGACCCAGAGAGCAGATACCGCTCTGGATGCCCGCCAGAATTTCTATCCACGCCCTCCGCGAGGAGGGCGACGTGACAGACTGCTATACCCGCATCAAAGACGGGCAATTTCTATCCACGCCCTCCGCGAGGAGGGCGACCAACTACCGCCACCTCATCCTGGCCGCACAAAATATTTCTATCCACGCCCTCCGCGAGGAGGGCGACCCGGATGCTCTGGCCTACTGAGCTAAAGCGGCACAAATTTCTATCCACGCCCTCCGCGAGGAGGGCGACCTTCCCTTTTGCCCCGCCTCATCCCGGCGGGGACAATTTCTATCCACGCCCTCCGCGAGGAGGGCGACCTATGTGGATGTTACGGATGCCTTTGACACCGTATTTCTATCCACGCCCTCCGCGAGGAGGGCGACCAATGCAGACCCACGTTCACATCAATGCTGCTGGATTTCTATCCACGCCCTCCGCGAGGAGGGCGACGGAGAAAGGAGGTAGGCCGATGGCGGGCGAAATTGAATTTCTATCCACGCCCTCCGCGAGGAGGGCGACCCGCTATGGTATGGCGGCAGACTGGCGCATGGTATTTCTATCCACGCCCTCCGCGAGGAGGGCGACAGCAAAAACAGAGACAAAATCTCTATTTTCAAACAAATTATACAACATTCTGCACGAATTTAGAAGAGCCTTGATTTACAACGGGTCAAAGAGCTATCCTAATCATGCAAAATGACACAAAAATCCGGTGCGAAGGTGCCGGAAAAATGCTGAGAACTCGCCCTTCGCACCGGGGCGGGAAACTCAGAACAACAGCAGGCCGTCCTGCTCGAAGGGCGGATGAACGCCGACATGCTCCACCTTGCTCTTATAGCTGTTGCCCAGCTGGTAGAAGCGCAGACTGTCCAGCGCAGGGTCGATGAGGGCCGTCAGCTCCGCCTTGAGAACGGCATACTGCGCGGCATCCAGCAGACACTCAAACACGGAGTTCTGCACCCGCTGGCCGTGGTCCACACAGCGCTTGGCGACTTTGCGCAGACGTTTGCGCCCGGCAGGAGTTTCGGTATTGACGTCGTAGGTGATAAGGACCAGCATACACATCCCTCACTTCCAGAAAAATGGCGGGTAAAGCTCCATATCGCCCCGCAGGGTGCGGGCCAGAAGCAGAGCCTGCACATAAGGCACGAGGCCCCACGGAAGCTTTTCGTTCAGGAACGGGTGGGTGATAGTCTCCTGCTTGCGGGTCTGCCACCCGCCCAGAAAGGCGCGGCGGCCCTCATCGGTGAGAAGGACGGCCCCGTTCTCCTGCTTCTGGAAATGTTTCGGCGTCATGATTTTCTGGTTGATGCAGGAGAGCACGAAGCGGTCGGCATAAACTGCACGCAGCTCTTCCATGAGGTCGAGGGCGAGGCTCCTGCGCCCGGGCCGGGCGCGGTGGAGAAAGCCGACGTAGGGGTCGAGGCCCACACTCTGAAGAGCCGTCGTGCAGTCGGAGGCCAGGAGCGAATAAGCGAAAGAGAGCAGGGCATTGGTATTGTCCAGCGGCGGGCGGCGGCTCCGGCCTGCGAAAGAAAAATCATCGTGCTGCTGCAGGATGAGTGAATCAAAGCAGTCGAAATACCGCTGTGCCGCCTCGCCCTCCAGACCGCGAAGCTGGTCGAGGTCGTCACACTGCTCGATGAGGGGCAGCGCCGCCGCCAGCTGGGCGCTGGTGCGCTTGAGCTGTTCCACCGGCACCCGCTGGGGGTGGTCGCGGGTGGCCCGTTCCAGCACCCAGCGGGCGTTATAGACTTTGCCCAGGATGAAATTGCGCGCATAGAGACAGCTCTCTGCCTCGCTGTCTGCGATGCGGTATTGGGTCTGCCGCAGCAGGACGTTGCCCCGCTCTTCGCCTACGGCCCGAGCCAGAAAGCGGCCCTGCGGGCTGAAAAAGCTCAAATCGACCCCGAGGCTGGTGCATTTGCCCATCAGGGCAGGGCTTGCGCCGGGATAGCTGAAGCAGACGATGCCTTCCAGCGTGTGGAGCGGGACCCGGCCAATTTCAGCCTTGTTGCAGAGCAGGACGATGTTCTCCCCCTCGAGGGAAAGGTAGGCGTCCTTGTTGAGGACGTAGAGCGTGTTCAGGAATTTCCTCATGGCACAGCCTCCTGCATCTCGTCCAGATGGGCGCGGAGATAGGCTTTCGGGTCGGCACGCTGATACAGCACGGGGAGGCAGAGCTCTTTGAGGGAGCAGGCGTTGCAGTGGGTGCCGGGCTTCGACTTGGGGGTATAGCCCCGGGCAAAATAGGCGTGCATCTCATCGGCCATCTTCTGGGTGGTCTGGCGGAGTTCTTCGGTCAGCGGCACGACCTCCCGCCGCCGCGTTTCCTCGTAGAAGAGCGCACCCTCCGGGATGCTGCACACCAGCATCTCTTCCAGCGCCATGGCCTGTGCGCAGAGCTGCAGCCGATCAGCGTCGCTGGCCTTGGCGCGGCCATGCTTGTACTCGACAGGCATGGGCTTCCAAAGCCCTTCCGTGCTTTGCAGGGGGATGCCCTCCGGGTCGGCCCGGAACTCGACGACATCGCAGTTTCCGCTCAGGCCAAGCCGACGGCTGACCACCTGCATCCCTCGGGTGATGAGCAGGCCGCCGCGCCGTTCGGTCTGGTTTGCGTCATGGCAGCGGGCGTGGTCGAGCTGGCCTTCGACGGTGCGGCGGTTCTCCGCCCACTGCTGTTCCAGATGGATGAGCGCCCACTGGCGGCGGCAGAAGCAGAAGTGCTGGATGCCCGACAGGGGCAGCCAGTCGTCTGCGCCGCCCATCAGGACAGCCTCTCGCAGGTGACTCCTTCCGGCAGAGTGTCTGCCACCGTGACGGTGTAGTCGCGGTAGCTGCGGGCGGCGTCCACATCGGGCTTGCGCTGGACGGCGACGGAGTCGAAGAGCTTATAGGCCGGGGCATTGCCCAGCTCAGAATCGTGCTTGAACACGATGAGCTCCCGCACGGCCATCTTGCCCCGGGCAGCGCTGTGGTCGTTCTCGAACATATTCAAAATGGCAGTCCACAGAAGTTTCAAATCATCCTCGGAGAAGCCGGTGGTCTTCCGGGCGAGGTTGGCCGAGACATAGCCCTCGGCGCGGTAGAGGGCGTAAGGCACGATGTGCTTGCGGCCCATCTCAGTACCCTTCTTCTCGGCATCGGCCTCGGTAGTGATGGCCACGCGGGTGATGGTGACTTCCTGCGGGACGATAGGGTCTACCGACCGGGCAAAGCTCAGCTGGACGGGGCCGCGCACCTGACCGCAGTTCAGCGCACCCTTGACGAAGGTGGTCATGACAGCACCGAAGGTGCGGATGTCGAAGTAGTTCTCACACATATAGTCCCGCAGCTTGGCATCGATGTCGGGGTCGGCCTTTTTGGCAGCTTTCAGGTCGGGGTCGATGCCCAGCGTGCTGATGGCCTCGGCATCGCTGCGGTTGAGGGGAACGCCGTCCTTGATGTAGATACGATAGCCTTTTTCGTCCTCTTTCAGGGTCTCGACATAGTTGCGGATCTTCCGCTTGAGGCAGACGTCGGTCACCAGACCGTAGCCCGTCTCGGGGTCGATACGGGGCATATTGCCTGCGTCGGGGTCGCCGTTGGGGTTGCCGTTCTCGACGTCGAACAGGATGACGAAATCATAGCGGTTCTTGATGGGCTCAGACATGGTTTATTCCTCCTCATTCTTTTTGGCGTAGCGTTTCTGGGTCTGGTGGTAGTAGCCGATCTCAAAGGCACCCTGCTCCGGCAGGCTGAGCCGCGCCGGGAAGCCTGTCTCGGGCAGCTGGGCCATCAGCTCGGTGAGCTGTTTGCTGAAATGCACCTCGTTGGGGGTGCTCATCTTCTGCAGATGCTTCTGAGCCAGCTTGACCAGCGTGGGGAAGGCCGTTGCCGGGGTGGCACAGGCCGAGTTAAAGTACCGGTCTTTGATGGTGGCGTTGATGCCGGGGTTGGCGACGCTCTGGATCGTCTCCAGCACAGAGAAGAGACGCCCCAGAACATAGGGGACATTGCTGCTTTCGTTCAGGCTCACGGTAAATACCTCCTTGTTGAGCTCGGTGGGGTAGTTGCGGAGATAGTAGGCTTTCAGGATGGCGGCGCGGCCTCGGGTGACTTCCCGTTCGGCCCGGATGCGGAGGGTCACGCCGTTGAGCAGAGTGGCGGGGTACGGCCCGCCGGTGAGGATGGCCCGGAGCAGATCGCCCACCAGCTGGGGCGATGGATTTTTGTCCCGGGATTTCTGGTTGACCGTCTCCTGCGCCAGCGCCCAGACCGACAGGTTTTCCCGCTTGTCGAAGGCGGGGCGGGTGATGCTGAGCCGGTCGACGTGGTCCTGCAGATTTTTGGCAAACTGTCCGAAGCTGTTGCGCAGGAAGAACCGGACGGAGAGCCGGGCCGCGTTGGGCGAGATGCCCAGCACATAGAAGTTCTGGTTCGGGTCCAGCTTGTCATCGAGGAAGGAGACGGGGCGTCCCTGAGAAAGGGCTTTCAGTGCGGCGGCAAGGTCGCTTTCCGAGACGCCGCGCGCCTCGGCACCGCCGCAGAAAAACATCAACATGGCGTTTGAGTAGGCGGGAGCGGCGTTTTCGGCCCAGCAGACGATGGTGGTGTCGCCGATGCGCTGACAGCAATTCCGGTCAGCCAGCAGCAGATTGAGGGCCGTGGTATAGGCGAAAGCCGCGTACTCGCTGACAGGGGCGTTGGCACCCTGCTCATGGCCATAGGAGCAGAAAGCGGGCGCGTTGAAGGAGACCAGTGCCGCACCGGCGGCCTGTGCGCCCATCACACCTTTGATGGCGGGGTGGATGCGGGCGATGCCGGCCTCTTTGCCGGTGATGAGGCAGCGGGCCGTCTCGGCGTCTGCATCGGAGGTGTCAAAGGCGGACTGCCATGCGGCCCGGATGGCGTCATCTGTGGTGGCCAGCCAGTGGGCGCCGTCGGGGGATTCGTAGCCGAACACAAGGTTCGCGTTGTTGTTCAGGTCAGCCCACTGCTCTGCCAGCAGCGGGTGGGTGGGGGCTGTATCTGGCTCCCAGCTGTCAAAAAAGGCGAGGATGGCTTTGGCGGCAGGGGAGTCCACGCCGTCGAGAACCTTGTGGTGAAGGGCGGCACAGGCTTCGAAGCACTGGCGGGAACGCTCGGGCTTGCCCTTTTCGTCTGCGCCCAGCAGATAGGACGTATTGTCGCACAAAAAATTCGCGGCGACGCCGGAGGCACGCTTGACCCGGTGGGGGACAGGGAGATCACGGGGGGCGATGACGGTCTTTTTGCCCTTGGGGACTTCCTGCCGCAGGTCGTTGAGGGCGAGGAGCTGGCCGTCCGGGCCGAGGCGCAGTTCATAGCTGACTTTGAAGCGGCTGTCCCAGCCGGGGGCCTCCACCTTGCCCTGCTTCAAGAGCTGTTCATAATAGGCGGTGAGTGCTTGGAGTATCATGTGAACACCTCCACGTCCCGGCATTCCATCACGCCGTCCACCAGCTTTGCGCGGAAGAACTGGCTGCGGATGTTGGCCGAATCAGAGTAATCGAGGCTGTGGAGCATGAAGCCGAGGTCCTGCGTGACCTTCAGCGCCGGAATGCTGCCGCCCGGCCACTCCCGGAAGTTGGCCGGGAACTCTCGGCACCCGAAACAGGGCTGGTGATAGCACTGACCTTTGCGCAGGCGTCGGCGCAGGATGTCCTGGAACTTGCCGGGATTGTCGCTGGGGGCGGCCTTGTCTGTCAAATCAAAGTGACACTCGATGACGTAGTGGACGTCCTGCAGGACCATCGCGGCCCGCTGCTGGATGTCCTCCGAGGTGTAGAGCACCGGCGGCGTGCCGCCTTTGGCCGCACTGAGGGCGGCGGAGGACAGCAGGGTGGACTTGACCTCGTTGCGCCGGATGTTGGTGAACCGGATGGGCCGCTGGGTGTACTCCTCGGTGGACGCTTCGTCCTCGGGGTCAAGGCCGAAGGGCTTGAGAAGATAGATGCGGTCAACCGTATAACGCAGCCCGGGGTGCCAGTAGATGGCCTCCACAAGGCCCCGCGCAGCGGACGGGGTGGGCATGTCGTAGCTCACACGCTCGGTCTTCATTTCCGGACGAGTGAAACAGGCATAGTCGCCCCATACTTCAATGAGCATGGACATCAGCATCGCCTCCTTTCCGGGTGAAGTTGAATTTTCAGACTAAGATGAATGTTAGCCATTGCAACCACCTCTTCACTATTAAACTTCATTTATTTGATAATCGGATATGTCTCTATATCCTTTCTGAGCTTAGTATATCCTTTCTCGAAAGTGTTGTCAAGGAGTTGTGCGGAATTATCTGGAACATGTTGAAAAAAAGTTCGTTTTTCCGTATACTGTTGGTGTCGTTGGAGGTTTGGATGCCTCTGATGAGGATTGAAATATTTAATTGATGTCGGAGATGTCAAGGGGAAGCGGCAAAGCGGTGTATGCTTTGCCGCTTCTCTCTTTTTAGAAGTAAAGGCCGATGCCCGTCTCCACATCCATGGCAAGGCCGGTCTTTTCACTGTAGCAGCTGGTGTCGGTGAGGATGGCGGAACCATCGGGCCGCAGTTCCAGCGCCCCGGCGGCGTCAAGCTTGTCGAACTGGTCCTTATAGCAGGAGACGCTGTAAACGCCCAGCTTCCGCAGCAGCGTCCGGGTAACATGACCGCTGCGCAGCTGTTCACAGAGGGCTGCGCCCTCGCCGACGGGCAGATAGACCGTGCGGGCAGCGTTCTCGATGAGGCGGAATTCCTCCGCCACCTGTGCAAAGGGGAACTGGCAGCCCCGGATGCCCCGGAGAAAGGCATCCAGAATGCCGTGCTTGTCCACGGCGTCGGGGCCGCGCAGGTCGGAAAGCTCGTTGAAGTAGAGCTGAATGGCCCGGGGCGTGTCCAGTGTGCCCTGATGCCGGGCGGTGTAGTCCAGCGCGCTGACGTTCTGCCTGAGCATCTGGGGCGTGGAACACTCGTCCAGCCGGAACCGGTAAACGATGCTTTCCTCTGCGCCCCGCCGCCCCTCGCGGTTGCAACGCCCGGCAGTCTGTAAGAGCGAGTCAAGACCGCACTGCTCGCGGTAAGCGACGGGAAAATCCACGTCCACGCCCGCCTCGATGAGAGAAGTGGACACCACCCGGCAGGGCAGACCCTCTTTCAGTCGCTGGCGGATGGCGTCCAGCTGACGGCGGCGGTCGGCGGCGCAGAGCAGGGTGGTCAGGCAGTAGCTGCCCTCGGCGGGCAGAGCAGCGTAGAGCTGCTGGGCCGTCTTGCGGCGGTTGACCACGCAGAGCACCTGCGGGTGCCGGGCCAGCCGGGCGGCGAACTCCTCCTGCGGCAGGGTGCCGAGGTCTTGCAGTGTGGTGCGCCGGAGCACTTCGTAGAGGCAGGCCGCGTCGGGCGTGATCTCCTGCGGGTGGAGCTCAGGCGCAAAGCGCCGGAACAGCGGCTCAAGGGCAGGCTGGGTGGCCGTGCAGAGGACGGCCGTGGAGTGGTAATGCTGGATGAGCTGGGCGATGGCACTGACGCAGGGGGCAAGGTAGTCGCCCGGGAGGGTCTGCGCCTCGTCGAAGATGATGACGCTGTCGGCGATGTTGTGGAGCTTGCGGCAGCGGCTGCTGCGGTTGGCGTAGAGCGACTCGAAGAACTGCACCGCCGTCGTCACCACAACGGGGGCGTCCCAGTTTTCGCTGGCCAGCATCTGGCGGTACTGGGCGGGGGTCAGGTCGTCCTGCTCAACAGTCTTGTACTCGGCGTTGGAGAAGTCGGCCAGAACATTTTCTGCGCCCAGCAGGCCCGAGAAGACGGCGGCGGTCTGATCGATGATGGACATATAAGGAATGACGTAGATGACCCGCTTCATCTTCTGGGCGGCGGCGTGCTCCAGCGCAAAGGCGAGGGAGGCAAAGGTCTTGCCGCCGCCGGTGGGTACGGTGAGGGTGTAGAGCCCCTGTGGGCCGTGCGCGCCTTTCTCGAGGCAGGCGCGGAGGACGGTGTTGCGCTGGACGCTGACGGGCGAGGGCGATTCGGCCCTGAGATAACGCTGCGCCTGTGCGGAAACGATGTCCCGCAGTGCGGCGATGTCCGTGCCGCTGCCCCGGGGTGCGGCCTTGCCGTCCATGAAGGTCTCGGTGTCGATGAAGTCGGCGTCCACGAGGCAGGAGTAGAGCATCCGGGTAAAGAACGCGAGGCTCAGCGGGTCGGCGCAGGCCCACGCGGGCGGCGTCGAGGCGGGGAGCGTTACTTCCTGCCAGCTGTCGTAGGGGGCTACCGGCTTCTTGCTCCGGCCAAACAGGGTGGCGTCGCCCGGGTCATCGGCGGGGCTCCCGCCGTCGGGCAGGCCGCTGTGGTGTCCGGCCACGGCAAAGGCGGCGTGGGGATGGTGGCGAACCCAGGCCTCCTGCGCCCCGGCGGTGGAGTGGTCCACCTTGGGACCGCCTTTGAGCCGCAGCTGGAAGGCGTCGCTGTATTTGCCGACATCGTGGAGCCACGCGGCAAATTCGGCCTCGCTCTGCGCCCCGAAGGGGGCTGCGAAGGAACCGGCCAGTCTGGCAGTGCCGGCGAGATGGTCGTAGACGGTCTGGGTGCGGGTGCCGTCCTCGCTGATGTGGGCAAGACGTGTGGAGTGCTCCATAAAATGACCTCCTGACTCTGGTTTGCAATAAGGATACGCTTTTCAAAAAGCGTCTGTCAACAAAACGCGCTTTTCGACGAAAAATTCTGGGACTTTGCATAAAAAAGCAGACGGAAAAATCTGCAATGTGCCAAAAAAGAAAGAAACGAGTATTTTCATGTTTTTATAATAATACAAATAATATCCAATAAACTGGACTTTTACTGATTTTTCAGGCAAAAATGAAAAGAGAACTGCGTTTTCAGTACTGCGGGAGGAAGACCGCCCATCAGCAGAGAAAAAATGAAGATGTTGTGTACAACAACACCGCATTAAGATGGAATTAAGGCAGGGTTAAGAAAACCGCAAGAAAAGTGCTGAGTTATTCCATCTGGGAATGGACTTTCGGAAAAATCAAGGCGAATATCCCCCTTTTCATTTGCTGAAATCTGTTGTATTATGAATAACGGATATGGAATCAGAGAAAAAAGCGCCGCGATGAAGCGCAAACAGGAATGATAAGAAAAATAAAGGGCAATAGGGGGAGAGCTACGATGGACGAAAAAGATTACGAGCTGCTGCACGCGCTGGACGAGACGCGCAACATCACCCACGCAGCGGACAAACTGTACATGACCCAGTCGGCACTTTCCAAGCGCATCAAGGCACTGGAACAGGAGCTGGGGGTGGAGATCGTCCTGCGCTCGCGGCAGGGCATCCGCTTCACGCCGGCAGGTGAACAGGTGCTGCTCCACAGCGCCGCAGCCGCCCGCGAGATGGAAAAGATGCGCCGCCAGCTGGCTTCCATTCGGGGCGAAGCCTGCGGCACCCTGCGAGCAGGTATCTCGGTGAACTTCTCCTACTACCGCCTGCCCGAGGTGCTGACGGAATACCACAAAGCCTACCCGAAGGTACGCCTCGACATCGCTACCGGCCACAGCCGGAACATCTACCAGCAGATGCTGGACTCTTCGCTGGACGTGGCAGTGCTGCGGGGCGAGTATCCGTGGGACGGCACCCAGTTCCTGCTCTCGCAGGAGAATATCTGCCTGATCTGCAGCGAGGAGAACAAGGACAGACCCATCTCCGATTACCTTTATATCGACCACAGCAGCGACGCCACCATCAGCGCCCAGATGGCCCGCTGGCGCTACGAGAACGGCGTGACCAACGATGCGGGCAATTTTGTGGTGGATAACATCATGGTCTGCCGCGAGATGGTGGAGCGCGGCCTCGGCTGGGCGCTGATGCCGGAAGTGGCGCTGGATAACTTCAAAGGATATGTCAAGCCCTGCACCTTCGAGAACGGCGAGCCCTTCGTCCGGCGCACCTATATTTTCTGCCAGAGAGACGCAGCCGCCCTGCCGCAGGTGCAGCTCTTTATGGACATGCTCAAAAAGCACCGCTGAGAGGAGAAAAACATGGAAACGACTGTTTCGCTGGTCCAGATGCTGGATGCACGGGAGCGCCGGGTGCAGCACCAGCAGGAGCTGCTGGCCCAGTACCACAAGCCGCTCATCTGCTTTACCATGAATATCTGCGGCCCGATAAAGGATTCGCCCCTCATCCGGCGGGGCTTTGCGCGGGGGCGTCAGCTGCTGCGCCAGCAGTTTCTGCGGGCAAAGCTGACGCCGCTGTATCAGGACGCCGTCTGGGAAGTGACCGGTTGCGAGGCGTTCTATGTGCTGGACGCCGACCCGCTGACCATCAAGAAATTTACCACCGACATCGAGGACGCCACCCCGCTGGGGCGGCTGTTCGACATGGACGTCATCCGTCCGGACGGCCTCAAAGTGGACAGAGAAGAGCTAAACCTCGAAGGCCGCCGCTGTCTCATCTGCGGCGGGCCTGCTAAGGTGTGCAGCAGCCGCCGCACCCATACCGTGGCCGAACTGCAGGAAAAGACGACGGAGATCTTGACCGAGGCCCGGGACGCGCAGGACATTGCCGACGCGGCCCGTCTGGCCGTCCGCGCCCTGCTCTACGAAGTGACCACTACCCCGAAGCCCGGCCTTGTGGACCGGCGTAACAGTGGAAGCCATAAGGACATGGATGTGTTCACTTTCATGGACAGCGCCGCGGCGCTCTATCCCTATTTTGAAGCCTGCGCCCGGACGGGCCGCGAGACGGCGGAACAGCCTGCGCCCGAGACATTCGCGGCCCTGCGGCCTCTGGGTTGTGAGGCCGAGGGCGAGATGCTGGACGCCACCGGCGGCGTCAACACCCATAAGGGCGCGGTCTTTTCGGTGGGCATCGTCTGCGCGGCGCTGGGACGCCTCGACCGCTCCCTCTGGGCCGAAGCAGCCCGCGTTTTGGCGGAAGTATCCGCAATGACGGCGGGCCTGACCGAGAAGGATTTTGCGGGCGTCACTGCCGAGAACGTCGCCACCGTGGGCCAGAAGCTTTATATTCAGTACGGTATCACCGGTGTGCGGGGGCAGGTGGAAGCTGGACTTCCCGCAGTGCTGAATGTCGGCCTGCCGGTGCTGGAAGAGGGCCTTGCCAAGGGTTACGACTTCGACCGCGTCGGCGGCGGCGCACTGCTGGCCATCCTGGCCAACAGCACCGATACCAACATCATTGCCCGCTCGAGCCGGGAGCGTCAGCTGGCCCTCACCGAAGAGCTGAAAGCCCTTCTCGCCCAGACACCTTACCCGGATAAAGATGCCCTTGCGGCACTGGATGACCGGTTCATTGCGGAAAATCTCTCGCCCGGCGGTAGTGCCGACCTGCTGGCGCTGACCTGGCTGCTCCATTTTGTTACTACTGAGAGGAATATCGATGAGTGAATATACCATTTCGCAGGTCTATCCGACCGATAAAACCGTTCTGGCCCAAATCGACACACTGCTGGGTCAGGAGGGCATCCGCCGCGACGGCAATCTGGACTACATCTGCGCCATGTTCGACGAGGAATACAACGTCATCGGCACCGGCAGCTGCTTCGGCAACACCCTGCGGTGCTTCGCCGTCAGCAGCGCCCATCAGGGCGAGGGTCTGCTGAACCAGATCATCACCCATCTCATCGAGGTGCAGTGCGCGCGGGGGAATATGCATCTGTTTCTCTACACCAAGGTAAAAAGCTCCAAGTTTTTCGGCGACCTCGGTTTCTATGAGATCGCCCGGGTGGAGGATACCCTTGTCTTCATGGAGAACCGCCGCGACGGCTTCGGGGCTTATCTGCGCGATCTGGAAAAGACCAGGACCGAGGGCAAAAGTGCGGCCCTCGTCATGAACGCGAACCCTTTTACCCTCGGTCATCAGTATCTTGTGGAAAAAGCTGCTGCCGCCTGCGACACGCTCCACCTGTTCGTGGTCAGTGAGGACGCCAGCCTCGTGCCTTTTGCCGTGCGCAGGAAGCTGGTGGAGGCGGGCGTGGCCCATCTGCCGAATGTGGTGCTCCACGACAGCGGCCCCTACATCATCTCGAATGCCACCTTCCCCAGTTACTTCCTGAAGGATGAGGCAGCTGTCATCGACGGCCACGCCCGGCTGGACCTCGCCGTCTTTACGAAAATCGCGGCGGCGCTGAACATCACTGCCCGCTATGTGGGCGAGGAGCCTACCAGTCAGGTGACGGGGCTTTACAACCAGATTATGTGCGAGCAGCTGCCCAAAGCGGGTATCGAGTGTGTTGTTGTACCCCGCAAAGAAGCAAACGGCAAGGCCATCAGTGCTTCCACCGTCCGCCAGTGCCTGCAGAGCGGCGACTGGGATACCCTCGGGACGCTGCTGCCCAAGACCAGCCTCGACTATTTCCGCAGCCCGGAGGCGGAGCCGGTGCTGGCACGCATCCGCAATGCGGGCAATGTCGTGCATTACTGAGAAAAACTTCCTCTCTCTTTGTGGTCATGACAACAGAAATAGGACGAAGCATCTGTTATAATAGGCCCATCAAGAAAAGGAGAGTGTGGATATGATACGTAAAATCATTCATATAGACGAAGAAAAATGCAATGGCTGTGGTGCCTGTGTCACTGCCTGCCATGAGGGTGCCATCGGCCTCGTGGACGGAAAGGCCAAGCTCATGCGCGACGACTACTGCGACGGCTTCGGCGACTGCCTGCCCGGCTGCCCCACCGGTGCCATCACCTTCGAGGAGCGGGAGGCCGCTGCCTACGATGAGCAGGCTGTGCTGGAAAACAAACAGAAAAAGGCTGCTGCCGCTGCCGAAAAGCCCGTCTTCCACGGCTGCCCGGGCAGCGCTATGCGCCAGTTTGACCGCCAGCAGGCCGTACCGGCTGCAGCTCCTGCCGCCGCCCAGCCCTCGCAGCTGGCCCAGTGGCCCTGCCAGATCAAGCTCGTGCCGGTGAATGCACCCTATTTTGACGGTGCCAAGCTGCTTATCGCCGCCGACTGCACCGCCTACGCCTACGCGAACATCCATCAGGAGTTCATGCGCGGCCATGTTACCCTCATCGGCTGCCCCAAGCTGGATGCCGTGGACTACAGCGAGAAGCTGACCGAGATCATCCGCAATAACGACATCAAGAGCGTTACCGTCCTGCGGATGGAGGTGCCTTGCTGCGGAGGTCTCGAACACGCCGCCGTCACTGCCCTCAAGAACAGCGGCAAGTTCATCCCCTGGAATGTCGTCACCTTCTCGGTGGATGGCCGTATCCTCGACCGGTAAATAATCGCAAACAAAAAAGCAGACGCTGCACAAAGCGTCTGCTTTTTTGTATCATTCAGTTTGTAGTCTGGGCGGCAGACTGTATCATCTTCCAGACAGACTCGACGCTCTGGCGTATCTGAGCCAGCGTGGCGATGTCCTCGTCACTCATCCGGGAAGCCGGGGGAGAGAGCACCGTCTTGGCAGAGGTCACCGTGCCGGTGAGCTGGATGTGGACGTTGTGGTCCGGGATGGTCAGCAGCACATGGATGGGCGTGGTCTTCGAGAAGAGAGCGTCCGTCGAAAAGCCGAGCACGAGGGTCGTGCCGTCGGCTGCGGCGGGGAACTGATAGTAGCGGTAGCCGTCTCGCGCGGCAGAAGGAGAGACTTTTTTCAGCCCCTTGAGCGAGAGGGTGAAGCCGGAAAGCTCCTGAAGCTCGACCTTGTTCGTCTCGACGCCCAGCACGGCGGAAGCCTGCGTCTGGGAGATGTAGTCTCCGAGGCTCCACTCGGGCAGAAGAACGCTTGCGATGGAGAGTTTATCGGTGACAGCCTGACGCAGAACGGTGTAGAGCTGCCCGATGTCGAAGAGCGTCTCTTCCGAGTCGATATAGACCCGGGTGAAGGGAGACATCTTGACGGAGTCGTCTTCGTTGAGCTGGTAGAAAGAGAGCTGCAGCTTTCCGGGCGCATACTGGCCGCTGATACTGCCGCTGGAAGCGTTCACCCGCTCGAGGATGTTCAGCAGCGGCGGCTTATCCGGGCTGTTGGGCGCTATCTCATACCGGAAGGTGAAGGATGCACCGGTTTGCAGAGCCGAGATTTTGCTGTGCAGCTGGAAAAAGACCACGCCCACAGCGACCACTACGGCCACCAGCACGACCGCTAAAGCAACAAAAAGCGGATTGATACGTTTTTTTGGAGATGCCATCTGCAAGACCTCCTGTCATAGACTCTATGATTATAGCATACGAGCAGGTGGACGAAATGTCAAGCCGGAACTTGACGTTATCAGACGGGCAGCGTATACTGTCTGATACATCTTATATAAGGTAAAAGGAGGCAGAGATGAAAATAGCGATACTTGGTACCAGCGGCAGCGGGAAATCCACGCTGGCAAAGCGCCTGGGGGAGAGATACGGCCTGCCGGTGCTCCATATGGATACCGTGCATTTCCTGCCCGGCTGGGTGGAGCGGCCCTTCGCCGAGGAAGAAGCCATTGTCCGGCAATTTCTCGACGAGAACGCAGGCGGCTGGGTCATCGACGGCAATTATAGCAAGACCTGCTATGCCCGTCGGCTGAAAGAAGCGGATAAAATCATCGTGCTCTGGTTTTCACCGCTGGTCTGCCTTTGGCGGGCGATACGGCGCTGGCAGCAGAACAAAGGCCGTGTGAGGGAGTCGTCTGCGCCCGGGTGCGAAGAGAAGATAGATGCCGAATTCGTCCGCTGGATCCTCCACGATGGGCGCACGAAGCAAAAGTGGGCGCAGTTGGAGAGAATCGGGGAAAAGTACCCGGAGAAATATGTGTTGATTCGGAACCAGCGGGAGCTGGATGGGTTCTTAAAGGAACTTTGAACTGGTTCTCGCGCTGGTGGCGCGGGGGTAGAGCGCGGTTACGCGAGGTTAAGTTCTCTTTTGCGCGCCAAAAGAGAACCAGAAAAGCGCCCGCTACTTTCGAG
>OGPU01001603.1_pt1 | contig 18550 bp, 10 predicted proteins | sample 1552991 | NCBI WGS metagenome assembly OGPU01 (sample SAMEA2580296, study PRJEB22360) | human gut metagenome | biome: human gut; feature: human-associated habitat; material: faeces | place: Denmark | collected 2008/2010 | reverse complement strand
TAGTGCGTAACAATCCGTAGGTATCATAGTCGGGGGCTTTTGACCCCGACATCTAATTTTTTGGGTCAAAAGATCTTTTTTCTTATCCGACACCCATATCCGGCTCCCGTTTTTTTCCCTTCTGACAAATAGTTTTTCAATGCTTTCTGCAGACTGGTGTTCTCAGGATATGCCTCCGGATCTTCCAGTATGCTTCCAAAAACCCTTTCCTCTGCCTGACGGTTTTCCAGATTCACAGACTGAATTTCAAAGCAATTCTGAAACTGAAGGATTCCGCTTTCTTTCTCCAGCAACTCTTTCAGTGCCGGAGAAAGCAGCCAGGATTCGCAGTCATACAGTTTATAGGAAGAATCAAAAAAACGATCCGCCCATGCAAAAGATGCTTCACATCCTTCACGGCTCAGAGATTCTCCTTCCGGTACATGAACATGGATCACTTTCTGCTCCTCATCCGGCTCAAACTGAAGTCTTCCAAGCCGGAATAATTTCATTTTCAAATGAAGTTTCAGCCACTGCTCCTCGCAAAGTCCGATCTTTTTTCTTTCTTTTACACAATGTCGATACCAGATTGTAAAATCTGAAAATGTCGCATCATACACTTCGTCCGGTATTTCTTTTTCTACATACGCTTTATACAGATCCGTTGCAAAACGGACATATAAAGAAAGAATAAGTCCCTCTTTTTCCTGTTCTCCTGCAAGCATTTCAAAAAATTTTTCTTCTTTTTTATAAAATAATTCTTTCCATCTGTGGTATTCCTGCTCCGTCATCTTCAGACTCCGTACCACGTCTCTTCCCTCTTCCGGCAGCCTGGTTCTTTCCATCAGTTGTTCTTCATCCACTGCATACCGGCAGGACAGTGTACCGACTGCCCGGTGCAGCCGTTCCACTTCTTCTGCCAGTTCTCTTTTTATCTGCTCATCTGCCTCCATAAATCCGGCTGTTCCGATTCCGTTGCTTTTTCCTTTTCCATAAAAGCATCTGACACTGTCCAAAAGTTGTTCTGCCTTCTTTTCATATTCTGGTACTTTCTTCATCTGACGCAGTTTCCTTACATCACGAATGGCTTCTTCCAGCATCCTGAACCTCGGTGAAACCCGCACATCCGGCTCTTTTTCCCGCCTTTCTCCGGGATACACCAGAAACATATCCCCTGCTTCAAAATAGCAATGGACATTTTCCTCCAGAGGATCTTTACACCAGGCATCATATGCCCATTTCAGGAATCCGTCCGCACCACATGACTCGATATACCAGATTGTCCATGCAGCTTCACCCGGATCACTCATGGAAAAGATGCCCGGATAATCATGGATCATACTGTAAATGCTTGTCAGCTTTCCTTCCTGCCTCCGCCTGCGGACAATCTCCCTGAACAACTCCCGCGGGATCTCCTCATTTGCCAGTGCAGACAGATGGGGTGTCACCGTAAATAGTCTGTCCCACATTTCTTTATTATAATGCACCACCGCACCGCCCACTTTCAGGGAATTTCCGTGCCTGTCCGGGAAAGTTGCGATCAGGTTCAGAGCTGCCTCCATCTCTTCTTTCGGGCGTTCATCCATCGCCAGTATCATCCGGTCAAACCATCCTTTTTCTTCCAGATGTTGTACAAAACTCTGTAAAAATGCACTCCACGCCTCAGTCCAGAACTCACTTCCGGGTTCTGCCTGCTTCTCTATTTCTTTTCCATCTTCCCTGTATCGCAACACATTCCCCCAGGGAACAACAGAATAACACTCTATATAGGACACCTTTACTTCTTTCAGCAAAAACCCAGTCCACCGGTCAAACTCTCCGTATTCAAACTTCCATTTTCCATTTTCTCTTTTCCATCTGACCATGGACGGATAGTCACACCATGTCTGATGATACCACGGTTCTTCCACGATCGAAGCTGTTCCGATTTTTCCACCAGCCTCCATATAAGGCCGCATCTGCCGTTTCATGATCTGAAGATGCTCCCTGCCAAAAGGTTCAACCTGATAATATGCCGCACTGGCATAAGGATACTGCCACAAATTCAGATAATACTCATTGTCCTGGTCCAGCTTAAGATCCAGCACCCGGATCTTTAACTTCAGGCTCTGCTCCCCACCTTGTTCTGTTCTCACCCGGATTTTTGTACTGTAAAGCCCCGGTTTTGCATCCTGAGTCGTTGACACCGTGATCCAGATCGGCTGGATGATTCTTCCGTTCTTCTCCAACAGCTTTTCACGCGCCATCTGTGAATCATAGATCACATCCGCACTATAGCTTTTGTCTCCCTTCGGTGCTTCCGGCAGACGGTACGGCCTCGGCTCCGGGATCCAGTTACTTCCCGTATACGTGCTGATCCATTTTTGAAATTCTGCTCTTACCTCTATCCCTTCAGACAAATTTCCTTTTTCATTCATCACCGGCTCTGCGATCAGTTCCAGGTCTTCTGCCTTTTCGTCCAGGATCACTTCCGCCGCCGCATTTCCACGGTCTCCCTGCCATAAAAGCAGTCTCTCCTCCTGCCGATGCTGCTCCGGTATTCTGTCCCACTCGGCTCTCCGTTCTTTTTTTATAAATGTATACTGACTGATTCCCATGGTTCTCTCCTGCTATCAATTATTTTTCATCTTTTAACGCTCATTACAGCATGACCGGCACCTTTGGTGTCTGAAACTGCTAACGCTCATTATATCACAGAAAGAAAAAAGATACCCATAGATTTCTCTACGGATATCTTTTTCAGAGAAGATTCCTGTTATATTTTTCAGAGGAATTTCCTACTGTATATTCAGGTTTGTATAACCCATCAGGCTTTCATCAATTTCTCTTGCAACTTCGCGGCCCTCACGGATCGCCCACACAACAAGTGACTGTCCCCGGTGCATATCCCCTGCTGTAAACACATTTTTTACATTCGTCGCATATCTGCCCGGCTCTGTTTTTACATTCGTGCGTTCATTGATTTCCACACCAAATGCTTTTGTCACATAATCCTGGCTTCCAAGGAATCCTGCCGCGATCAGAACCAGATCCACCGCCACTGTATATTCACTTCCCGGAATTTCTTCCATTCTCATGCGTCCGGTCTTTTCGTCTTTTTTACTCTCAAGTTTCACAAGAACAGCCTTACACAGCTTTCCTTTCTTATCCTTGATAAATTCTTTGACCGTTGTGGTATACACACGCGGATCTGCACCAAAAACTGCGATTGCCTCCTGCTGGCCATAATCGGTCTTGCAGACTCTCGGCCATTCCGGCCATGGATTGGATGCAGCTCTCTGATCCGGTGCCTTGGGCATCATTTCCAACTGAACCACACTTTTTGCTCCATGACGGATGGAAGTTCCGACACAGTCATTTCCTGTATCTCCACCACCGATGACCATGACCTTCTTTCCTTTTGCAGAAATATATGTGCCATCCTTTAACTGCATATCATTTGCCCATAAGGCTTTTGTCGTTGATTTCAGAAAATCTACCGCAAAATAAATTCCTTCTGCATCCCGCCCCGGTACTTTGATATCTCTTGGATTGGATGCACCACATGCAAGTACAACCCGGTCATAATTTTTCAGGATCTCTGACGGCTTGATTTCTTTTCCTACATCACATCCGGTCCGAAACTCAATTCCTTCCTCTTTCATGATCTCGATCTTGCGGTCAATGATCTGCTTTTCCAGCTTCATATTCGGAATACCATACCGCAGCAGACCGCCCGGCTTGTCTTCCCGTTCAAATACCGTCACCTGATGTCCTCTCTGATTCAGAAGATCTGCGGCAGCAAGTCCGGACGGACCGGATCCGATCACTGCAACTTTCTTTCCGGTTCTTACTTTCGGTGGATTTGCCTTGGCATAACCCATCTCATAAGCATTTTCAATGATGGCATATTCATTGCTCTTTGATGCCACTGCCTCCTGGTTCAGTCCACAGGTGCAGGCATTCTCACACAGTGCCGGACATACACGGGAGGTGAACTCCGGGAAATTATTTGTCTTCTTCAGACGCAGATAGGCTTCTTTCCAGTTTCCGTTATAAATCAGATCATTCCATTCCGGTACTAAATTGTGGAGCGGACATCCGCTTGCCATCCCTGCCAGTAATTTTCCTGACTGACAGAATGGAACTCCGCACGCCATACAGCGTGCTCCCTGAAGTTCCTGTTCTTCCTTTGATAACGGCGTATGGAACTCGTTAAAATGCTGTATTCTCTCAAGTGGTGTCTCCGCTATTTTATCCTGTCTTTTATAATCCATAAATCCTGTCGGTTTTCCCATCTTCCTACGCCTCCTATCTTCCGTTCTTAATCAGGTTAAATGCCTCGATCTTTGCTTTTTCTCTGCTCAGACCTTTTTCTTCCATCTGAATGATCGTTGACATCATTTTCTCATAATCTTCCGGTATGATCTTCTTGAACTTCGGAAGATACTCTTTAAAGTTATCAAGGATCTTCTTTCCGACCTCTGAATTTGTATAGGCTACATGCTCCTGGATCATGCCTTTGAGTTCCTGCACATCATACTTATCGGTCACACGCTCGATGTTGACCATCGCTTTGTTGACTTTCTGATAAAGTCTGCTGTCAAGGTCAAGAACATAAGCAATACCGCCGCTCATTCCTGCTGCAAAGTTCTTTCCAACCTGTCCCAGTACAACGACACATCCTCCGGTCATGTACTCGCAGCCGTGATCGCCGACACCTTCTACCACTGCTCTGACTCCTGAGTTTCTTACTGCAAATCTTTCTCCTGCCACACCACCGACAAATACTTTACCACTGGTAGCTCCATATAAAGCAACGTTACCGATGATGATATTCTCATCTGATTTGAACTTCACGCCCTTCGGCTGGCATACGACCAGTTTACCACCGGAAAGACCTTTTCCGAAATAATCGTTGCTGTCTCCGGTCAGTTCAAGAGTCAGTCCCTTCGGAATAAATGCACCAAAGCTCTGACCGCCTGCTCCTTTACACTGGATCACGAAGCTGTCTTCTTCCAGTCCTTCAGGATATCTTCTCGTGATCTCTGATCCGAAGATTGTTCCGAATGCACGGTCTGTATTCGTGACATCGACTTCAAGTCCTCTCTTTTCTCCCCGCTCAAGTGCCGGAAGAAGCTGCTTTACAAGCACTTTTTCATCCAGGGTCTTACCAAGTTCAAAATCGTAAACTTTCTTTGGATTGAAGATCATGCCTTTCTTTTCTTTTGCATATGGGTTATACAGCACGCTGCTCAGATCCAGCATAGCCGCACGACGGGAAGTCGGTACATCCTTCACTTTCAAAAGATCGGTACGTCCAACCAGTTCGTCTACTGTGCGGACACCCAGCTTTGCCATATATTCTCTCAGTTCTTCTGCAATAAACCGCATGAAGTTGACTACATACTCCGGCTTTCCTGTAAATCTCTTTCTCAGTTCCGGGTTCTGCGTAGCAACTCCCACCGGACACGTATCCAGGTTGCAGACTCTCATCATCACACAGCCCATCGTTACAAGCGGAGCTGTGGCAAATCCGAACTCTTCTGCTCCCAGCATTGCTGCGATCGCCACATCACGGCCGCTCATCAGCTTGCCGTCTGTCTCAATGCGGACACGCTCACGCAGCCCATTCTGGATCAGTGTCTGATGCGTCTCGGCAAGTCCGAGTTCCCACGGAAGTCCTGCATTCTGAATGGAGCTTCTCGGAGCAGCTCCGGTTCCTCCGTCATAACCTGAGATCAGGATGACTCCTGCACCAGCTTTCGCAACACCTGCTGCGACTGTACCAACACCTGCCTCAGATACAAGCTTTACTGAAATGTCTGCATAAACATTAGAGTTTTTCAGGTCATAGATCAGCTGAGCCAGATCCTCGATTGAATAAATATCATGGTGCGGCGGTGGGGAGATCAGTGATACCCCCGGTGTTGAATGACGTGTCTTTGCAATCCACGGATATACTTTTTTAGCCGGAAGATGTCCACCTTCACCTGGTTTTGCACCCTGAGCCATCTTGATCTGGATTTCTCTTGCTGATACCAGATAACGGCTTGTTACTCCAAATCGTCCGCTCGCTACCTGCTTGATTGCAGAACAACGATCGTTTTTACTGCCGGCAGATGCAATACGTTCAGCACTTTCACCACCTTCACCTGTATTAGATTTTCCATGCAGATGGTTCATTGCAATTGCAAGTGTCTCATGTGCTTCCTGTGAAATAGATCCATAAGACATAGCTCCTGTCTTAAATCTTTTAACGATCTCGTCAACACTCTCAACCTCTTCGATCGGAATAGCATTTTCCGGATAGTTAAATTCCAGAAGTCCACGAAGAGCTCCATGACTTTCTTTGTCTACCAGTGCAGTATACTGTTTAAACAGATCATAGTTACCTGTCCAGGTAGATTCCTGAAGCAAATGAATTGTCTGTGGATTGTACTTATGCTCTTCACCCTGGCTTCTCATTTTATGTGCACCGACACTGTCCAGAGTAAGATCCGTATCCAAGCCTAATGGATCAAATGCTTCTGAGTGCAGTTTTTCAACATTATCTTCAATATCTTCCAGAGTGATTCCACCTACACGGCTTACAGTACCTGTAAAGTACTTATCGATCACATCCTGTGAAACACCGATTGCCTCAAATATCTGTGAACCCTGATAAGACTGGATTGTTGAGATACCCATTTTAGATGCAATCTTTACAATACCACTTAAGACTGCATGATTATAATCTTCTACAGCAGCATAATAATCTTTGTCGAGCATACGATTATCGATCAGTTCACGAATCGTCTCAAGTGCAAGATATGGATTGATCGCACTTGCACCATAACCAAGAAGTGTCGCAAAATGATGAACCTCTCTTGGTTCTCCGGATTCCAGAATGATTGCAAGGGAAGTGCTTTTTTTCGTTTTTACAAGATGCTGATGTACTGCGGAAACAGCCAGTAGTGACGGAATCGGCATATGATTTTCGTCTACTCCACGGTCTGAAAGTACAAGGATGTTTGCACCATCACGATATGCTTTATCAACTTCAACAAAAAGACGATCGATTGCTCTCTCAAGCTTTGTACTCTTATAATAAAGGGTAGAAACAACCGCAACTTTAAAGCCTTCGTGATTCATGGTTTTGATCTTGAGCATATCTGTATTTGTAAGGATCGGATGCATGATCTTCAGTACATGACAGTTCTCTGGCTGCTGTACAAGAAGGTTTCCGTCTTTACCAACATACACACTGGTAGAGGTTACGATTTCCTCACGGATAGCATCGATCGGCGGGTTGGTTACCTGTGCAAAAAGCTGTTTAAAATAATCAAATAAAGGACGATGCTGATTGGAGAGTACTGCCAGTGGAGTATCAACACCCATAGCACCGATACTTTCTGCTCCATTCAGTGCCATATTTCTGATTGAAGTACGGTACTGTTCGTAAGTATATCCAAATGCTTTCTGCAGGCGTGCACGCTGCTCCGGTGTATATTCTTCCATACGTACATTCGGAATTTTGATATCTTTCAACTGAACCAGATTGCTGTTCAGCCATTCTCCATATGGCTGCATAGCTGCATATTTTTCTTTCAGCTCATCGTCATCGACTACCTTACCTGCGACGGTATCTACCAGAAGCATTTTTCCAGGATGAAGTCTCTCTTTCAGAACAATCTTCTCTTCTGGGATTGGCATAACACCAACTTCTGAAGACAGGATCATGTAGCCGTCAGAGGTGATATAATATCTTGACGGACGCAGACCATTACGGTCAAGTACAGCTCCCATGACATCACCATCAGAGAAAAGAATAGACGCCGGTCCATCCCATGGCTCCATCATAGTCGCATAATACTGATAAAAATCTCTCTTATCCTGTGAGATTGTATCATTGTTAGCCCACGGTTCTGGAATAGTAATCATCACTGCAAGTGGGAGTTCCATTCCACTCATTACAAGGAATTCCAAAGTATTGTCAAGCATAGCTGAGTCAGATCCCTTACGGTCAATGACCGGAAGAACCTTATGGAGCTGTCCCTTCAGATATGGAGATTCCATATTTTCTTCTCTGGCAAGCATCTTATCTGCATTTCCACGGATTGTATTAATCTCACCATTGTGAACCATAAAACGGTTCGGATGAGCTCTCTCCCAGCTCGGATTTGTATTCGTACTGAATCTCGAATGAACCATCGCAATTGCAGACTCATAATCAGGGTTCTGAAGATCAGCAAAGAATGTTCTCAGCTGTCCTACCAGGAACATACCTTTGTATACGATCGTACGGCTGCTCATAGATACTACATAAGTATTGTCGTTACTCTGTTCAAACTCACGACGTGCAATATAGAGCATACGGTCAAACGGAAGTCCTTTTTCTACCTCATCTGGTTTTTTGATAAATGCCTGCATAATGTAAGGCATACATTCTCTGGCTTTATGTCCAAGCACCTCCGGGATTACCGGAACAGTTCTCCAGCCAAGAAGTTCCAGGCCTTCTTTTTCCACAATGATCTCGAACATTTTCTTTGCCTGTGCACGTTTGATCTCATGCTGTGGGAAAAAGAACTGTGCAATACCATATTCTCTTTCTCCACCAATATCAAAGCCCTCTTTCTTACAGGCTTTTTTGAAAAATTTATGTGAAATCTGCAGAAGAATTCCGACACCGTCACCAGTCTTACCTTCTGCATCTTTACCTGCACGGTGCTCCAGATGTTCTACGATTCTGAGCGCATTGGCAACCGTATCATGGGTCTTTTTACCTTTTATATTTACAACCGCACCGATACCACAGTTATCATGCTCGAATTCGCGACGGTACAGTCCCTGATCTTCTCTCCTTACTTCCTGCATGGTCATTTATCCTTTCTATCTGTGACAGGAATAAAACAAGACTTTTTCTCGTCCTGTCTCACTCCTTTTATTTTCTATTCCTGATTTTGTGCCTGTCGGCTCAGTTTCAGTTTTGCATATTCATCTGCTGCTTTTACAAATCCGCGGAACAGTGGGTGTGCATGGTTCGGTCTTGATTTAAATTCCGGATGTCCCTGTGTTCCTTCATAAAATGGATGATCTTTGATCTCTATCATCTCTACGATATGTCCGTCCGGTGAAGTTCCTGCAATCGTCATTCCTTTCGCTGCAAGTTCTTCTCGATATGCATTGTTTACCTCATAACGATGTCTGTGACGTTCCTGAATTTCTTTCTTTCCAAAAAGTTCAAGTGCTCTGGAACTGTCTGCCAATACACACGGATAACTTCCAAGTCTCAACGTACCGCCCAGATCCTCTACGCTCTCCTGATCCGGCATCAGTGCAATTACCGGATGTTTGGTTGCAGGATCCAGTTCTATACTGTTCGCATCTTCATATCCCAGAACATGTCTTGCAAATTCAACAATTGCCATCTGCATGCCAAGGCAGATTCCAAGATACGGAATTTTGTGTACACGGGCATACTGTGCTGCCAGAATCATACCTTCGGTACCTCTGTTTCCAAATCCACCCGGAACCAGAATACCGTCTACTTTATGAAGCATCTGATCCAGATTCTTTTCATTCAATTCTTCAGAATCGATCCATATGATCTCTACTTTTGCTTTGCATGAAATCCCACCATGTTTCAGTGCTTCCACAACACTCAGATATGCATCATGAAGCTGTGTATATTTTCCTACCATGGCAATATTTACAGTGCTTTCCGGATTGCGCAAGTCATTGACCATCTGTGTCCATTCGGTAAGATCCGGTTTGCGATTCTCCAGTCTTAAAGATTCCAGTACCACATCTGCCAGTTTTTCACGCTCCATGGCAAGAGGTGCTTCATAAAGATATTCTACATCAAGATTCTGCAGCACATGGCTGACCGGTACATTACAGAACAGTGCAATCTTTCCTTTGATTTCATCAGTCAGTGGATGCTCACTTCTGCATACCAGAACATCCGGCTGAATTCCCATTCCCTGAAGTTCTTTTACACTGGCCTGTGTCGGTTTTGTCTTCATCTCTTCAGATGCTTTCAAATAAGGAATCAGTGTTACATGAATCAGAATCGCGTTGTCATGTCCCACATCATGTTGGAACTGACGAATAGACTCAAGAAACGGCTGACTTTCAATATCACCAACAGTTCCACCAACCTCTATAATCGCAATCTTTTCTTCATCCTGTTCCTTCGCTCTGTAGAAGCGGCTCTTAATCTCATTGGTGATGTGAGGGATGACCTGCACAGTACCTCCGCCAAAGTCTCCATGACGTTCTTTCTGTAATACAGACCAATAGACCTTTCCGGTCGTTACATTCGAGTTTTTATCAAGGCTCTCATCAATAAATCTCTCATAATGTCCAAGATCCAGATCTGTCTCTGTACCATCATCTGTAACAAAAACCTCTCCATGCTGGATTGGGTTCATGGTACCCGGATCAATATTGATATAAGGATCAAACTTCTGCATTGTTACCTGATATCCACGTGCTTTCAGAAGTCTTCCAAGGGAAGCTGCTGTGATTCCTTTACCAAGGCCGGATACAACACCACCTGTAACAAAAACGTATTTTACTGCCATTATCGATTTCCTCCTCCATTTTATATCTTAAACAAAAGGCGTCAGAAGCAGACAAAGGGACAATTCCCTCTATCGCTTCTGACGCCTTTGTCAGATAAGCTCTTAAAATATGAGATTTACTATACCTTATTTTTTTTCGTTTGTAAATATGTAATTTCTATAATTTTCAACATCCGCAGTCAATTTTTTTGTTCAGTTCTGCTTCCACATCCATCGGATATTTACCATCAAAGCAGGCTTTACATAATGGAAGGTGACCTGCCATTCCCTCCAGGTAATCACTCTGCATATATCCAAGAGAATCTGCTCCGATCATCTCACAGATTTCCTGTGCACTGTGATTGCTGGCAATCAGCTGATCATTAGATGGTACATCTGTTCCAAAATAGCATGGATGCAGGAACGGCGGAGAACTAATTCGTACATGTACCTCCAGTGCGCCTGCTTTTTTAAGCATACGGATAAGGTTTGCAATCGTTGTTCCACGGACAATGGAATCATCCACCAGAACGATTCGTTTGCCTTTGACCGCAGAATCCAGAACACTGAGTTTCAAATGTACACTGGACTCTCGTTCTTTCTGCGTTGGTTTGATAAATGTTCTTCCAATATAGCTGTTCTTATAAAAAGCAAAGCCAAACGGTATGCCCGATTCTTCCGAATATCCCTTTGCTGCCGGGATACCAGATTCCGGCACACCGGTAACAAGATCAGCCTCTACCGGATAGGATTTTGCAAGTGATTTACCGCCTCGGATACGAGCATCATAAATCTTCACTCCATCCATCATACTGTCCAGTCTTGCGAAATAAATATATTCGAATACACAATGGGCATGTTTACCGGTACTCAATTCTTTATTAGACTCAATACCATTTCTGGAAATCGTAATCATCTCTCCTGGCTCAATATCTCTTATAAACTCAGCGCCCACAGAGGTAAGTGCACAGCTCTCAGATGCAAGTACATAAGTATTATCGCGTTTTCCAAGACACAATGGTTTCAGTCCAAGCGGATCCCTGACACCAATCAATTTTCTCGGACTCATGATAACGAGAGCATATCCACCTTTCAGTTTACGGGCAGTTTTGAGGACAGCCTCTTCTACTGTTTTGGAGTGCACTCGCTCACGTGCTACATGAAACGCAATAACTTCCGAATCAGTCGTTGTATGAAAAATCGCTCCGTTCTGAATCAGCTCCCATTTCAGTTCCGGGGTATTGATCAGGTTTCCGTTATGTGCCAGTGCAAGTGTCCCTTTAATATAGGACAATACCAGAGGCTGTGCATTTTCTGCTACAGATGCACCTGTCGTAGAATAACGTACATGTCCGATTCCGAGATCACCTTCCATATTCCGTATGGTATCTTCCCTGAGAACTTCACTTACCAGTCCCAGATCCTTATGGAACTGGACATTACCACGCTCTCCGTCTGTTCTGGAAACTGCAAGTCCGCAAGACTCCTGTCCACGATGCTGAAGTGATGTAAGGCCATAATAAATGGATGGAACAACATTTCCTCCATCCAGATCATAAATACCAAATACACCACAGGCTTCCTTAATTCCTGCCATCAGAATTTCCTCCCATTATCAATGTTTATCAATGTGAATTTCACCTGTGAATCTATCTGAAATTATAATAGAAGATCGACTTTTGTCAACCCTTGTCCTTTCAAAAATCCATACAAATAAATTCATTTACCCAAACAAAAAATTTGAAATTTTTTTCACAAAAATTATTGACATCCTGATTTTTTTGTGTATACTACATCACATAAGCAACGGCGCTTTGGATTAGATTCCAAGGCGCCTTTTTTGTTTATCTGAGGATAATAAGATTAATGGAATCGAAAGGAGATTTTAATTATGGCACAGAGCATTCCTGAACTTTACGGCAGTCTTGTTTTTAACGACAAGATCATGCGTGAGAAATTACCGAAAGATATGTACAAAGCGCTGAAAAAAACAATTGAGAACGGCACTCATCTTGAACTTGATGTTGCCAACTCCGTAGCAGTTGCCATGAAAGAATGGGCACTGGAACATGGCGCTACTCATTATACTCACTGGTTCCAGCCAATGACTAACTTTACAGCAGAAAAACATGATAGTTTCATTTCTCCTACCGCTGATGGACAGGTGATCATGGATTTCTCCGGAAAAGAACTTGTAAAAGGTGAACCGGATGCTTCCAGTTTTCCGTCAGGCGGTCTTCGAGCTACATTTGAAGCAAGAGGTTATACAGCCTGGGATCCTACTTCACCGGCATTTATTAAAGACCGTACACTTTATATCCCGACAGCATTCTGTTCTTACAGTGGCGAGGCACTGGATAAGAAAACACCTCTTCTTCGTTCCATGGATACTCTGAATAAAGAAGCAGTGAAGATTCTTCGTCTTCTCGGAAATACCGAAGTCAAACATATCAACACAACCGTAGGTCCTGAACAGGAATACTTTTTGGTAGACAAAGATCTTTATAATAAGAGAAAAGACCTGATCTTCTGTGGACGTACACTGATCGGTGCTCCGGCTCCAAAAGGCCAGGAAATGGAAGATCATTATTTCGGAACTCTGAAGCCTCGTGTATCTGCTTATATGCATGATCTTGATGAAGAGCTCTGGAAACTTGGAATTCCGGCCAAAACAAAACATAATGAAGTTGCTCCTGCTCAGCATGAGCTGGCTCCGGTATTTGATACAACAAACGTTGCAGTCGATCATAACCAGCTGACAATGGAAATCATGAAAAAAGTCGCTGCCAAGCATAATATGGTATGCCTGCTTCATGAAAAACCATTTGAGGGTATCAACGGAAGTGGTAAACACAACAACTGGTCCATGAGTACAGATACCGGTGTCAACCTTCTTGATCCTGGTAAAACACCTGCTGAGAACACACAGTTCCTGGTATTTCTTGTAGCTGTTATTAAAGCAGTTGATGATTATGCAGATCTGCTCCGTATTTCTGTTGCAAGTGCAGGAAACGATCATCGTCTTGGTGCTAACGAGGCTCCGCCGGCAGTTGTTTCTATCTTTCTGGGAGATGAACTGACAGAAGTCCTCAAAGCCATTGAAAACGATGAATTCTTCGTTGGACACAGTGCTGTTCAGATGGATATCGGTGCAAAAGTACTTCCTCACTTTGTAAAAGACAATACAGACAGAAACCGTACTTCACCATTTGCATTTACCGGAAACAAATTCGAATTCCGTATGCTCGGTTCTTCTTCTTCTGTTGCAAACCCGAACATCATTCTCAACACAGCCGTTGCAGAATCTCTGCGTCAGTTCTATGAGAAACTGAAAGATGTTCCTGCAGATGAAATGGAATCTGCCGTACATGAATTACTGAAACAGACAATCATCGACCACAAACGTGTTATCTTCAATGGAAACGGTTATACCGATGAATGGCTGGAAGAAGCCAAAAAACGTGGTCTTTATAATCTGGTATCCACACCGGATGCACTGCCGCACTTCATCGATGAAAAGAATGAAAAACTTCTTACAAGCCATCATATTTTCACAGACGCAGAGCTGCATTCCCGTTATGAGATCAAAATGGAAAACTATGTAAAAACTCTTCACATTGAAGCAAATACACTGGTTGAGATCATTCAGAAAGATCTTCTTCCAAGTATTACTACATATATGGAAAAACTTGCTCAGACAGCATCTCTCAAGAAATCTGTTGTTCCGGGTATCTCTGTATCCGCAGAAGCATCTCTTCTGTCCAGACTGACTGAGCTTGCCGAAACAATGACCAAAGATCTGGAAACACTGAAGGCAGATACTGCAATGGCAGAATATGAGGTTGACAAAGATCTTCTCAAGAGTGCAAAACTCTACCAGAGCGTTGTTCTTACCGATATGGAAAAAGTTCGTGTTTCTGCGGATGCAGCTGAAGCACTCATTCCTGATTCTATTCTTCCATATCCAACCTATGGCAAACTGTTATTCTCCATCTCTGACTGAGAATAAGAGAATACATTGATAATTTCACAATGGTAAAACCGGGGGATGTCATTATGAACATGAACTACTTCATAATTCATTATCGATTTCCTCATCCATTAATCACACGATACGAGACATCCCCTGTTTTACATATACATTTGATTCGTAAAGGCGCGAGAATGATTTTTCATCATTCCCGTGCCTTTTCAATTTTATTTTAAGGAACTGTTAAACTGCTAAACTTTTTAAGGGAAAGAGAGGTAACTTTATGGACTATTCATCAGTAAACACAATCTGGGTACTTTTAGGTGCCGCACTTGTCTTCTTTATGCAGGCAGGCTTCGCTATGGTAGAGACTGGCTTTACCAGGGCAAAAAATGCAGGTAACATCATTATGAAAAACCTTATGGACTTCTGTATTGGTACTCCTACCTTCTGGATCGTCGGATTTGGTATCATGTTTGGAGCCGGTAATGGATTCTTTGGAAAGATTGGCGGTATTGCCACAGAAGCTAATTATGGTTCTGCAATGCTTCCTGACGGTGTTCCGTTCTGGGCATTTCTGATCTTCCAGACTGTATTCTGTGCAACATCCGCTACTATCGTATCTGGTGCCATGGCAGAACGTACAAAATTTTCTTCCTATTGTATCTACAGCTTCCTGATCAGCCTGATCGTTTACCCGTTATCTGGTCACTGGATCTGGGGCGGTGGTTTCATCAGCCAGATGGGATTTCATGATTTTGCTGGTTCCTGTGCCGTACATATGGTTGGTGGTGTTGCAGCCTTTATCGGTGCCATCATCCTTGGACCTCGTATTGGAAAATATTCCAAGAGCGGTAAATCCAAAGCTATTCCTGGTCACAACCTTACCATCGGTGCTTTAGGTGTATTCATCCTCTGGTTCTGCTGGTTCGGATTTAACGGTGCATCTACTGTAAGCATGGAAGGTGATGCAATCGTAACAGCAGGTAAGATTTTTGTAACTACCAACCTTGCAGCAGCTGTTGCTACAGTTACTGTTCTTATCATCACATGGGTAAGATACAAAAAACCAGATGTTTCTATGTCACTGAATGGATCTCTTGCAGGTCTTGTAGCTATCACAGCAGGTTGTGATACTGTTTCACCTACATCTGCTGCTATCATTGGTATCATCTCTGGTTTTGTAGTTGTATTCGGTATTGAATTTATTGACAAAGTACTTAAAGTCGATGACCCGGTTGGTGCTGTTGGTGTACATGGTTTAAATGGTGCATTCGGAACTCTCGCTGTTGGTCTTTTCTCAGATGGTACAGGCACAGAATGGAAAGGTCTTCTTGTTGGCGGTGGATTCCATGGCTTCGGTGTTCAGTTTATCGGTATGATCATTACAATCGCATGGGTTGCTGTAACTATGACCATCATCTTCCAGGCGATCAAACATACTGTTGGTCTCCGTGTAACTGCTGAAGAAGAAATCGAAGGTCTTGATTCCAAAGAACATGGTCTTACAAGCGCTTATGATGGATTTGTTGTACATGATACAATGACAGTTCCGGCACCTATGGGTGTTGCCAAAAAATCTGTTTCTTCAAATACTTCCGCAAATGTTGCACCTTCTGAAGTTGTTGACACCATTCCTGACCTTCCAAGAGAAGGCGTACATAAACTGACAAAAGTTGTTATCATCACACGTCAGAGCAAACTTGAGGAATTCATGCATGCAATGAACGAAATCGGTGTTACCGGTATCACTATTACAAATGTTATGGGATGTGGTGTACAGAAAGGTGCCCGCTCCTACTACCGTGGTGTTGAAATGGATATGAATCTGCTGCCAAAGATTAAGATTGAGATTGTTGTCAGTCTGGTACCAGTCAAAACAGTTATTGACACTGCTAAAAAAGTTCTTCATACCGGCCAGTATGGTGACGGCAAGGTATTCGTATATGATATCGAAAATGTTGTTAAGATCCGTACCGGTGAAGAAGGATTCGAAGCACTTCAGGACACACAGCCTCTTGAATGATTTCTCGGTAAAAAATATATTGATCCCCCTTTTTAGCACTAAAAAACAGCTCTTCAACTGAAGGGCTGTTTTTCTATGTTTATGATTATATTTCTTCTTTACTATTCTTCTCGGGTAAGCTTTGGAAGATTCCATCTGTAATGTGCCGCAAGGTATCTGACCAATATAACTACTGCTGACGCTCCTACCATTGACACCACTGCACCAAAATTCCGATACAGCACCACACAGACGATTGCTCCCACGATTGAAGCACAGGCATAGATATGTCTCACCAGAATATACGGAGGTACTCCGGCCATAATATCTCGCAGTAATCCACCGCCAACTCCGGTAATCGTTCCCAGAAACACCAGCAGAAACATGTAATCCACATATCCATGTGAAATTCCTGTATTCACTCCTACTACAGTAAAAATTCCAAGACCGATTGAGTCCATAACCAGCATGATCTTATCATATGTTTCACGGTTATGTCCCTGCAGAAACTCTTTTTTTAAATAAAGTATCAGAAACACGATACAGGAGGTAAATGTGGCTACAATGGTATAAATTGGTCTCTGAAACATTGCCGGTGGAACAATTCCTAATATCACATCTCGAACTGCACCTCCGCCTACTGCCGTTGTCACCCCCAGTACGATCACTCCAAAAATATCCATTGCACGATCTACCGCTACCATTGCTCCTGATGCTGCAAATGCAACCGTTCCGATCATTTCCATTATAAAGGTAATAAGCTGTTGATAATCCATATTTTCCCTCTCCAATTTCCCCCATTAATCTTCTTTTTAAGAAGTTCTGAGATTCATTATAACTGCATAAGGAGCAGGATGCAATTGTATATTACAAAGAATTTGTATCGTAATAAATTTTTTTAAATTCTAAAATTTGACATCAAAATCTCGATTTGATATCATAATCATAATTTAAGAATCAGGAGAATTTCAATGAAAACTATTTCTATCAAAGATATTGAGGGCATTCGAATCGGTAATGCCCAAAATTTTACAGGTGGAACAGGATGTACTGTTATTTTGAGTGAAACTGGAATGTGCGCCGGACTGGATGTCCGTGGGGGTGGACCAGCTTCCCGTGAAAGTGAACTCTTAAAGCCATTAGCTGCCGCTCAATCCATTCATGCAGTTCTTCTCGGAGGTGGAAGTGCTTTTGGACTGGATGCTGCTGGAGGCGTTATGCAGTTTCTTGAAGAAAAGGGAATCGGATTTGACGTTGGTGTTACCAAAGTCCCACTGGTATGTCAGTCAGATATTTTTGATCTGACAGTAGCAGATGCTCATGTACGCCCGAACAAAGAAATGGGCTATGAAGCATGTAAAGGTGCTTATAAAAATAATTATCAGGATGGAAACTTCGGAGTCGGAACCGGTGCTACCGTTGGTAAGTTCAGAGGAATGGACTATTGCATGAAATCCGGTATCGGAAGCTACGCTGTTCAAATTGGTGAACTCAAAGTAGGTGCCCTTGTTGCTGTGAATGCACTTGGCGACATTTATGATTATCACACCGGCAGAATCGTTGCTGGTATGCTTAATGAAGAACGTAGTGGATTTGCAGATACTGCAAAATTACTTTACAGTTCTTATGAAGTACATGATAACAAGTTTGTCGGCAATACTACGATCGGCGCGATCATCACCAATGCAAGATTTGATAAAAGTCAGCTTAGCAAGATTGCCGGTATGGCTCACAATGGTTATGCACGTTCTATCCGTCCGGTTCATACTTCTGCGGATGGTGACAGTATTTATGCATTATCTGTCGGAAACATTGCCGCTGACTGCGACATGGTTGGTACCCTTGCTGCTGATGTTATGTCAGAGGCAATCCTCTCTGCTGTAAAAAATGCTGAGTCTGCTTATGGCTATCCGGTCTGCAAAGATCTTACTTTTATATAAATATAATTGAATTAAAAAGAACATAAACAAAAGCCACATCACAGGAGCATGGCAGTAAATCCTGTTGTGTGGCTTTTGCTATGGCATTATTTTGGGCAAAAATTTTGGTTTAATTTAACTAAGTATGTGT
>OGPU01001594.1_pt1 | contig 18593 bp, 22 predicted proteins | sample 1552991 | NCBI WGS metagenome assembly OGPU01 (sample SAMEA2580296, study PRJEB22360) | human gut metagenome | biome: human gut; feature: human-associated habitat; material: faeces | place: Denmark | collected 2008/2010 | reverse complement strand
TATGGCAGGAGAAACGTGGGGAGATTCCAGTAAGAGAAGAAGAATCCGAAGTAACGCATTTCGGTAAGGTTCTTGAAGATGTCGTAAGAAAGGAGTTCATCCAACGTACAGGCTTAATGGTACGAAAGAAAAATTCAATTCTTAGAAGTAAAAAATATCCGTTTATGATTGCAGATGTTGACGGGATTATCAGTGAATTGGATGGTACTTATTCGATATTTGAAGCTAAAACAGCTATCGAATTTAAAAATAATGACTGGAAGAATGGAGAGATTCCTAAAGCTTATCAGCTACAGGTTCAGCACTATCTGGCAGTTACAGGTTTTCAGAAAGCGTATATTGCGGTTCTGGTCGGCGGAAATAAATTCTATTGGACGGAAGTATACCGGGATGAACAGCTTATCAAGATGCTGGTAAGCATGGAATCGCATTTCTGGCATTGTGTTAAGATTGGTGAAGAACCAGATGTTGATGCATCTAAAGCTACAAGTCTTTATTTGGGAGCAAAGTATAGTAATCCAAAGGTTGGTTCTATCATTGATCTGGACGAGCAGATGCTTTCAGCCATCGAAAAATATGAGGAAATAAGAGTAGAATTAGATTCATTAACAGAGCAGAAACAGCTTATTGAAAATCAGTTAAAATCTGCATTAGCAGAAAATGAAGCAGGTAGAGTAGGAGGGCACATCGTAAAGTGGAAACAGGTAGTTCAGACTCGGATTGATTCGGGTAAACTCAAAGAAAAACATAAAGATATTTACGATGACTGCAAAAAAGAAGTAATTTATCGTAAGTTTTCAGTAGCATGATGGTAAAAAGACAGTGAGAGGGTATCTATAATGGTATCCTCTCTTTTTTGGAGGTATAAAATGAAGAAGATTCGGGAATTAAGAGCAGATGAGATTGAAGTTCGTGTAGGTGTTGTTAGGGAAAATGGTATATCATTATTACTGTACAAGGATGCACGTTGTGATATGAATATATTAGATGAAACATTCGGAATCGCAGGCTGGCAACGGAAACATGAATTGATAAACGGGGCGTTATTCTGTACGGTTAGCATCAAAGACGAGAATGGAGAATGGATTTCTAAACAGGATGTAGGAGTAGAGTCTTACACAGAAGCAGTAAAAGGAGCAGCATCCGATTCTTTTAAACGTGCCTGTTTTAATATCGGCATAGGCAGGGAACTTTATACTGCCCCGTTTATCTGGATTCCATCAGACAAAGTAAGTATTGTAGAGGGCAATGGAAAGTTAAAAGTAAGAGATTCTTTTAATGTGTCATACATTTCCTATGATGAAAATGGGAAAGTCATTAAAAGTCTGGAAATCTGCAATCAAAAGAATGAGATTGTATGTCAGTTTAACATGGGGAATAAAGTTTCTAAACAGGCTTCTCAAACGGCAAATAAAAATCAGCTTTCCGATTATCGTATGAAAAGACTTTATGATGAAATGGAACGTACAGGTGTGACAGAACAGAAAATTGTAGAACGCTTTCATGTATCTTTAGTAAATTTAACAGAAAGAGATTATAAGCGGATAATGAGTGCGTTAGAGAAGACAGGTACAAGAGTGGCATAGAAAGGAGTTTGTCATGGATAAAAATGAGTTTATTAAAAAATTATTTTATGTATTATCATGTCAATTAGGCAAAGAGGTTGAGATGAAGCAGAAGCGTGTCTGGAAAAATAATGGTGCATCTTATGAAGGCTTAGTTATTGAAAAGTTGGAAGAAGAGTTGTCACAAGTTGTTTCTTTGGATAACTGTTATGAAGATTTTAGAACAGGAATCAGTGTACAGGAGATTAGCGAGCAGATTTTAAAGGAATACCGCAAGGCAGCGGGAAATGTTTCTTTATTAAGTCAACAGGATATATGGAGTTATGAACGTATTAAAGACAGACTCTATGTAGAGATGGTAAATAGGAAGTGGAATGAGCAGTATTTGGAGCATAAATACTATGTTCCATTTCTCGATTTGGCAGTTGTATATTACATAGATACACAGTTGGATTATAAAAATGCTCCAGAACATAGAGGAACTGCCGTAACAAAGGATATTTTCAAAATCTGGTCGGTAGAGCCAGAAGTAATATGGAAACAGGTTTTAGAGAATATGGGAAAGGAAAGTCTATTTTTGATGCTGGTTGTAACAGAGGAAGAAAATTCGCTTATGACTTTTGAGGATGCCTTTCAAAAGAATCAAGGAGCATTAGCTTTATTACAAAAGAGTATCTTAGATGAAGCTAAGAAAAAGCTGGAAGAACCATTTTATATTTTACCTGTTTCGATTTTTGAGCTAATGATAGTTCCCGAAAGTCAGGCAGATGAAGTGGAGGAGATGAAAAAAGCGATTATTGAATCTAATCATGAGATGCCAGTGGAGTATCTGCTTTCAAATAATATATATTATTATGGAGAAAAGGAAGAGGTAGAGATAGCAGGTTAGGCATTAGGCATATAATAAAAACAGGAAGAAGCATGATGTTTCTTCCTGTTTTTTTATTTAGAATCTTTTTTTGAAGAGTAGATTTTATGGAACATCTGTATATATTGCTTAAATAAATCTAATTCTGCATCTGTTCCTGACTGTAAAGACTGAATTAAAGAATCAGGGAATAAGTCAATATATTTATTGGAAGAACGGCGACCAAGAATAAGATAGTCAAGGGTGACATGGAATAAATCGGAAACTTCAATAAGCTTTTCAATAGATAAGCGAGCAGTACCACATTCAATCGCACTACAATGTCTGACGGAAATATTTAATTTTTCTGCAAGCATTGCCTGAGTCATGTGATTTTCTTTACGAAGTTTAGCGATTCTCTCACCTATTAATTTGTTTAAATTTTCCATTCTGTCATCCTCCGTTTCTTTTTGAAATTTATATAACTATTATATCGACTTGATAGAATAGAGAAAATGAATTAATGCAAGGTGTAATATAGAAGTAATATATCTATAAAATTAAAAAAATAATGATTAAATAGAATTAATAGTTCTTGCGCATAGAGATAAAAGGTGTATAATGTGAAGTATAATAGATGAAAGGAAGCGATAGATATGAATTCGGACTTAAAAAGTGCTTTAGATTTTGCGATTGGATATGGTTCCGTAGAAAACTTAGAGAAAGATTATAAGTTTCAACGCCGGATTTATAGAGTTATCACTTTAATTGAACTTGTTATTTGTGGAGTGATTCTGGCGATTAAATTTCATTAATTAAATCTGGGAGGGAAAATATGGGTTTACTAGAAGATTTATTGGAAGGAACCTCTGCGGTAGCTGATACCTTGGATAAAGGCAGTCAGGCTCTCAGACAGGGACAGGAAGGAATTGAATATACAAAAGAACGCTTGGATTGGGCAAAATCAGACCGTCCTAAAAAGGACAGAGCAGCCTGTGCAGATATTCGAAGGAAAATGGATTCTATGAGAAGAAGGTATATTTTTCTATGGATATTAATTATTGTCGGTACCGTAGTAGCGATGCATTTCCTGTAGGAGAAGTTTTCTATGAGAGTAGATTCCAGAGAAGATAATTTATGTGTTTTTTGTAAGTATTGGCTTGGGAAGAAAGCAGATGTCAGTCTGATTACAGGCAAAGGGAAAATGGAAGTTACACAAGGTTTGTGTGCGGCTTCTGGCAGTAATAAGCAAATTAAAAGTAACAGTCTATGTTATCGCTTTGATAGAGATATTATATACTGTTGATTTTACATTTTTACAAATAAGGAGGATATAGAAATGGTAAAAAAAATTGAATGGATGTGTAGAAACTGTGGAAAAACAGAGAGAAGAACTGAAAGTATGGGTAGACCGTTACCAGGTCACTGTATAAGAATGGACGGAAAACCTCATAGTTGGGTAAAGAATAGAATAGTAAAGTAATCTGTTATTGATATAATAAAGATTTATTTTAAGCAAAGAAGGGATTTTTAGATGATAGGATGGGGAACAGCGACACTGGGAAATCCATCAATGAAAAAATGTGCTTTTTGCAAGTATTGGTATGACCCGACTTGTGAAATGATTGCACCATCTACAGCTGGACGATGGAAATATAAGATGGGGGTTAAAAGACCTTGTCGATTAAAGAAAAATGTAGAGATGAAATCTTCTATAAGTTGTTCTAATTTTGAATGCAAATTGTAGAAGCAAGATAAGTACCAGTGGTATGATATTATATCGCTGGTATTTTTGATAGGGGAAAGTTTTATGAAAACAAGTATGAAATTTTTTATGGCACTAGCTATAGTTTCAATATGCCTTTCTAAATGTGGTGGTTCAAGTGGAGAGAAGACTGCTAAACATAGTACACAGTCAGAAGAAATGAGAATTAAACAAAAAATAGCAGAGATGGCAGGAGAAGATGATGATTTGGAGGAAGAGGAAACTTCGGAACTTTTAGCTGATGTTGATTCAGGATATACTACAGAAGAAAGTACAGCATTTTCGGTTGATAGTGATTCAGAATATACTACGGAGGAAGAAGAAACATCGACTTCTTCGGTTAATAATGATTCAGAATATATTTCAGACGAAGAACAAGATTCTTCCAAGGATGGCGATTACATATTAGAGGGTAGTGATTCCAGATACATTACAGAAAAAGAAGTAGAAAATCTTAGTGAGGCAGAACGTAGACTGGCTAAAAATGAAATATATGCACGACATGGGAGAATGTTTGATAGTGCAGATTTACAAGATTACTTTGAATCAAAAAGCTGGTATAAAGGAACGGTAAAGCCAAGTGATTTTGATGAAAGTGTTCTTAACAAATATGAAAAAGCTAATATTGATTTAATAAGCAGCATGGAATAAAGTACAATGGGAAGAATCTTTATAAGGGTTCTTCCTGTTTTTATGTGCAAAAATATTTATTGTACAGAATTTAAAATTAATCTGTAAAGGAGAGAATGAAACTGTTTTAAACAGTAGTAAACACATTTTTAAAAATAAAATGAGCGAGGTGTTAATTTATGTATGAGTACATTCCAGAGGTAATGACATTCAAAGAATGCAAAGAATTATTAAAAATTGGAAAAAATACTTTGCTTGATTTGATACACACAGGACAGATACAGGCTTTTAAAGTGGGAAGTCGATGGAAGATAACAAAGCAGGCAGTAATTGAGTTTATCCAGTACAGATAAGTCCATATTGAGGATTATTTTTCGCTATGGTAATATAATAATAACAGAAAAACTATACAGAATTATATAGATGCAGGAAGGAGGGTAATGTGGATACAGATATTAAAATGTCAGTAAAAGCAACGGATACCAAAGCACAGTATGATAATAAGGCCAAGCAGCTCTTGGGTCATAAGATTATACTGGCACATATACTGGTAAATACTGTAGCAGCGTTTAAAGGCATGAATCCGGCAGATGTAGTGCAGTATATTGAGGGAGAACCGCATATTGGTTCTGTTCCGGTGGACGCTGGAGCAACAAATATAGAAACTCAAGAGAAAGTAATTGGATTAAATACAGAAAATAGCGAAATTAATGAAGGAATGATACGTTTTGATATTATCTTCTACGTCCGGATGAAGGATGGTCTTTCTCAGATCATTGTAAATGTGGAAGCACAAAAGGCCGAACCATCAAGCTATGATATATTAAATAGAGCAATTTTCTATGTAAGTCGCATGATTTCTTCACAGAAAGGCAGAGACTTTGTAAAATCTAATTATAATGATATTAAGCGTGTATATTCTATTTGGATTTGTATGAATGTAGATGAACACAGTATGAGTCATATTCATCTTACAAAGGATGATATAATTGGTTCGCATAATTGGAAAGGTGATATTGATTTATTAAACATTGTACTACTGGGGCTTGCGGAAGATTTACCAGAAAAGGCTGAGAAATACGAATTACATCGTCTATTAGGAGCCTTATTATCCTCCAAGCTAAAAGTGGATGAAAAACTTGATATCATAGGAAATGAATTTCAAATTCCTTTAGAAAGTGATATTAGGAAGGATGTGAGTGAAATGTGTAATTTGAGTCAGGGAATAGAAGATAGGGCTTATGAAAGAGGTACTGCAAATGGATTGGCTAAAGCTGTGCTTAGGATGCATAAGAAAGGGTATTCTATAGAGCAGATTAGTGATACTCTGGATATGGATATTAAAGAAGTACAGGATATTATAGAGAATAAATAATCTAGATAAATAAAAATACTGTCAAAGTCAAAAAGAGCTTTGGCAGTATTTTTTTTATGTTATAATGAATATAAAATTATGCTTAAAAGGGGCGACAGATGAATCAAATTACAAAAATTACAAGGGAAAAAATTTATAATTTATTTCATGAGGGATAGTATGAATCAAATGATTTTGTGAGTACATCTTGAAGTCGTGGAGGTAGAAAAAATATGAAGCTTGTATTTTTAGATACAAAAACCATTGGAGAAGATATTGATTTATCGGCATATGATGCTCTGGGGAAAGTGGTAAAATATGGATTTTCTACTTTGGAAGAGATTCCAGAGCGTGTAAAGGATGCGGATGTTTTAATTGTGAATAAAATTGCGATTAATGAGCAGACGATTGGGACTGCAAAAAATTTGAAGTTAGTATGTGTGACAGCTACAGGAACAAATAATCTGGACAAAGAATATCTGAAAAAGCGTGGAATCGCCTGGAGAAATGTAGCCGGCTATTCTACAGAATCCGTTACACAGCATACATTTGCTTTATTATTCTATCTTCTAGAGAAGATACGTTATTATGATGACTATGTAAAAAATGAAAAATATATAAATGATACGGTGTTTACTCATTTTGCAGAGCATTTTAATGAAGTTAACGGAAAAACATGGGGAATTATCGGACTAGGAACAATCGGAAGACGAGTTGCTGATATTGCAAAAGCGTTTGGGGCACGTGTGATTTATTACTCTGCTTCGGGAAGTCCGGCACAGGAAGGATATGAACAGGTTGATTTTGAAACGTTACTTGCTACATCAGATATTGTGTCTGTACATGCTCCGTTAAATGAATATACAAAAGATTTGATGGATAGGGAAGCATTTGCAAAAATGAAAAAGACAGCTATTTTCTTAAATCTTGGAAGAGGACCGATCGTAGTAGAACAGGATTTATATGAAGCATTGGAAACAGGTGAAATTGCAGCAGCAGGTCTTGATGTATTATGTGAGGAGCCAATGAGTGAAACAAACCCATTGGCAAAAATAAAAGACAGTAAAAAGCTTATTATCACTCCGCACATTGCATGGGCGAGTGTGGAAGCAAGAAACCGATTGATGCAGATTATTGCAGGACAGATCAGGGGATTTTTATAAATCTTTTGCAGACTTTCTGAGTGCCACATAGGAAATCAGAAAGTTTGCAAGCCAGCCAGCTGGTACAGCTAACCAGACAAATGCGATGCCAAAACGTGGTGCAAAAATCAGTGCAACTGCTAGACGGATAGCAAGGTTTGCCATGTTTGCAATGAGAAATGGGCGCATGATTCCGAGTCCACGAAGGACGCCATCTGTTGCCATCTTGATTCCCATGAAGATGAAGAAATAACCGATCCATCGCATGTAATCACCGGATACCTGGTAGGCTAAGGCTGTTCCGTCTTTTCCAAGAAACAGTGAGGAAATTTGCGTGTGCAATGTTTCAATAACCAGGAAGGCGAGGAATGCAAAACATACATCCAGCAATAATGCAGCGCGGTAGCCTTTTTTAATACGCCATGGTTTCTTTGCGCCAAGATTCTGAGAAACATATGGTGAAACGGCATTGCCGATGGATACAAATATCAGTGAAAAAACATTTTCCACTCGCATTGTTGCTGCATAACCGGCAAGAGCCTGTGTACCGAATGGATTTACAACGGCCTGGACTATCATCATACCAATGGACACAGTGGACTGCTGGAGAACTGACGGTACAGCAATTTGAAGCATTGCATAGAGTTCCTGTCTGTCAAACCAGTTAAAGCAGCTTTTATATTTCCGAATTCGATGAAGGAAGATTAAAAGCGAAAATACTGCAGAGATACCCTGTGAGATCAGTGTGGCAAGGGCTGCACCGAATACACCCAGACCAAGACCTGCCACCATCCAAAGATCCATAAAGATATTTAAAATAGAAGAAAATATCAGAAGACCTAAAGGAATCTTTGATTCACCGATGGAAGTGAACATAGTGGAGAGAATATTGTACATAAACAGAAACGGGAATCCTACAAAATAGACACGCAGATACAGCACTGCTTCATTCAGTATATCATCAGGTGTCTGCAAAAGGCTCATCATAAAATGAGAAAAACAAAAGCCTAAGCCACCAAGGATTATGCTTAGAATCAAAAAGCTGATTAACGATGTAGATACGATCGTTTTCATTTTACTGTAATTTCTGGCACCGAAATAGCGGCTTACGAGCACACCGGCACCTACCCCGGCTCCGAGTGCTATGCAAATGAAGACATTCGTAAGTGCTGCACAGGCGCCAACAGCCGCAAGTGCAGAGGAGCCGACAAACTGACCGACGATTATGGAATCGGCCATATTATAAACTTGTTGAAAAAAACTGCCGAGAATCATCGGCATTGCAAAAATAGTCAGCGCCTTAAGGGGCGCATCTGTAATTAAATATTCATCTTTTGACATTATCATACTACCTCCAAGATTTAGTTAGGAATAAATGGATGTCACGAATTATTCTGCAGCTAAACGCTGTTCCCATAATTCTGACATCATAATAGTATTATAGCACAGTTAGTATATCAGATGTGAGATGACTCCTACATCTATAGGTGGCGAGCAACAACATTCTTGAATAGGTTAAAAAGGGAGCGTGCGCTTATGAGTAACTATATCACTACATACACGAGAAGGCATTTTGACCCTGTAAACCCTGAGCCAGCGGATATGGATATCAAAGACATTGCACATGCTCTTTCAATGATATGCAGAGGAAATGGACATGTCAGTTCTTTCTGGTCTGTAGGGGAGGAGGTTCATATGCAGACCCGTTATTTCGGGAGAATCCTGCATTAAGAGATGTGCGGAGTGATGTATATTCAGTTGGAGCAGTTTGGTATTATTTGTTATGTGGACGGGCACCTATTGGCAGTGATATACGGGAATATTTAAAACAGGCAAATGTTACTTTAAAAGATAGCGAAATTGATATGGTAATGAAGTGTTTATCTGTAAATATTGAAAATAGATACAGCTCATGTTCTGAATTGAAGGATTTGATACTTGCATAGAAAATATATGCTGTGATAAATCTTATTAGAAATATTGAAAAACATTTGTTTGTATGCTAGAATAAAAATTTATGCTAAAATAAAAATTTATGTGAAATCAGACTTTCTGATATTCAAAGCTGATGGATAATCTGACTCCAAAGCAGCGGCGGAAGAATATGCAACATATTCATTCTAAAGATACCAGAATTGAAGTTGTGCTTAGAAAAGCTTTGTGGGCAAAGGGTTATAGATATCGAAAAAATTGGAGTGAATTACCGGGGAAGCCAGATATTGTCCTTATAAAATATAAAATAGCGATATTTTGTGACTCAGAGTTTTTTATGGAAAAAATTGGGAAGTTTTAAAACCTCGCTTAGAAAAGGGAAACAATCCAGATTACTGGATTCCTAAAATAACTCGCAATATGGAAAGAGATATGGAAACAGATAAGAAATTGCTTTTTTTAGGCTGGACAGTATTGCATTTTTGGGGGAAAGATATATTGAAGCATCCGGAAGAGTGTATACAGGTTGTAGAAGAAACAATTTTGGCACAAAAAATAGAGCTAGATATTTAAAAATATATAGTTGTAGCCGCCTAGATATTATAAATAATAAAAATTTAATTTTGAAAAATGTCGATGTTCTTATTCAGAATGTCGGCATTTTTTAGTAAATATGATATAATATAAAATATACAGAGAGGAGAGAAAAAATATGAAGAAACTAAAGAAAACAATGCTAAGTTTCCTGTTAACGCTGATGTTAGTTAGCGGCATTACACCTGTTTCTAATCTGACAAGTATTCCAGCAACAACGGTACAAGCGGCTGTATCTAAGAAACAAACTACCAAGTTTGTTCGAGGAGTTGATGGAGATACAGCAAAGCTTTCTGTAAAGGGAAAGACCTATACGTTTCGTTTTCTAGCAATAGATACGCCGGAAACTGTAAAGCCGAATACTCCACCTGCGTTTATGGGGAAAAAAGCATCGAATTACACAAAATCTGCATTGGCAAAAGCAGAAAAAATTGAAGTCCAGTATGATGGTAACCGAACGGATAAATATGGTCGTAAACTAGCGTGGATTTTTGTAGACGGTCAACTACTACAGGATAAACTTGTTAAAAAAGGCTATGCCAGAGTTTATTATGTATACGGCAAGTATAAGTATACTAACAAGTTAAGAGCTTCTGAAAAGGTTGCAAAGCGAAAAAAACTTGGTATCTGGAAGAACTACAAGGCAGCCTTCCCAGATAGTAAGAGTTCTTCTAACAAGAATACTACAAAGAAAACTACAACAAAAAAAGTTTCTACTACAAAGAAGAATAGCAGTAAACAGACATCTTCATCTTCTTATGTGTGGATTCCACGCACAGGAAGTAAATATCATTCTCGTTCTTCATGCAGTAATATGAGAAGTCCGAGCAAGGTGAAGAAATCGGAAGCCATTAGCAGAGGGTATACACCTTGCAGTAAATGTTATTAAGATATTTTATAAAAGGAATACCATCATAACATAAAAATCTGACGGTATTCCTTTTATTTAAAAGAACATAGTATTAATCAAGTAATTGTCGATGTTCCCTTCTGGGTCATCGGCATCTTTTAAATAATCAATATTACAAAATGTAGCTTGATTGCAAGGGAAGTTAGAAAACACATAGACAGTACTGTTTGTACGCAATAATCGTGAGCGACCAACAGCCTGTTCTAATTCAGACGAAATTAGATATAGTTGAATTTTTTGTAAAATCTTATTTTTGTAAGACATCATTATAAAATCATATCCCTTATAGCTAACTTGTCTATTTTTATATGAATTTTTGCTTTTTTCCGATATGCCAACAGAATAAGCAATCAATTCATAAAGATATGTAGGAAAATGGGGTGTTCCAATAATTATCCCATTTTTCCCAGATAAATAATCAGTACCCGTAAGATTTCCAAAATGGAGTGTATACCCTAAGGGAAGTGCTTCTTCATATCTTTTAAAAGTAATGCCATAAACTACGTTATTTGTGTGAGATATAATTTTCTCAAATAGCATAGAAAGTGTTGGATAATCGGAGTTCTCATCCAATACAATGTTTTTAATTGCAGTTCTACTCATAGAGTATGCAGGATATTGAATTAAATTTCCAGTATAAGCAGCTTGCTTAACTTCATGATAAATAATATTTCTTGTAGGAAAGAAAATCTCATAAATTGTTTGGTCTAATGTCGCAGATAATATAATCATCTTGCATTTGGGAAGTTTGATAGGAGGAAGATATTTAATACAATCATCCAACTTCATATAACATCCGGCTTTTAGAAATTCAGCAATATTATCATTTGTTTTACATCTTTTTATTATACGAGTATCAATTTCGTTAGGAATATAATTACGATTAATACAACATTCCTTTTCTTTTAACGCCAATAAGTCTTGAATCATTTCTCTTTTTGCGTATGATAGATAATTTTTTTCCAGAATTTTTTTGAGAGTAGAAATTTTAATTGACCCAACTCGTACAAGAATACTATTATATAGGATATCTTCATCTATTATTATTTCAAATCTTTTTAAAATCTTATCTGGAAGTGAAAGAAATCGAGCATGAGTCATGATAACACAAGAGGATGTTTGTTCCAAATAAATCTGGGGATTTAAGTATACTCTGAATTTGTTGAGTTCTTCTGGTTCACAAACATCGCGTGCACACTCAATGATACATTGTCTAGCTTTCTCAAAATTTCCTTGATTATAATATTGCTGAATATCAAATCTCCTTCCTATCAATGGTAAATCATCAAAAGATGGAATATCAAATATATTTTCTTCTCCTATTCTTTGTATAAGTTCTGATTTTAAATCACTTGTAGGAACGGCGATTAATAATGGCTTTTTATATTTTCCTGAATTGATTGCATCAATATATAGTGAGGTTTTTCCAATTCCTGTTTGACCGGAAATTAGATGAATTTGATTTTTTTTTGATTTTAATGCTTCTTTTAATTCATAAGATATTTGCTCAATACTTTCATCTACAGAAACAAAATCATGATTTCCATTGAATGTGATTAGTTTTTTCCCTTTTAGTGTTTCGACAATATTACTTCTATGATTGCATGAATTACAATATTTACAATTAGAGCAGCTTGCTGGTTTATATTCTCGGTCTCTCATCCAGTTAAGATTATAACGCCATTTATTTCTGTCTGAGTCAGGATAATTTCTTTTTAATGCATCTAAAAAATCTTTTTCAAAGCCAACTATGTATAGGATGTTTGTGGCTAATATAAATTTATCCCGATGAGATAAAATATTACCATCACCAGATACAAACTCTTTCCATAATCTGCAAGAGCACATTTTTTCGTAAGAGACTTTTTCAAGTCTCTTAGGTCTACTCTTTTTGCTTACATACTTTTCATACTTTTCAGACTTTTCTTCCTCTTCATTGGGTTCATAAAAAATAATTTTTGAAGATATGATTGGAATATCTAATTTATATTTAATATTACTTCCAATAATTTCTTCATTTTTGATTGGGGGGTGGATAGGAACACCCTCCTTGTGGGGGTGTGCGGGATTTTTATATAAAAAAATATTAAAATGATTATTACTCAATCCAATTTGATATTTGTGAGCAAATCCTCTTATATTTCTTGAAAAATTTTTTTTATCATTTGTATATAAAAATTTTTCAAATTGCATTACTAGATTATATACATTAAATGTATTTTCCCCTGTCTCCGCTACAACATCATTGAAGTCGATTAATCCTTTTCCACCGTAAAATAATCTAGCAGTTTCAAAACAGTGACTATCTGCCTCTGGAAACATTTTTTTTAACATTTTTAAAATCATATCAGCTAACCATCTTTCTGTAATTGGAACGATATGACATAAGATAATTCTATATTTTGGGTGTTCTGGAGTAGAACTAAACGTATGATAAGAAAATACAATCGGCAAATGATAGTCTGCAAATTTTCTTTTAATTTTTTCATAGTCTGGTTCTTCATCAAAATCTATACCAAATAATTGGCATTGCTCAAAATTTTCTTGTTTACTTGCCATTCCTTTAAAGGTTGCAGGGAGAAAAGCTTGACCTTGTTCGCCTACGCAATCTGCGATAGTTTTTATATCATAATAATTTTCTTCTTGTGGTAAACGCATTCTCATTTTTTTTGCATCACTGTCTGTTGGCTTGCTTGTATAGCAGTACTTATCAACTGTTGCTTTAATTTTCATTTTTCTTGCCTTCTTTCTTTTTAATATTTAAAAAGTGTTATAGATTTAATTATTTTTTATTAGAAATGGGAGAAAAGGCTTGTTTTATGTATTTTTTCAACATGGGAAAAGGATGTAGATGGTTATACAAGATACGGGGCTCTTGTATAACCATCTACATCACAACAATTAATAGAATTTATGGATGTAATTGGAATTGTAATTTGCGGATTCTAATTTTTATTTTTATATTTTCTTTGGAGTATGGGCGATTTTCCCATATTGTAGAAAAAAATTAGACAGAATAAATTTTATGTGATTTAATAAAAGGGGAGGCATAAAAATGACATTTACAGAATGGATAAATACACAAGAGGATATATGTAGTAAACTAAGAGAGCAAGGATATGAAGAAAAGAATGACATTCGTAAATTTTTTAATGATAGAATTAGATGTATTTTAAACACACGTGATATACCTCTCAAAAATTTGTCACCTAAAAGAAGTTACGAACGAATATTTCAAATTAATAGGGATAACGAGAGAAAATGGTTTTTTCCAGAACTATTCAAAGAAGACGATGAAGAAGATAATACAGAAGCAGAAGAGAAAGAAAAAAATTGAACAAAAAAGTGAAACACATTGAAAAATATAGATACATATAGCCTAAAAAAGAGATTTTAAGGAAATCTTTAAGAAAATTTTTCTGGAAAATGGAATAAAATAAGAGGAGGAGACAGCCATGGGTGTTGTAATCGGAAGAATGGACGGGCAGGTTGAAAAGATATTTTTGGGTAACAATTTAACAAGAAGTACAAAAAATTATGCTAAAATCTTGAAAGATGAGAGCTTGTCAGAAGAGGAAAAACAGCGTATTCTAGCAGCAGAGAAGAAAAAACAGGAAGAGGATATCATTTTATGAAGATTTCAGTAGCAATGGCATATTATAATGGCGGTACATATATAGAAGAACAGATGGACTCTATCTTATCACAGCTTGGAAATCAGGATGAGGTGATTGTATCTGTAGATGGGGCGAGTGATGGTTCAGAGCCCATTCTATTGAATATGGAAAAAAGGATTGCCGAATTCAAGTTATAAAGGGTCCAGGTAAAGGAGTAGTGAAGAATTTTGAAAATGCGATTCGGCATTGTACAGGGGATATTATTTATTTATCCGATCAGGATGATATATGGAAGCCCGATAAGGTGAAAAAGGTGAATGCAGCCTTTGATAATTTAGAAGTAAAAGCAATTCTTCATGATGCAGAGATTACAGATGAGAATGGAAAGGCAACAGGAGCAGAAAGTCTTTTTGCTTTAAGGAAAAGTAAGCCAGGTATTTTAAAAAATCTTATCAAAAACAGTTACGTTGGGTGTTGTATGGCATTTCGAAAAGAGCTTATTCCAGTTATTTGCCCGATTCCTAAAGAAATGTATATGCATGACTACTGGATTGGAACAGCGGCAGAATATATGGGACAGGTTTGCTTTTTAAAAGACAAGCTCATTGGATATCGTAGGCATTCTTCTAATGTGACACAGATGACACATGGAAGTATTGACTTTATGGTAAAAAAGAGGATTGATATTATACGTTGCCTTGGTTTATTGAAAAAGCGTGTAAGGGAAATAGGATAATAAATATTAGAGATAAAAACAGTAAAAAGCAAGGAGAAAAGGCAGGTAAATAAATATATGAACATAAAAGAAGAGGGAAAGAAGATATGGCAGATAAGAAAGAAAATAAATAGAAAACATATTATTATTCTTTCTTTTTTCATGCCATTAATCGTTATGATTGGCTGCTGTATTGCATTTGGAGTACAGCCATTTGGAGATAATTCACTTTTAATTATTGATGGATTGCATCAGTATATGCCATTTTATTCTATTTTATATGATAAATTAAAAAGTGGAGGAAGTCTTTTCTATAGTTTCCGTGCTGGACTTGGAATTAATTTTTTATCATTATATGCGTACTATTTATCCAGCCCTTTGAACCTTTTAATTTTATTTTTTAAAAAGAGTCAGTTAAATATGGCAGTTAGTTTGATTATTGTGTTAAAGGTTGCAATCAGCGGACTGACAGCAGGAATTTACTTTTCGTCAAAGAGCAAGAAACCAGGGCTCCCTGTTTTAATGATTTCTATGGCATATGCTTTATCGAGTTATATGGTTGGTTACTGTTGGAATGTTATGTGGCTTGATGCGATTATGATTTTTCCGATTGTCATGATGGGATTAGAAGATCTGATAGATAGGAAAGACGGAAGATTATACTGCTTTGCCTTATTCTACGCTTTATATTGCAATTACTATATTGCTTTTATGATTTGTATTTTTGTAGTAATCTGGTATATTTTATACTCATTTAAAAGTGTAAAGCAGTTCTTCTTCCGGGGAATAGCATTTACTTTCTATTCATTTCTGGCAGCAGGAATGGCGGCGCTTATGCTTATTCCGGCATATCTTGGAATTAAGCAAACAGCATCCGGGGAATCCATGAGTTTGCCAGAGCATAGCTTTTTAACGAACGCAGCAGATTTACTTAATCGGCAGTTTGCAATGTGGACACCAATCACTCATGATAACTTCGATGGAAATGCGAATCTTTATATTGGTATTTTTACAGTTTTAGCAGTGGTGCTGTATCTACTAAATAGTAAGATTAAAATTAGTGAAAAAATAAAAAAAGTATTGTTGATTGGATTTTTCTATTTAAGCTTCAGTGAGATGATTTTGAATTTTATCTGGCACGGATTCCATGATCAGTATGGAATACCAAATCGTTTTTCATTTTTATTTGGATTTGTGCTGCTGTATATGCTTTGGGAAGTCTTTGAAAACTTAGAGGGGACAAAAGGATGGCATATAGCCTTAGCCTGTATGGCAGGAGTCGGACTTTTAGTATATGCCAGAGCGAAAGGAACGAATCCACTTGATGATGAAGTCTATGGTGTGGCAGGAATGCTTTTTATCTTATATGGAATGTTATTATTCTTGTATACATTGTCTCGTAAGAGAAAAGGCTGGTATAAAAATGTTTTTTGCATAGTAGCACTTATTGAAATTGTAGCGACAGCATTTATGGGATTTAATGAAAATGGACAGATTGCTGTTCCGGAGTTTTTCTATGGTGTAAATGATATGGAAAAGGCGGTAGCTTCACTAGAAGATAAAACATTTTATAGAAGTGAACTTGCCAGTTCTCTGATTGTTGATGAAAATGCATTATATCCAATCAATGGTGTAGGGTTATTTGGTTCTACCGCTTCAGATAGTATGGTTAATCTGATGGACAATCTGGGATTTTATACAGGTTGTAATGAATATCTCTATAAAGGCGCGACTCCGGTAACGAATCTTCTTTTAAATGTAAAATATCTTTATTACCATCAGGAAGATACTCTGAATACGGACTTTGAATATGTAAAGAGGGAAGGCGCGTTTAATATTTATAAGAACCCAGCAAGAGAAATGTCAATGGGATATCTTATGAATCTTTCTGTAGAAGACTGGGATTCTGAAAGTGCTTATCCATTCCGTGTACAGAACAGTCTTGGAAAGCAGGCATTTGGTGTTTCGGAGCTATTTCATAATGTTGAGATTGCTGATCCGGCAACGAATGGCTGTACGGCATCGAAAACGAATGATGGAGAATATTATTTTGAATACAAAAGCACACAGGCAGATAATATGGTCTTTACGATTCCTGTCACAAAAACAATAGATGATTTGTATCTTTTTTATGATGGAACACAGGTAGAAAATGCACAGATTACAATAGATGGAACAAACGTAAAGTCTGGAGACTTAGATGGATATATGCTACCAATAGGAAAAGTATCTGCTGGATCTGAAGTAAAAGTAACTTTCCAGCTAAAGGGAGAGACAGAGACAGGATATGTGCGTCTTTCAGCAGCAGATTTTGACCAGAAGGAATACAATAACCTTAAAGAAGAAACAGCAGACAGAGCATTTATAGTCAGAGATTATTCAAGCAATTATATAGAAGGTAATGTAAATGCTAAAACAGACCAAACTTTATTTTTCTCAATCCCATATGATGAGGGATGGTACGTAGAGGTAGATGGAAAACCAGCAGATATGTGGGCGGTAGGAAATGCTTTTCTTGGAATAGATGTTTCTGCCGGCGAACATACCGTTTCGTTAAGTTATACGTCACCAGGAGCCTCTGCAGGATGGAAGATCAGTTCTTTAGCAATAGTAATCTTTTTGGGTAGCTGTTTTGTAAAATCTCGATATAAATCTGATATAAAAAAGAAAGAATAAAGATAGATTTTGGAAATATTTTTCACCTAAAGATATGGTAAACTAGAACATGTTTGAAAAATGCTTTCTGCAAAATTTCCCACGAGTGTGTAGATTGCAGGAATGATTTTTCAAACACACTCTGGAAAAAGAAAAGGAGGAAATGATGATGTTTAGAAAGAAATTGATTGCTTTATCCGCTATGCTGATAGCGGGTTTACTGGTATTTCAGGCCAATGTATCAGCAGATGCTATAGAGGAGAAGCCATATCTGTCACTTGGAGCAGATTTAACGGCTACTCAAAAGAGAAAAGTGTTGGAACTTCTGGATGTTAAGGAAGACGAACTTGATCAGTATAAAGTTGTAAAAGTAACAAATAAAGATGAGCATGCCATCATTAAAAATTGGTATCCTTTATAACTAACTTTTCGATTTTTTAGGGAACCGTGTTCTGATATACCGGTAGAAAAGGCAATCAACTGATATAGATAGGAAGGAAAATGTGGAGTTCCAATAATTACTCCATTTTTTCCAGAATAATAATCTGTACCAGTAAGGTTTCCAAAATGTAAGGTGTGTTCCAGAGGAATATCATTTTCATATTTCTTGAAAGTGATACCATAATATACATTGTCTGTGTTGGTTATTATTTTTTTGAATAACGCAGAAACAGTAGGACAATGTAGCGTGTTTTTTTCTATAAAGTCGTTTATCGTTTTTCTGCTCATAGAATAACAAGGATATTGAATTAAGTTTCCTTTATAGGCAGCTTGTTCAATTTCATTATAAACTATTTTTCTTTCAGGAAAAAACAAGTTATAGATTGTTTCATCTAATGTTGCGGATAGAATAAACATCTTACATTT
>OGPU01001585.1_pt1 | contig 18723 bp, 13 predicted proteins | sample 1552991 | NCBI WGS metagenome assembly OGPU01 (sample SAMEA2580296, study PRJEB22360) | human gut metagenome | biome: human gut; feature: human-associated habitat; material: faeces | place: Denmark | collected 2008/2010 | reverse complement strand
AGCACAGCGTTATGATATTAAGGGAAAGTCATATATAGAGACTCCTAAGAAATATTATTTTTCTGATTTGGGGCTTCGGAATGCCAGAATTCATTTCCGGCAGTTGGAGCAGACACATTCCATGGAAAATGTAATCTATAACGAACTCCGGATGCGGGGATATAGTGTGGATGTAGGTGTTGTCCCTATCGCGGAAAAAGATTTGGAAGGAAAGGTAAACCGCAGGCAACTGGAAGTGGATTTTGTCTGCAATCTTGGTTCTGCCAGATATTACATTCAATCGGCATATTCTCTTCCGGATGAAGCAAAGCGGACGCAGGAAATCCGACCGTTCCGGAAGATTGATGACTCTTTTAAGAAAATTGTCATTACAAAAGATATTGTGCAGCCATATTATGATGAATATGGTATTCTGACAATCAATATTTATGATTTCCTGTTGAATCCGGAATGCCTGCAAGGTTAAAGATAACAAGATCAGAAACAAATAAAAAACGGTCGTAACCGGGTTAAGATACCACCTGGTTACGACCGTTTGTCTTACCGATATATAATTTCTCATCAGCTTCTTTTAATATTGTATGAAGATCTTTGTCGGACTCACAGACCAGTCCGAAGGTCATAGTTACTTTTACGTGTTGCCCTTCGTAGAGTGTATCCAGTTCGTGGATTTTGTCCATGAGAAGCTCCAGCTGCTTCCGGGCTTCTGTAAGATCTACATTTTCAAATACCAGTAGAAATTCCTCACCACCCCAACGCGCGGCAAAGCCACGGCGCCACATATGCTGCTTCAGCAGGGCAGAAACATTTTTCAGTACGGCATCCCCGCATTCATGACCGTAGGTATCGTTAACCTTTTTGAAAAAGTCAATATCTCCGATGGCGAGTGCAAAAGAATGGCGGGAGGATCTGGCTTCCTCGAAGATCTGGCGCAACTTTTTGTCTCCGCTGCGGCGGTTGTACAGCTCGGTCAGGGCATCCTGCTCGATCATGGTACGAAGAGAACGCTGCATGGACAAGGCACAGCGACCGATATCACCTAACTCATCACTGCGCGTTGTTACGGAATGATCCAGTGTGGCGTTCAGATTCCCGGAGGCTACTTCCGACAGGAAACTATGGATATGGAGTAATACAGCCACGAATCTTCTGGTGTAAAAATAGATGCAGACAGATACGAGAGCCACAAAACCGATGATCAGCCACGTCAGCGGATAGACGTAATTCTGAATGGATAGGGAGACTGTTTCACTGGGTCTGCCCACAAAAAGCATTCCGACGACGCTGCCGTCCTGATTGCGCAGAGGTATATAGTAGGAAAAATAAGCTTTGCCGTTAATGAGGGTATGAGTGTAGAAATGGTTTTCGCCGGTGTTCAAAACATCCCGGATCACAATATCGGGAGCACCGGAACCGACGATGCGTTCACCCTGGGCATTATACAGGGTCGTCAGAATGCGGGTATCCTGATAGAACAGGGTGATGTCCAGTCCGGTATCCTCTTTGAACTGATCCAGAAGAGAATAGTCCCTGGTGATATCCGTCTCTCCTTTATACAGAAGATAAGCAACATCTCCCTCCAGGTGATAATCGCCGGGATAGGCAGCGTTCAGAAGTGTAGTGGCACTTTTCGTGGCATCATACAATTCACGTTCCACTTCCTGATACATAGTTTTTGTGAACCATTGGGAAGTGAAAAACAACATCGCAATTCCCAGCGCCAGTAAAGGAAGCAGTCCGATGATCTGCAGAGTATATGATATTTTACCGCTGCTTTTTTTCTGTGTATTTTCCATAGAATTCCCTGCCCCTTCCGATAAGATCGGTACACATTAAAGTATAAAAATATTATATGAAATAAATGTCGGAAAAGCAAGAAAGAAAAGCTTTATAAGCAAATCTCAACATCCGGCTTGACAACGCAAAAAAATGAGATATATAATAGCGATATATCAAAAATGCATTGACGAAGAGAGTAACTTTTCCGCAGAAAGGCAAAGCGAACCGGTGATGGTGAGAGATCGGTGCGAGTAAGGGAATCGTGAAAATCACTTCTGAGCTGTCAGAACAAAAGCCCAGGTCAGTAGTTCTGAACGGAATCCCGCCGTTACCGGGAAGCATATCACTCCTGTGAGATTACACATGTGGAATCATATGGGAAGTATGTTGTAAGAGGTGGTTAACGAATGCATGAGCTTCGTCCTGTTACGGGACGGAGCTTTTTTCATCCTCAGTTTCAGAAAAGAAAGGAAGCACAGTATGTACAAGCAGGTACCCACAAGCCTGAATTTTGTAGACCGCGAGAAAGCAGTCGAGAAATTCTGGGAAGACAACGACATTTTCAAAAAAAGTATGGAGCATCGTAAGGAAGGCGAAACCTATACCTTCTACGACGGACCGCCTACCGCTAACGGTAAGCCTCACATCGGTCATGTAGAGACCCGTACCATCAAGGATATGATCCCCAGATACCGTACCATGAAGGGATATATGGTTCCCCGTAAGGCCGGTTGGGATACCCACGGACTTCCCGTAGAACTGGAAGTCGAGAAGATGCTGGGTCTGGACGGCAAGGAGCAGATCGAGGAATACGGTCTGGCACCTTTCATTGACAAATGTAAAGAGAGCGTCTGGAAATATAAGGGAATGTGGGAAGATTTCTCCCGTACCGTTGGTTTCTGGGCGGACATGGATAACCCTTATGTTACCTATGATGACAACTTCATCGAGTCCGAGTGGTGGGCTTTGAAGACCATCTGGGATAAGGGACTTCTGTACAAGGGCTTCAAGATCGTTCCCTACTGCCCTCGCTGCGGAACCCCGCTGTCCAGTCACGAAGTGGCACAGGGCTATAAGGCAGTCAAAGAGCGCTCCGCTATCGTACGTTTCAAGGTAAAGGGCGAGGATGCATATTTCCTGGCATGGACCACCACTCCCTGGACCCTTCCTTCCAACGTTGCACTGTGCGTGAATCCGGAGGAGACCTACCTGAAGGTGAAGGCTGCTGACGGTTATACCTATTATATTGCAAAGGCATTGGCAGACAAGGTACTGGGCAGCCTGGCAGAAGAAGATAAAGCAGCTTACGAAGTACTGGAGACTTATGTTGGTAAGGATCTGGAGTACAAGGAGTATGAGCCTCTGTACAAGTGTGCGGGAGATGCCGCTGAGAAGCAGAAGAAAAAGGCACATTTCGTGACCTGCGATGATTATGTAACCATGACCGATGGTACCGGTATCGTTCATATCGCTCCTGCTTTCGGTGAAGACGACAGCCGTATCGGACGCAACTATGAGTTGCCTTTCGTACAGTTCGTAGACGGCAAGGGTGACCTGACCGCAGAGACTCCTTATGCCGGTAAATTTGTAAAGGATGCAGATCCTCTGGTATTAAAGGATCTGGACGCAGAGGGCAAGCTGTTCGATGCACCGAAGTTCGAGCATGATTATCCTTTCTGCTGGAGATGTGATACTCCGCTGATCTACTATGCAAGAGAGTCCTGGTTCATCAAGATGACCGCTGTGAAGGATGACCTGGTACGTAATAATAAGACCATCAACTGGATCCCCGCTTCCATCGGTGAGGGACGTTTCGGCAACTGGCTGGAGAATATTCAGGACTGGGGCGTATCCCGTAACCGTTACTGGGGTACTCCGTTAAATATCTGGGAGTGCGAATGCGGACACCAGCATTCCATCGGCAGCCGTGAAGAGCTGTACAAGATGAGCGGCAATGAGAAGGCGAAGACTGTAGAATTCCATCGTCCTTACATTGACGAGATCACTATCACCTGCCCCGAGTGCGGCAAGCAGATGAAGCGTGTTCCCGAGGTGATCGACTGCTGGTTCGACTCCGGAGCAATGCCTTTTGCGCAGCATCATTATCCGTTTGAAAACAAGGATCTGTTCGAGCAGCAGTTCCCTGCCAACTTTATCTCCGAGGCAGTGGACCAGACCCGTGGATGGTTCTATTCACTGTTGGCAGAGTCCACCCTGCTCTTCAACAAGGCTCCTTACAAGAACGTTATCGTTATGGGCCACGTACAGGATGAGAACGGCCAGAAGATGAGTAAGAGTAAGGGCAATGCGGTAGATCCTTTCAACGCACTGGAGACCTACGGTGCAGATGCCATCCGTTGGTATTTCTACACCAGTTCCGCACCCTGGCTGCCGAAGAGATTCTCCGGCAAGGCCGTACAGGAAGGACAGCGTAAGTTCATGGGTACTCTGTGGAATACCTACGCATTCTTTGTTCTTTATGCAAATATTGACAATTTCGACCCGACAAAATATACTTTAGATTATGACAATCTTCCTGTTATGGACAAATGGCTGTTAAGCAAGCTGAATTCTGTAGTGAAGACTGTCGATGACTGCCTTGCAAACTACAAGATTCCGGAAAGTGCAAGAGCGCTGCAGGAATTTGTAGATGAGATGAGTAACTGGTATGTAAGAAGAAGCCGTGAACGTTTCTGGGCTAAGGGCATGGAGCAGGATAAGATCAATGCTTACATGACTCTGTATACTGCTCTGGTAACAATTTCCAAAGCAGCAGCTCCGATGATTCCGTTCATGACAGAAGAAATCTATCAGAACCTTGTAAGAAGCGTTGATAAAGAAGCGATTGAGAGTATTCATCTCTGTGACTTCCCGAAAGTCGAAGAAGCATGGATCAATAAAGAGCTGGAAGACGATATGGAAGAACTCCTCAAGATTGTTGTTCTTGGACGTGCAGCAAGAAATACTGCAAATATCAAGAACCGTCAGCCGATTGGTACAATGTATATCAAAGCTGACAAAGAAATGGGTCAGTTCTATACAGATATCATTGCAGATGAGCTGAATGTCAAAGAAGTGAAGTTCGCAAATGATGTCGAATCCTTCATTTCCTACAGCTTTAAACCGCAGCTTCGTACAGTAGGACCGAAATACGGTAAACTTCTGAACGGTATCCGTACAGCACTTGCTGAGATCAACGGAACAGAAGCGATGAACGAGCTGAGATCCACAGGTCTTCTGACACTGGATATTAACGGAAACAAGGTAGAACTTTCTGAGGAAGACTTATTGATCGAGACCGCACAGACAGAAGGTTATGTAACAGAAGCAGACGGTGATATTTCTGTAGTTCTTGATACAAATCTGACACCAGAGCTGATTGAAGAAGGATTCGTCCGTGAGATTGTCAGCAAAGTACAGACAATGAGAAAAGAAGCTGGATTTGAAGTTATGGATAAGATTCATATCTATGCAAAAGACAATGATAAGATTCTTGAGCTCATGAAGAACCACAAAGAAGAAATCATGTCTGAAGTACTGGCAGAGGATATGACTCTGGGCACAACCGATGGCTATGTAAAAGAATGGAACATTAACAAAGAGCCAGTTGTTCTTGGTGTTGCAAAAATGTAAGAAGCTCATGCCCGGTAAATATACCGGGCATGATTTGCAAAAATTGGGGGAATAAAAAAGCGCAGCATTGCTGTGTGATTAAGGAGGAAACGCAATGATTGACAAGCAGTTTAAAAAAGAAGCTTTCAAAGAGAGCGTAAAGGAAAACGTTAAATTTCTTTATCGTAAAAAACTCGAAGAAGCTACACAGGAACAGATTTTCCAGGCTGTATGCTACACTGTAAAAGATGTTATCATTGATAACTGGCTGGAAACACAGAATGCATATAAAGAGCAGGATCCTAAGACAGTTTACTATATGTCCATGGAGTTCCTCATGGGACGTGCTCTTGGAAATAACCTGATCAACCTGACAGCATACAAAGAGGTAAAAGAAGCTCTGGATGAACTTGGTCTGGATCTTAACGTGATCGAAGATCAGGAACCGGATCCGGCACTTGGAAATGGTGGTCTTGGACGTCTGGCTGCATGCTTCCTGGATTCTCTTGCAACACTGAATTACAGTGCATATGGATGTGGTATCCGTTATCGTTATGGTATGTTCAAACAGCAGATCAAAGACGGATATCAGGTAGAAGTTCCAGATAACTGGCTGAAAGATGGATATCCATTTGAACTTCGTCGTCCGGAATACGCAAAAGAAGTTCATTTCGGCGGATATGTAGATGTTGAATATGATCCGGCAACAGGATCCAACAAATTCGTACACAAGGGATATCAGGCAGTAAAAGCGGTTCCGTTTGATATGCCGATTGTAGGATATAATAACAAGATCGTAAACACCTTAAGAATCTGGGATGCAGAGCCAATCGTAGACTTCGAGCTTGACTCTTTCGATAAAGGTGATTACAAAAAAGCAGTTGAGCAGGAAAACCTTGCCCGCAATATCGTAGAAGTTCTTTATCCGAACGACAACCATATGGCTGGTAAAGAGCTGCGTCTGAAACAGCAGTATTTCTTTGTATCTGCAAGTCTTCAGGCTGCTATTGATAAATACAAAAAGAACCACAAAGATATCATGAAACTGCACGAAAAAGTTACTTTCCAGATGAACGATACTCATCCGACAGTAGCAGTAGCAGAACTTATGCGTATCCTTATGGACGAAGAAGGACTTGGATGGGATGATGCATGGTCTGTAACAACTAAATGTGTTGCTTACACAAACCATACAATCATGGCAGAGGCTCTTGAGAAATGGCCGGTTGAGCTGTTCTCCAGACTGCTTCCACGTGTATACCAGATCATCGAAGAGATCAATCGCCGTTTCATTCTTGACATTCAGGCTAAATATCCTGGAAATTATGACAAGATCAAGAAGATGGCAATCCTCTATGATGGACAGGTAAAAATGGCTCATCTTGCAATCGTTGCAGGTTACTCTGTAAACGGTGTTGCAAAACTTCATACAGAAATCCTTAAGAAACAGGAACTGAAAGATTTCTATGAAATGATGCCGGAGAAATTCAACAACAAGACAAACGGTATCACACAGAGACGTTTCCTGCTTCACGGAAACCAGCTTCTTGCAGACTGGGTAACAGATCATATCGGACCGGAATGGATCACAGATCTGTCTCAGATCAGCAAACTGAAAGTTTATGTTGATGATGAAAAAGCACAGCAGGAATTCATGAACATCAAATACCAGAACAAAGTTCGTCTGGCAAAATATATCCTGGAGCACAACGGAGTAGAGGTAAATCCACGTTCTATCTTCGATGTACAGGTTAAGAGACTTCATGAGTACAAACGTCAGCTTCTGAACATCCTGCATGTAATCTATCTGTATGACCAGATTAAGAAACATCCGGAAATGGATTTTTATCCAAGAACATTCATCTTCGGTGCAAAAGCATCTGCAGGTTATGTACGTGCTAAGAAAATCATTAAACTGATCAACTCTGTAGCAGATGTTGTAAACAATGATGCATCTATCGAAGGCAAGCTGAAAGTTGTATTCATCGAGAACTATCGTGTATCCAACGCTGAGATGATCTTTGCAGCAGCAGATGTATCTGAGCAGATCTCTACAGCAAGTAAAGAAGCTTCCGGTACAGGTAACATGAAGTTCATGCTGAACGGTGCACCGACACTTGGAACCATGGATGGTGCTAACGTTGAGATCGTTGATGAAGTTGGCAAAGAAAACGCATTTATCTTTGGTCTGAGCGCAGACGAAGTAATCAACTATGAAAACAACGGTGGATATGATCCGAGAGTTATCTACAATACAGATGATGAGATCCGTCAGGTGCTGACAGAGCTTGTCAATGGAACGTTCTCCTCTGATACAGAACTGTTCCGTGACCTGTACAATTCTCTTCTTAACCAGAATGGTGGAGAAAGAGCAGACCAGTACTTTATCCTTGCTGACTTCCGTTCTTATGCAGCAGCACAGAAGAAAGTGGAAGAAGCCTACAAAGATGAAAAAGGCTGGGCTCGTATGGCTATGCTGAACACAGCATGCGCTGGTAAGTTCACATCTGACAGAACTATCCAGGAATATGTGGATGATATCTGGCATCTGGACAAGGTTTTTGTTAAATAAAACTTTTATAAAAATGGATTTTTAAGATTTACGCAAAGGGGACTTGACGGTCCCCTTTGTGCATCCCTGGCTTTTTAGAAAAAATTCTACATGGTATAAGACGGAAGAGAGTTGTAATTGTGTCTGACTCCTGGTGCATCATGGATATATTTTGCGAGATGTGTGCGAATGTTTTCCATTTTCTGTTTTGTATCAGGATTGCTGTATGGAATCCGGTCGATGATCTTATTCAGATAATCATGTTCTTCAATGATATCAAAACTTGCACGGAAATAGATATCACAGAAATAAGCAACATAGGATACCCAGTAATCCATTTTGGTTACACGGTCCGGGGAATAAATGCACTGATCTTTGAGTACAGTGTCATAAACGACAGGAGTGATCTCCTGTGCACCAATTTCTTTGCCTGAAGCACCCATAAAAACAAGAAGATCATCTTGCAGTTTTACGCGGCAGTTATCAAGTTTGTCTGCATCACGGATCAGACGTGCATGGAGCAGCGTCCGATTATCGGTAATTCCTTCGAGGTGGAAATCACTGTGTCTGGCAATTGCGGTGCGAATAATATCATCCCAGGTGTCTTCCGGAACAAACTGTCGGATCATTCCTTCTTCAAATAATACCTGAACTCCATAAGCGGCATGGTCCATTGTTGTTGGCTCGAAACTGTCAAAGCGTTTTAACTGTTCAAAACGTCCGATGTCATGAAGCAGGGCAATGATGCGTGCAAGTTCAGTATCTTCTTCTGTCAGGTGCATCCGATGACAGATTTCACTCATATCATGTACGACTCCATAAGTATGTATGATCTTCAGTCGAACTTTGTCATTGCTGCGGTTATAACTTTCAAGATAAGTTTCAAATTTTTGTTTTGCATCGTTATAGTTCATGTGAGGTGGTCTCCTTTAAATTTTTTCGGTATTCTCTTGGACTGCATCCTTTAATCTTGCTGAATACTTTGGAATAATAATTGGAATCGGAAAAGCCGGTTTTTTCAGCAATACTGCTGATGGATTCTTTGGTATTGAGATATTCCAGGCTTCGCTCGATCCGGTATTCCTGCAGAAAAGAAAAAAGGGTAGTATTCATATGGCGTTTAAAAAGACGGGTACATTCACTCTCGCACAAATGAATATGTTCGGAAATATCATCCAGTGTAATCTGATTCATATAATTTTGTTCGATGTAGGAGAGAATCCTGCGGATTCGTTCGTATTCTGTGAAATCAGAAGTAGTTGATACAGGCTGATGCGGAAGGTGTTCCACAAGCAGCCGCCACAGGAGCTGCATCCGAATGGAAATATCCAGTTCATAGAAATCCGGCTTTTTTTTATCGAGTGAGATGACTTCCAGCATTCGGTCACGAAAAGTTTCGTGCCATTTTTCACTGTAATCAATATGTACCGCACATACAGCGAGATTCTGAATCACAGGATCTACATATCTGGTACAGATGGTACTTTGAAAGAAACCATAGATCAGTTTGGGATCAAAGGTGATCGGTATGTAAGAACAGTCCTCCTGATTTTCCATTTCTCCGGAATGGAGGGCATTGGAATTGCAGAAGATAATATCGCCCTCTTTCAGATGGAAGGAGCGGTTGTTTATACGATAATGCATGGAGCCTTCTTTTACATAAGTAATCTCGATTTCCGGATGGCAGTGCCACATAAAAGAATTGGAATCGTATTCAGACAGACACTGATAACTGACCAGAAAGGGAAAGTGATCGCTTCCATGTTTTTTTAGTTCTTTTTGAAATTGATTTGTGATAATTTGCATGTTAAGCTCCTTACAGCTGGGTATCGCGCAGATATGATCAGATATATCAGATTGTATGCGGAGATACTTTAAACGCATAAAATTACGGTTATTCTTCTCCTATTATAGGCATATTTTTATGAGATACGCAAGATTTTACTTGTTTTTCGCAGATTAATTAAGGTATTTTACAGAAAAAGCAGTATAATGAGAGTATCAGATATGCAAAACAGAGTGCATGATGAAAGAGCGGAAACAAGCAGGATACTATATGGGTTGCAACAAATAACATGTAAAAGGAGAACAGAGTTATGAATTTACCGGAAACAGCAAAACTTCAGGAAATTTACGGGGAAACAGAAATCAGCGGAGCACGTTTCAAAAATCTTGCAGATAATTTTTCAAAAATCTATGGACAGGATAAGGCAGAATACTTTACAGCACCTGGAAGAACAGAGATCATTGGTAATCATACAGATCATAACGGTGGTAAAGTAATTGCAGGAAGCATTAATCTGGATACGATAGGGGCAGCTTATCCGAATGGAACACAGGTGATCCGTATCACAAGTGAAGGATACAGGGATGAAATCGTAGTTGACCTTACAAAGCTCAGCAAGAGTAATTACAAAAAAGGCACAGCAGCACTTGTAGCAGGAATGATGGAAGGTGCGCAGAAGAATGGTTTTGAAACAGGTGGATTTGATGCTTATGTCAGCACCAATGTTATTGCGGCAGCAGGTGTCAGCTCTTCTGCTTCTTTTGAAATGCTGATCTGTACGATCATTGATTACTTTTTCAATGAGAGCAAAATGTCCTTTAATGATTATGCCAAAGTAGGTCAGTACGCAGAAAATGTATACTGGGACAAGGCATCCGGAATGATGGATCAGATGGCATGTGCAGTTGGTGGTCCGGTACTGTTTGATTTTGCAGACAGAGATAACCTGAAATATAGCAAACTGGATTTTTCCTTCGGAAAATTTGGATACAGACTTGTTATTGTAAACACAGGAAAAGGTCATGCAGATCTCAGTCAGGAATATTCTGAGATCCCTGGTGAGATGAAAGCGGTTGCAAAAGTACTTGGTGTGGAACTTCTTCATGAAACAAATGTAGATGCACTTCTTGAACACTGCAATGAAATTGAAGATGACAGAGCCGTCCTTCGTGCACTTCATTTCTTTGGAGAAACATCACGCGTAGAAGATGCAGCAGATGCGATTCATCACAATGATTACGACAAGTTCCTTGAATTGATCGATGAGTCAGGAAAATCTTCATGGGAACTTCTTCAGAACTGCTACACAATGAAAGATTTTCATGAGCAGAAGATTACCAGAACACTTGCATTGACTCAGCTCTTCCTCAAGAAGATCGGGGCAGGTGTATGCCGTGTTCATGGAGGCGGTTTTGCAGGTGTTATCGCAGCAATCGTGCCGGAAAAAGAACAGGATAATTACGTAGAATATATTTCCAGATTTGTTGGAAAAGAAAATGTATATCCGATGGACATCCGCGCGATTGGAGCAGTACATATTGGATAATATGAAAGATAAACGACAACAGTTGATTATCCTTTGAAAATTATTAAAATACATACATAAAAAACATAAGGTATCATAAATACAGACAAAGGAGAGATTCTTTGAAGATCATTTCCTATATTTCTGTATTTATGATACCTTTTTTATACCAGTGATTTATTCTTTTCAAGCATTTCGTAAATGATATTTTGAGTATAAGTTCCGAGATGCCTCTGATCCTCTTTGGAAAGTTCTTTTACATAGATCGGTTTACCGTATTCCAGAACAACATGTGTGGATTTGATCTTTGGCATATGTGCCTCAAAAATTTCTGCGGTATTGTTCATCGCCATCGGGATGATCGCACATCCGGATTTGCTGGCAATTTTGAAACTTCCCTCATGGAACGGAAGGAGTTCCAGTTCATCCTTGTTTTTGTTCCGGGTTCCTTCCGGGAAGATGCAGATGGAGATGCCGGATTTGATCTTTTCAATAGCGGTAAGGATGGTTTTCAGTCCCTGTTTGATATCCTTACGATCCAGAAACAGGCAATGCAGATAGCGCATCCAGTTGGAAAGAAGCGGATATCGTTCCATTTCTTTCTTTGCAATATAACCGGTACGGATCGGGCAGCGACTGTAGGAAAGTACAATGTCAAAGTAGCTTCTGTGATTACCAATATAAAGGACTGGTGTGTCTTTTGGGACATTTTCTTCACCGATTATCGTGACCTTGGTTCCGGCTTCCCACAGAATAAATTTAAAAACTGCCTGGATAATACGAAGAGAGCTGATCTCTTTTGTTCGCGGTGAAAATTTTCCGATGATCCATTCCACAAAAAGGATTGGAATAGATAAAATCAGAAATCCAATGACCGTGATGGCAACAATAACTAAACGAATCATAATGAATTCCTCTTTCTGTCAAAAAGATGTCCCGCATAGCAAGACTCTGGTACAAGTATAAGTGATTTTGCAAATACTTGCAATAAATGTTTTATACTCTGCATAGAATACATACTGAAGAAATCTAATACCGGGAAATGAGAGAATTTATGAAAAAAGCAGCTTCTCTGCTGTGTCTGGCAGTGCTTTTTCTTATGTTGGGCGGATGTCAGATGATACGGATCGAGGAAGAAAATAAAACACCACTTGCATATACCGTGATCGAGGATTCCCAGATTCCGGAAGAAATGCAGGAGCTGATCAGAGAAAAGAAAGAAACAGAATTTCAGATTGCCTATCAGAAGGGAACGGAGCTGTTTCTGGCAAAAGGGTATGGCCGACAGATGAGTGGAGGATACAGCATTCAGGTAAAAGAACTTTCTGCATCTTCAAATGCAGTTTTTTTTGAAACAAAACTGATCGGTCCGACGGAAAAGATTCAGGGCGGGGAACCGTCATATCCGTATATTGTGATAAAGACAGAATACCGGGATGGGCCGGTGCAGTTTCAGTGAGACGGGAGGATGGAATCGTGGAATTAAAAAAAGAAGATATTCAGATATTAAGGACAAAGAGCAAGGCATCCAGCCAGGTAACATTTGATGTGGATTACAATGTACCGGATGTAAAACCGGACATTGGACGTATGATTCAGAATAAGGGGGAGATGACAGTAGAAGAAGTGCGCCTGAATGAAGGGCATGCATTTCTGAAAGGAAAACTGCAGGCAGATCTTCTTTATGTCGGTGAGGAGGATGGCAGGATCTACAGTCTTTCTGCAAATCTTCCAATGGAAGAGACACTGAATCTGGATGGAATAGTCAACGGGGATAAAATGTGCCTGAAATGGGAAATTGAGGATCTGAGCATTCATATCATCCATTCCAGAAAAATGAATATTAAAGCAGTGGTTACTTTTTTTGCTTCTGTAGATGAGCTGACAGGAGTACGGCTTCCGGTATCTCTTGATGATGAAACAGTATCTGTGCAGAAAAAAACAATGCGTGTACTGAGTCTTGTAATACATAAAAAGGATACTATGCGCCTGAAAGAGGAAATAACACTTGTATCGAACAAACCTAATATAGCAGAGCTGCTCTGGTATACAACAGAAGTTCGTGGGCTGGATCTCAGACCTGAAGAAAACAGTGTAAAGGCCAAAGGAGAACTTTTTATTTTTGCATTATATACAGGTGATGATGAAAGTGGAACGCTCCAGTGGATAGAACATTCCATACCATTTAATGGAGAGGTGGAGTGCTCAGGCTGTATTTCGGAAATGATCCCAAATCTGGAAGCTGCTGTGATCAATCAGACCTTGGAGGTAAAACCGGATGCGGATGGAGAAGAAAGAAAGCTTCAGGCAGATGTTGTACTGGAACTGGATATGAAGCTTTATCAGGAAGAAGATCATGAGGTCATCATGGATGTGTATACACCGTTTCGTCAGTGTATGCCAAAAGGTCGGAAAGAGATACTGGAAAGTCTTCTTGTCCGTAATTTCTCCCGATGCAGGATCGCAGACAGGATAGAAGTCAAAGAGACACAGGGGAAGATCCTTCAGATCTGTCACAGCCAGGGCAAAATAAAAATAGACAAAATCCAAATCGTTAAAGATGGAATTCTGGCAGAAGGAATTGTACGACTAAAAGTGCTGTATATTGTAGAAAATGATGAAATGCCGTTTTATTCCATGGAAGCAATGCTGCCGTTCAGTCACGTAGTTGAAGCCAAAGGCATTACAGAAAACAGTGTATATTATCTGCATACGGAACTGGAACAGCTTTCAACGACAATGGTAGACAGCAATGATATTGAGATCCGGGCGACGATAGGACTGAATGTGCTTGTGATCCAGTGCAGTGAGGAGATGATTCTTGAAAAAATTGAAGAAATTCCACTGGATCAGGAAAAAATCCGGAATATGCCGGGAATTACAGTGTATATCATGAAACCAGGTGATACATTGTGGAATATTGCGAAAAAATTTTATACAACGGTGGAGGAGATCATACAGATGAATGATCTGGACGGGGATGAGGTATCTTCCGGAACACCACTTCTTCTGGTGAAAAAAGTCGAAGAATAATATTGAATTTAGTATGAAAATCGGCTAAAATATAGCCAGATCATGTTTGTATACAAAGTACAAAGGAACGAAAAGTACAAAGGATGGAAGGTGAATTTATGCGTTTACGTGCAATGGCCAAGATTAATCTGGGACTGGATGTTCTTCGCAAAAGAGAGGATGGATATCATGAGGTTCGAATGATCATGCAGACGATCCAGATGTATGATCTTCTGGATATCCGGAAGAAGGAAGAACCGGGGATCTCCTTATCTACCAATCTTCCATATGTCCCGTCAGATGAAAGAAATCTGGTATATAAAGCAGCAAAACTTCTTATGGATGAATTTGATATCAAAGAAGGCCTTTCTATGAAGCTGACGAAATTTATTCCGGTGGCAGCTGGTATGGCTGGAGGAAGCTCGGATGCAGCTGCAGCATTTGTAGGAGTGAATCGCCTGTTTCGTCTTGGATTAAGTGAAGAGGAACTGATGAAGAGGGCAGTACAGGTTGGTGCGGATGTTCCGTATTGTGTTATGCGTGGAACTGCACTTGCAGAAGGAATTGGAGAGAAACTGACCAGACTTCCGGGACTGCCGAAATGCTATGTGTTGGTTGGTAAACCGGGAATCAATGTTTCCACAAAACTTGCCTATGAGAATCTTCATCTGGATCAGATTCAGTCACACCCGGATATTGATGGAATGATCAGTGACATTGAGAATCAGGATCTTCACAGTCTTACTGCGAAAATGCAAAATGTTTTTGAACCGGGAATCATCAGTCAGTATCCGGTTATTCAGGAGATTAAAGATCTTATGGAAGCGAACGGTGCACTTAAGGCAATGATGAGCGGAAGCGGACCGACCGTCTTTGGAATATTTGATGACCGCAGTAAACTTCGAGAAGCTGCGGAAGCGCTTCGCGACAGTCATCTGGCGAAAACTGTATTTGCAACACAGATATACAATAAAAAGTAAGAAAGGGGAAGTACTTATGATAAATGATTTTTCTGTAGACATGAATGAATATCTGCCATTACGCGATGTTGTATTTAATACACTCCGTAAAGCAATTTTAAAAGGCGAACTGAAGCCAGGAGAACGACTGATGGAAATTGCACTTGCAGAACGTCTTGGTGTCAGCAGGACTCCGGTAAGGGAAGCTATGCGAAAACTGGAATTGGAAGGTCTGGTTGTGATGATTCCCCGAAGAGGTGCACAGGTTGCCAATATCACAGAGAAAGATCTGAATGATGTTCTGGAAGTTCGAATTGCTCTGGAAAATCTTTCTATTGAAAATGCATGTGCACGTATGACAGAGGAACAGCTGGCGGAATTGTGGAAAGCGGCCAAAGACTTCGAAGCAACTATGGCAGAGGGTAATCTGGTCAAGCTTGCAGAGGCCGATGTGGCATTTCACGAAGTGATTTATAAATCTTCTGATAACAGAAGACTGAATCAGGTATTGAATAATCTTCGGGAACAGATTTATCGTTACCGTGTGGAGTATCTGAAGGATGAAGAGACAAGAAATCTTCTCGTCAAAGAACATGAAGAAATTTACGAAGCAATCCGTAATCGTGATGTAAAACAGGCACAGGAGATTTCCTATCAGCATATTGAGAATCAGCGGGAGGCAATCATACGGTCTATCCGTGAAGAGACACAGAACCGACAGGTTCATAAATAGAACGGTCAGCAGTGTCTGCACACATAAAATCTTATAATCTGGTTATTCTAAAAGAGATGCATAAAGTGTATCTCTTTTTTTATTTATTATAGCAGGTATCTGTCTTCAGGAGGAAATGATGAGAGAAGCAGTAGAAGGATCAGTAAAAGAAACAGAGCAGATCAGGATTTCGTCAAATCTGAGAGATAATGAGGTATATATCCGAAAGCAGTGCGAAAATTGTGCAGATATTCTTGTACGTCCGATGCGTCTGGGAGAAGATCGTAAAGTGGACTGCCTTATGGTTTATATTGAAGTTACGGTATCGAATATGATGCTGGATGATTCAGCGATTGGAAAAATGATCAATCATTTCTGGAAAATACCGCCGGAAAAAATACAGGAATTTCTCAAAAATAACAGTCTGGGCATTGCAGATGTGCAGAAACTGGAAAATATGGATGAAGTTTTTGGAGCAATCCTGTCTGGAAATGCAGTATTTTTTATAGATGGTTACAATAAGGCAATGAAAATCTCCAGCAAAGGGTATCCGGATATGGGAGTCTCTGAGGCAGAATCAGAAAAGGTATTGCGTGGTTCCAGGGAAGGTTTCTCAGATTCGGTAAAGACAAATTCTGCACTTGTACGCAAAAGAATCCGTGATACCCGAATGAAAGTAGAAGAATATCAGAGTGGAGTCCGTTCCAATACAACGATTCAGATACTGTATATCGAAGATCTGGTACATGAAGAACTTCTGGAAGAGGTCAAAAACAGGCTGGAAGAATACAAAATAGATGGAATTCTGGACAGTGGAATGCTGGAACAGCTGACTGAGAAACCCTGGTATTCGCCTTTTCCGCAGTATCAGGTGACGGAACGCCCGGATCGGACGGCACTGGAACTTCTCAATGGAAAAATCGCACTTCTGTGTGATAATTCTCCGTCTGCCCTGATCCTGCCAGGTGCATTCAGCAGTTTTATGGAGAGCAGTGAAGACTGGTATCATCATTTTGAGATGGCAACATTTCTTCGAATACTGCGTTATCTGGCATTGCTGACAGCAACATTGCTTCCGGGATTGTATCTGGCAGTGATCCGGTTTCATACACAGATATTGCCAACGAATCTTTTGCTGTCTTTTGCAGATGCAAGGGAGGGAGTACCTTTTTCAAGTGTGACAGAACTGGTTTTACTGGAACTCGCTTTTGAACTGATACGGGAAGCCGGAGTCCGGGTACCCGGTGCACTTGGAAATGCAATCGGAATAGTAGGCGGCCTGATCATAGGAGATGCGGCAGTCAGTGCCAATCTGGTAAGTCCTATTGTTGTTATGATCGTAGCACTTACGGCACTTGGATCTATGGTCATACCTGATGAAGAATTTGCAGCTGCTTTTCGCCTGCTGAAATATGGATTTTTGATTCTGGGAGGCTATCTTGGAATATATGGAGTTGTCCTTGGCATTTATCTTACAGTATCACATCTGTCAGGACTGTTGAGCTTTGGAATACCGTATCTGGTGCCTTTTGTGGAAGAACAATCCGTTAGACAGACAGGTAATGGTATTTTTCGAATACCTTTCAAAGCCAGAAAATACAGGCCGGTCTATGCAAGAAAGGAACAGAGTATCCGTCTGCGAAAGATTACAGACAGGAAGGGGCGTGAGTCATGAAGTATGCAGAAAACAATCGTATATCACACAGACAGTTGTATCATCAGATTATACTTTCTTTTCTTGCACCACTTCTGATCTGTATTCCGGGATATAACGGAGAACAGGGAATATCTGGAACAGTGGGCATCATGGCTGCAGTTCTGATCCTTTTGCTGTATGTCTTTTTTCTGATGAGAACTTCTTACTGTTATGCAGATCCTGTAAAAATAATGGGAAAGCTGAAAGGCAGCCTGTTGGGAAGCTTTTTCTTAATATATCTGATCATGACAGGAGTTTATATTCTTTCACTCATTGAGCAGATCGTACCGGTGTGGGCAGTATCAGGGATTGCAACCGGATGGCTGATTTTCTGGGCGGTTGCAGTCTGTGCATATGGTGCGGATCAGGGGATGCAGCGCAGAGGGCGGATGGCCGGTGTCTCGGGAGGGATTTTTTTATTTGTGATCATACTTATGATGCTGTTGTGTATCGGGCAGGGAAATGCAGAATATCTGAAAGAAATGCTGCAGGAAAGTCGCTTGTGGGGAAAGGAGATCGTTTACAGCACATATGATATGGTGTGTGCTTTTTCGGGAATCAGCCTTCTTCCGTTTGTATTGCAGAATGTTGAAAAAAGAGGAAATTCCGGAAAAATCGTAACATCGGCCATTCTTACAGTCAGCGGAATTTTACTGCTTATTCTTTTTATCCTGCCTTCTGTATTGGGGTGGGGACGGATACAGAAAGAACTTTATCCGGTCCTTCCGCTGATGGCAGGAGCAGACCTGCCGGGAAATGTACTTGCCAGGTTTGATGTACTCTGGATTGGTTTTTTATTGTACGGGCTTTTTTTTGCACTGGGAAGCTGTTTCCATTACGGAATCCGTATACTGGATACGGTGCATCTGAGAAGCGGAAAATACTGGCTTCCCATAGTAATCTATGCGTTTTCTTTTGTCAGAATAGATGACAGAGGGATCGCAGATTTCTACAAAATGTATCTGGGAACATTTTTTGTTCCGGGACTGGTGCTGATCCAGATCTGTCTGCTTTTCCGGGGACAGAAAAAGAGAAGAAAAAAAACAGCTTCTGCAGTGGCTGTTTTTATGGGATTTTTTCTGAGCTGTACC